>Ga0105052_10005703_pt1 | contig 12967 bp, 9 predicted proteins | sample FRY03_FD_78094 | JGI IMG/M metagenome (GOLD analysis project Ga0105052, IMG submission 78094) | Freshwater microbial communities from Lake Fryxell liftoff mats and glacier meltwater in Antarctica - FRY-03 | ecosystem: Environmental > Aquatic > Freshwater > Ice > Glacier meltwater ... | reverse complement strand
GCACACGACGACAATGCGCCCAATGAGGTCGATTTCAAACACACTGTTGGCGATGTTGCAGCGATTGCACATGTACTTGTTGTTGCGGACGTCGTGACGGAAGGTGGGAAACACGTTCTTGTTTGCACACAGCATGCACACGAGCAGCGTGCTTTGCCGGTGCATCTGAATCTTGTTGCAGTCCCAGCTGGCACGCAGCGCCTTTGTCTGCTGCTGGATGAGCTCCACAGAGACCTCGTACACCTGGATGAGCTGCATGTGGTCCCATATCACATTGATGTGTGTACTCGCAATGTGGTTGCGCTGGCAGTACATTTCAAACACTGAGAACAAGCGCGTGTATGGCACGCTGTCGAGTGCTTGTAGACACAGTGGCGTGTGCTCATTATCTGTTTTTTTGGAGCGGGTACATGCATTGCTTGTAGTGATGCTGGTGTTGTACATTTCGCTGTATCCGCAGTTTAGGCTGTTCTTGTTATACCGGCAGCAGCGCTCAAACATAACGTGGCATTTGGGAGCCAGCTCGTCCAGGAGACGCAGGATCGCCTCTGTTGAAATGCTCTTGTCCGTCTTGGCGAATTCGAGGTTGAGTTCGACTCTGAACTGCTGTCCAATGTTGAAAACATTGGTGGCCATCACGTTGATGTTGATACTTTTGATGTATTTGGTTTCGGGTAGGGCGTTGACATTTTGAATGACGTAGTAGATGTATTCCATGAGACACATTTTGACGAGCGTTTTGTGTCGCAGGTAAAACTTGTTGCGAGCCTCGAAGGAGCCGACCAGAAGTTCCCGAAAGAGGCGCATGACGCCGACCCGTACCTCGAAATTGACATCCTTGACACAGACTTGTGGGTACAGCGACAACATGGAGGGCATACACCACTTAAGCAGCATGCACAGCGTTCTGTCGTTCTGTTCTGGCCAGGCGTGGTCGTGCTTGACCCGCCGCGGGTTTTGAAAAAACGGAATGCACGATCGAATTAGAATTATGAGGTCGTCTTCGTATTGCTTGGTAGGCATCATACACTGATGTAGGAGAATTGTGATGTCAGGCAGAACGCCCAAGTGCACGCACATTGCTTTTTTATTGCTGAGGTGGCATGGGCTTTGTTTGTGAGGCCTGCGGGGGTGACAGTGCTCTGTAGGCTCCAAATGCATGCTGTTGATACAGCTGCCGCCCAGCACGTTAAAAATGCGGGGATACATGTCGACATAGCACTGTAGTGGCAGCGCGCGCTGCATTTGCCATCGTGCGTGACAGTCGCCGAGGCGGATTTTGTTTTCCATGTTGTGTACAAAGGTGTGCATTTTTTGCCTGTGCGCACAACTTGTCTTCGTGTCTACAGGTGTAGTAGCTGCAGTGCATGTTGGAGTGGTGTTGTGCGTGTTTGTGGAGGGATCTGAGTGCCCCTCGAGATCTGGTTTTCTGTTGTGAACGTGTGGGCTTGGGTGTTCTTGTGCAATAGACGGCGACGATTCGGCGTCGTCGTCCTCGACAAAGACGTCGTCGTCGTTGCGGCTGTCGTGGACAGCTGCTGCATCGAGCTCGTCGTGAATCGCTGGACTATCACCTTCCGAATCGTAGTGTTGGGTCGGGTAGCACGTCTGCATGTTATTGACGATGCAGAAAATGTGCTTGACCTTTTTCTTGGACTTTGACCATATACACCCCTTCTTCTGCACCCCAAGGGTGGTGCAGTTGGAACCCAGGTTTGAAAACACAGATGACGAGGGGCTCAACAAAAATCCACCTCCAGCTGTTTCATGTATAAAATGTTCTTGTCCTTGTAGACGCTGTACGCGTTGCGCTGGTGTCGCACAATGGGCATCGGCAGGTTCTGTATGGGGCCGCCCGGTGGACACACCAGCATCGCCGACAGCCGATATTCCCCGGGCTTGGAGTGCTCGTTGTAAAAGCGCTGAATGAGGCCGTTGACATGCACTCCTGAGTGCACAATGTCGTAAAAGAGTAGCTGTGTGGTGGCACGTGAGCACGGCAGACACATGCCGCGATGGGTCTCATTGCGGGTTTCCCATGGTAAGGTGTACTCCACGCCGACGAATGGCTGTGTCTGGTCGATCTGCATACACTCGCAGTCCGCGCCGCGCACACACGGTCGCTCGTTTCCTCCAACGCATTGCCGCAGGAAAGTGTCCTCGTACGACTTGGAGACACTGCGGATGTCGTTAGTGTATGTGATGCTGTGCGGACACACCCCTTTGAGCGTGGTACGGTAACTGCTTTCCGTCACTATCTGCTGGAGGTTTTTCGTCATGCCAAGCAGCATCTTGTCGAGCTTGTCAGATTGCATGGGCAGCACGGGCAAAAATTGAGCTATGCAGCCTTTTATGAGCTGGTTGCTTGGCACGTCACTGGTGTAGTTGCTGACACTCTTCTGCACCACCACTCGTTTGTCCACCGTGCTTGGCAATTGGACGGAGTCCAGCGCCAAGTATATTTCTTGTTTCCGCGTGTCCAGGTTGGTTTTGTGGTGTTTGGGTGCTGGCCCGCCCTGTGCCTGTGAACTTGTAGCTTTGTTGGCACTGCTGCGCTTTCGCTTGCGCTTCTCCACATCCGTCTTTGTGTCCTCGTTCGGGGTGTTTTCGATCTTGACATCTTTCCACGACGACGGAATATGGCTTTGCATTTCGCCAATGGGCCTTGCCTACGCACGGCGTCCCCACACTCCCTGCCCTCGTGTAGTGTGACTTTGCGGTGGCTTTGGCCACCAAAAGACTTTGTTGGGCTTTTCCTTTTTTCGACGACGAGCGGTATATATGTAGCGGGGTCGCCGTGACCCACCCGTAATCCCGCGCTATAGTAAATTATAAGTGACTAAGACAGAGCATAGTAGTGCCTATGTGCACACGGCATAGTAGCCATGACACTTCCTGATATATTTTGAGTATGTGCAGCGGCCGACGCAGTATGCGGCAACGGTCTTCTCGATATCCACGAAGAATGCGACGATGGTAATGTGGTTGGTCTGGACGGTTGCAGTCGCTGCAAGATCGATCCATTTTTCATGTGTCGGGGAGCCTGGCGCAGTCCGCACGCACCAGACGAACGAGGATATATGGTATGCAAACTCTCTCGCTCTCTCTCTCTATATGTGGAGACCGCGCATTTGCCTGGCCATCACGACGTTATGTGTATACCTCCGTCTCCCCTGACTGTTTGTCGTGCTTTCTCGCATCCAGGTCAATATGGCGACGCTGCAAATTAGCAGCGAGGTGGAGGTCTGTGCTAACGACATCCGCAGCACTACTACGGCACAACACACGACGACGCTGTCTGGCGACGGCTTGGTTTGTCCCGTTTCGTCTTACTGGGAGCCGTCGCGCTGGCTGCGCTGGTTCGACGCAAACGTGCAATTGTCGTCGTTACCGGTCGCTGGCTACTACTGCCCGTCCGTGTGTGCACAATTCCCAACGCCACAAGGACACCAGATGCAGCAGTGTCAGCTTGTCGACATAGACGAGTGTGCGGCGGCACAACATGCAGGTGCCCGCATATGCGGACTGCATGCTACGTGTATCAACACTCCAACACGCACCGGCATCGCTCTCGGGCCGCCCGACCCACCACATGGGACGCTGAATTCGACCGGTTACATGTGCATTTGCCAGCTAGGATATTTCACCGTGCAAATGTTTCCCACGGAGTGTCACGACCGCGGCTTGGAGGTGGCCTACTTCATGACAGAGGAAGCAGCATCGTACGGCACGCATCTACCCCTGGCCACCAATACTACGAATACAACAACACTAGCCCCAGCGATCTCCGCAATGTTCCGACTCACGACCGCCCGGCGGCTGGTCCTCGCCAATATACAGGCGCTAGTGCCCGGCATCAACGGCAGCGTTTCGCTGAGCGTTTTCGCTGCCTCGTCTGTGTCCACGGACACCTCGATCACATTCGAAACGTCGGGCAACTCCAGGGTGTGGAAAATCAGCATGCGGCTCGCCTCGGCGTTTGTACAAATGCAGGACTCCACGCTCAAGCGAATGGCCATAGTGATCCAAGACACGCTAGTGGGCGCAGGCAACGTGGACGATTTCCACCTGCACACGCAGAATATCTGTAACGGTGATGGCAGCACGCTGCAAAACGTGTGTTCGGACAACGCTACGTGTACAGTGGCCGGCATCGGGGCCTGCACACAGAATGTGGCCTATGTGCAGGCACACCTTGTACACACCAACTCTGGTGCAACCAGCGTGGACTCGCAGTCGGCTGGATTTGCAATGCGGTCGGTGAGGTTCAACATGGCGACACAAGTGTGGAGCCTGCAGTTGCAATTTGAGGACCGCCAGGACGGGGCACGCCGTGTTCTTTTCCTGTCCAAAACACGACAACTCAACGGCGTCACAGCGTATTCGGAACGGATGGATCATGCGTGCGCTTCGCACAAGGTGGGCGGCCAGCCCATCTCTGACACGGAGAAGCTGCAACAGTGCTTCAGTGGATTTGCCGACACCTTCCACGTTTTGCAGTCGTACACCGACAACTTTGCCACCACGAGTGGCATCACGACACAGCAACTGCAGAGACTGCAGAATGGTTTCAGTGGATACCAGGATTTTTCCACTGGGTCATTTGCAACGCTCCCATACGCCACGGCATACGAAACTGCATTTGCCAACCTCACACACCACGACCCCTTGGTGCCGATGGCTGCCGGACAGCAGGTACTGGCGACGCGAACACGCCTGGTCTGGGTCACTCTATCTTACGACGAGGTTGTGCAACTTGTAGGCAAATATACCGCACACGGCCCTGGCCACAGCGACAAAAGTGTCGAGTTTTTCGTTGGCATGGCCACCATGAGGGTGGCGGATGGACACTTGTCGACGTTGGTGACCACACGGGACATCCTGACGAGGATAGGCAATAACTATGTATTGACACATGACACCACCGACGCCAACCTGGACAATGTTGTAATTCCATTTATTGCCGTCTCGCTGTTTAATGTCCACAGTCGCAGCATCCCAAGCGCCTCATGGGGTTTCGTGCGCTATGACATCAGGCTGCCGCCGAGTGCTGTTGCTGCGGGTATCACTTTTGATCAAGAGGACGTGATACCTGTGGACTCTGTGATTGGGTCCATTGCTTTTTTCCAGGACGACCCGACAGACACAAACGCATACCCCTGTATTTTTAGACCTGCTGTCGACAGCTACGACAGCTTTGCGGCGGAATTCGGCTGCAGCGACGCTATTCAGAGTGTGAGTCTGTTGTTACATCGCACGCCCACACCATGCATCCTATGTAACCACACACACCCATGCCATGCGACGCGCCAATTGTAGAGTACGAGTACATACCTACTTGTGGCCACACAAGTGAACGCATGCGTACATGTCGTGTGTGCTCACATGTACGATGGACATGCGCAGCAAAATGCGGAATGCATTCATTTGCACCACTGACCTTGCATGTGTGACACAGATCTGCAGGCCGGTCTTCTCGCAAGCAAACAGTCGACTGGAGTACACGTTTCCTCTCGGTGCGAATGTGGTGCAGGACGCAATCGACACACAGAAGAAACTGTTTATGAAATTCGTGCTGCGGATGCGCACGGCCTCACAATCGCGTATGCGCAAGTATGTGAGCACAAGCACCGCAATCGTGCGAAATGGCGTCCAAGAAAGGTGTAAGCCGCCAGTGCGAGTCGACAGCAGCTTGGCGGACATTCTGAGATTTGACATGCTCGATGGTCTGTTGCTGACGGATTCGCAGTTTGGCCAGACGGACACCACGTTCTTCCGGGATATTACTGGGGCGGAAAATGCTGCCAGCACCATCAATGTGAATATTGCGATGCCGCTCACGTTCTTGCTCCGAATCGATGATGGTGTACTCGGAAGCATTGGAATGGACACGTATGGCATCGACGTCGTCTCGATTTTTACCATGTACTTTATCAGTAACGTGAAGAAGGACAGCATGCTGAGTCTGCTGCGCACTGGGCGGGGCTTTAAACGGTTTGAAGACGGCAGCATCGACCCCGACGACGAGTTATTGCGCATATGCCCACTCAATCGGATTCGGGGGGTTTACGGGTGCATTTCTCGTTTCGAGGTGCAGAGTGGCCTTTACGAGTTTGAGAGCGCGTCTGTCTTGCCCATTGCCCCAGACGCGGATGTGAATGCGTTCGCTTCGGCAACGTGGGCACAGGCTCAGCGCACCGCATCTGTGTCCTTTGTTGACGACGTGCGAACACACACCGGGTCTGTGCGTGACCACTTTCACATCAATTCAAAAACGCGCCAGGCCTTTGTTGTTTCACAGGATGTCCCATGGAGCGAAGACGAATTTCGTAATGACCCGTCTCTTTCGCATCTGCAGTACCCACAGGTGCAAATATCCCAGAACCCCCTGACACGGTTGAGAGTGATGTAGGACATATTCAATGTCATTGTCCTGTGCTACAGCTGACGGAAATCATGGACTGAACTCAACAATGCATCGCAAGCCTGCTGGCATTTTCCTCCATCTCTGAGCCCGCCCAGAAGCTCATGGCGAATTGACAATGTGTGTTTGCTTGGGTGTGCACTGGTGTAGGTGACAGCGATAAACTAACCTCAAAATGCCATGCTCGTATGCTGAGCAGCACTCCATTAGCGTGTTCTCTGTCAATTTGGACGTCTCGAGACCAGTTGCCGGCGTCACGCAGTCGCTGATCGAGCTGACCATTGATGCGGTAATTTCGACCAGCTTGCAGCTATTTTCTGTGGACACAGCCAACCGTACACGGCAGATTTGTGGTATCATGTCTGCCATCACCGGCGTTGGTACCGACCACATTGTACTCCGTGCAAACACAGTACCGCTGCCCTCCACTGACACTGCAACTGCCAAGACGTCATTTCAAATTGCGTTGAGTGTGCGGCGGCATAAATCTGCCTACCAAGAGCAACGTGCGCGCCGCCTCGGCGTCCATTTATCGCAACCCGGAACACGTGTCCGCATGCGAGCGGACTCCATGTTGCAAAAAATGATAGAGACGTGGACGTTGCAATTTGTTCCTGGGCACAAAGTGTCAATTGTGGCGGCCTCGGTTCATTTTGAGACGCGTGTCTTGAGCAGCGAGACACAGCCACCGTCGTCGCCCACTCGCAGAAGGCTTTTGGGGGTATCAGACTCCACGAAAACACCACTGCGGCGCGCGGCATCCACTGCTTGGAACCAGACCTCGACGTTTTTCATACGCTCGCACGATACGACGGACAACTCTGACAGCATGCTTGCGTTCTTGTCAAGGCCGGGGGACTTTTCCCGGATGTGTGTGCTAACTGTGCGGTACAGTCTGGCGTCATACTGTCGGCTGCACGAAGCGCAAATTTTGGAGGAGATCAACACAGAGCTCGCCGAGCCACTGCGTCTGGCGTCGGGTGGGCACATTGTGCGCTCCAATGCAGTTGCCATCGCGCCAGCAGAAACCATATCGTGTCTGTCCGCGCCACAGTTGACTTTGCCGCGAACATTACGCCGCACCGGCAGCAGTGCCGAGAATGCAGACGTGCTGTTGCAAGTTGAAATCATTCTATATTCTGATGCCTCCGGTAGCTTTACACTCTTGTCCACACCAGAGCTGCACAATGCTGGAGTGGTCAAGATCAACATTATTTCTACCCAGAGAACAAGAGACAGTGCGCTCGCTGTGACACTGGATGCCCGTGGGTTTCTCTCGGACGGATCGCTACTACTGCTGCCGTACACCCATCTGGCAGAATTACCACTGCTACACCCAGTTGTGACGTCTTGGTCGTCCACTGCCACGGTAATTTCGGCGGTGGTGGCGGGACTCGTCGCGGTGTCTTGTGCGGTTTTTGCATACTTGCTGTGGCAGAAGCACCGGCACCAAAGCATGTCGGCACACGCCGAGATGGCTGTGCAATACACTTCCATGGCACTAGCTCCGGGCGGGTGCTCATGTGTCCCACATGTGGACAGTACGTCCTACAGGATGGCGGGCTTGGAGATGGATCATCCGTTATATGCGAGCGATGGGATGCATTTTCCGGGCCATGTTTACGCGATATGACGCGGTAGAGCGGCGTAGGCGCAGAAGGACGAATAATGGTGGTCGATGTAATACAAGAGACAAAATACACAAAACTGCACGACAGTGATGCCCACAAACATCCAAACTTGATGTGCATGAAATATGTTTTGGTTCTCGCACGTTTGTAGTATTTCACACATGCTACGACACCCGTGTATGTAGGTGCATATATGATGTATATATATACGTATATGTAGCAGCGGGTACACAGCATATGCCGTCAGTACGCACATTTGTAGGCTTGTCGTTGACCTTACTGCTCGCTGGGACACATGACATATGCCGCCTCGTGCATGGCGAGGATTTCAGATGCGTGTCGCCTGATCCGCCCATTGTCAAGATGGTTTTTAGCATCCATGTGATTGCGCCGCTCATACATCCAATGCTACCACTTTTGCGGAAACGCAGCTGCGTTTCCAGCACACCGCGCATTGATGTGCGCATTGCCACGCGACAATTCAACATGCTCAACGCCACCATTTCAGTGGAGGCGTGCCGACACATGTACCGCGACCTCATTTGCACAGACCTCAAACCCAATATTCAAAACGAATGCGAGTACGCCAACTTGATTATGTTTGCTGCCGCCGAAGGCATGCCACATTGCACCACGGACTCGGATTGTGCGGCCATACACAACCATTATGAGCTCCCGGGGTTGTGGTGTGACTGGGCCCTCGAAATAAGACAAGAGGTCTGTCTGGTGCCAATGAATGCGAGTTTTGTCGACTCGTGCGTGGCCGACCCACACACAGCAACTCGCATTCGCACAGCGTGTATGCTTACTAACACCGTGTGCGCCTTCATGGTGGCAAATATTCACTTGCTGGCGCCACTCACCGGAATCAGCATGTTTGTTTTATCGTTCATCATCATATACATTACACATCCAGCGGCCGTGAATCCGCACACGTGAATGCAATATGTGTGCTATTTTGGGAACTCAACCCGCTCGGGAGCCCTATTTTGCCCAAGAGTGTTTTTGCTTTGCATTTTCTCAAGCTTTCGTCTAAGCATGCCACGCGACGTGATTCGCACGTGTTTCGAGCGTTTCCAGAAAGAAGTCCACGACGAGATTGAGCAGCACAGGAAAGACGAGAGGCAGCTGCAAGCCAACACCATAGCGACCCTTAACAGCGAGATTGCGTCGCTGCAAGAGGAGAAGAGGCTGCATGGTGCGAAGATTCAGGAAACCGAGGAAAAGGCGTGTCGTGACAAAGTTGCCGCTACGGCCGCCACCTTGGAGTTCCGCCGAAAGATCAAATTGCAGAAGCAGCAGCATGAAGCCTGCTTGGCCACCATTGCCGAAAATGCGGAGCTGCTCAAGGGCAAGGAGCGCGACCTGGAGTCGATGAAAGCTACAGTTTCGCATCTCAAGATAAGTATTGCAGCCAACGAGCTGAATGAAATTCTCCTGAATGACGCCATCGAAGGATATGGTGTTTCGACCAACCTGGTTGAGATTGAGGTTGACAATGTGCGTGTGCGGAATCGGCAGATAAGCGACGAAAACAAAAGACTCAAGGAAAGAATGGTCATGCGCACGCGCGAGCAGGAGAAGGAGAAGACGGAAATGGCTGCGTTCCGGCCCAGAATGCTCGACATGGCAGACCGCATGGTGGTCGAATACAAGAGAATAACAAAAGAGATTGACAAGATCGATGGAAAGCAGAAGCGTATTATTGCCGAGAAAACCGCCATCATCGAACAAATGCAGTCGGCGTTAACGAAAGAGAACGATGTCAAGAAACGCAAGTTCCAGTCGCAGAGTTGCAGCCCCGTGGCCGGTGCCGCCGAATGCAGTTTGTGATGCAAGACGGGGAAAATAGCAGTAGTAGCGTGGGGGTAGTGCAGTGTAGTGTCAAGGATGAGAAATCTTGCAAAATATATTCCGTTGTAATACAAGTGGTTCAAACTTTTTGATTGCGAAACTTGACATATTGCAACAAATACTCCTGCGACACCGTCTGTCGGAAGGTCCGCACCTTGGTGCAAATAGTTTCAAATTCAACGGGTGGCATGGTGATGCAGCCTTCTCCGTACTCTTTCACAAGGTCGGAGAGGGAACATTCAAGGACAAACGGGAAAACATTGCCGGTGTCGCCGGGGGCAGATCGTGCCTCTTGAAACGCTAGCACCTGGGCTTTGGAGGCGACAGCGATTCTTGCTCTGGGTACTGCGCCCTCGTGCGCGGCAGAGTGTCTGTAGATGTCTGCACCATGGCTGTACTCACTGCCCAAGACACCGTCAATGGTCGCCCCGGCAGGCTCCGACGGTGTTGGCGTATCGACAACAAAGTGCGTTGTGCGACATAGGATGCGAATGGGCTCGAAGAGGATGCCATTGACAATGTTGGCAATGTCGGAGCCTGACATGTGCTCGGAGAGCTGGGCGAGCTCGCGAATGTTGTCGTCAGTACAAATGGTGGGTCCGAAGAAGGAGCGGAACATAAGCATACGACTATCATTGCTGGGCAGCTCGATGTAGACGCAGTGCGGAAAGCGACGCATGACAGCGGGGTCAATTTGCCACGGGAGATTGGTGGCAGCAATGACAAATACCCCACTCTGCTGCAAGAAGATTTTGTCCAGTTCGATCAGCAGCTGATTCGTGAGCCTCTGGTCTGCAATTGAGCCGTCCCCTTCACGTTTGCACGCAATCGAGTCGACCTCGTCGAAAAATATGATGCTCGGGCTGTTGCGCACAGCTGCTGCAAAAAGCGACTGTAGCTTTTTCTCGCTGCCACCCACCCACCGCGAGGTAAGCTCGGCACACGATGCGTTATAGAAACACGCATTCACCTCTGACGCTGTCGCTCGCGCGATCAAGGACTTGCCCGTTCCGGGGGGGCCATATAACATGATGCCGTTACTGCGTTTCACATTTAAGCGCTTAAACAGCGCCGGAAACTGCATGGGAATCACCACAGACTCGCGGATGGCCTCAACTGCGCTAGTGCATCCCACAACATCTTTGAAGTTCACGTCGGACTTGTGCGAGATCTCCCATTCAATGTCGCCGATTTCTTCGCTTCCGGGGCCACCGTCGCCACCAACACCACCACTTTGGCCCTTCGTACTGTCTTGACTCTCGTGGTCGCACACTGTACTTTGTACCATTCCACCTCGTGTAGCTGTGTGCTGAGAGTTGTGCATGTTGCCCGCAGCTGTGCCCGTGTTGCACGAAGAGGTGGTCTTGTCACGCACCAGTTTGGCGGCCAGCGCAATCGCTTGTTGGGCTTGCAAGTGCTCCGACGTCTGCAGCAGAGAATTTACGACCGTATCTAGCTTGGGCCATAGGGCTTGCGCTGTATGTTCACGTGTGTCCATAAGGTTGTGTGCCAGGGTCACCAGATCTCGAATCTGAGCTTCGGTCGAAAGTTGGTTTGTTCTCGTATGCACCGCCTGCAGATACATTTCCGCTTCCATGACAGAAGAATGTGATGGCACTGCCATCTTTGTATCGCGAGGCGTCTGACACACTCGCAACAAAGCCTACAACATATACCAAAACACAACCCGCTGCTCGGGAGCATGGCACACACACCATGCACGGTGTGCGCACCGACACGCCAATTACCTGCGTACGACCAGTCGCATTCCCCTCCCATATTCCGCATTATTTCACGGGGGTATCACAAAAGTGCATACTGCTAAGAAAAGGTGCCCAACCACAATCCACATCACATAGCTGACATGTTGAGACGTATAAAAGTGACTGACTACCACACGGCTCCTCTTCACTCTGTCTGGTTGCTGGAGGGACTTGAGGATATACCGGTGTATGCGACAGCAATGCAGCGACTGGGGTTTGTGCAGATCATCAAAGACTTGTCGTTTTGGCACATTCGTACCGACGCGTTGGTGGCACGACTAGAAGTTGCAGCGGAGAATTCGGTGGATGCGTGACACTTTTTCTCATTTTTACGAGGTTGTATTTAATAAAAAACGTATTGTAGCCAAATTTTGAATGTCGCGTTGGCCCTTGAAAGGCAAGAAACCTGCGACACCCGGCTGAATTGTTAAAAAGCACTCGGATGTTGATGCTCCATGCGACGCTTGTCAGTATGTTCAAGGCCGTCTACCATATGCACCGTATGGGCCGTACGGCGAGTGACCCGAAGAAGTGGAACCGGTATAGTACGGCGATCCAGGACCGTATGGCGACGGCCCACCGCCATATGGCGACGACCCAACGCCATATGGCGACGACCCAACGCCATATCCGCTCCCGCCAACATTATACGGGGAGCTGCTTGGCATTGGTGCCGGCACGAAACCGGGCGGCCAAATGTTGGGATTGGGGACAAATGCCGGACCTCCATATCCTGTGTGTTTTTGGTGCGGGTGTCCCTGGAAACCTGGTGCGTTCCCCGCCGGAGCAACATTGAAAATATTTGCACCGGGCTTCTCACGCGCGTTGGCCATAAAAGACATGTTTTATCCACATCCACTCCCGTGTCTTATATAGTTTTTGTTCTTGAAACAGGCGAACACACAGCGGTACGGGTCGCATTTCATGGCAATGCGAGCCTGTATTGCCGTCGTGCGTGCTCCCTGGTGTACTGTGCAAAAGCCTCGGCGTGGATTCGAACCACAAGTGCATGGTTGGCGCGATGCGCATCCATATGTGCACAGACACCAAGTCCAGTGGCAATAGTTTTGTACGATGTTTGCTCTGCCGCACAACCCATTGGCAGCGCGAAAGGCACGTCGTTGTGGTATAGGTGTGCACTGCCACACACATCCAAGTGTTGCTTGCTGCTTTGCATCGTTTGCGCAAAAATAGATGCGGGCGGTAATGTGGTGATATGCAGGTCGCAAGCGTGATTGTAGTGGAGCGCTTGAGGTTTGGGAGGGGGGTGGGGGCGGGGGGTGGGTGGCAGCACG
>Ga0105052_10005682_pt1 | contig 13006 bp, 11 predicted proteins | sample FRY03_FD_78094 | JGI IMG/M metagenome (GOLD analysis project Ga0105052, IMG submission 78094) | Freshwater microbial communities from Lake Fryxell liftoff mats and glacier meltwater in Antarctica - FRY-03 | ecosystem: Environmental > Aquatic > Freshwater > Ice > Glacier meltwater ... | reverse complement strand
GGATATTACCGCGCTTTCCCCGCAGGACCGGGTGGCAAAGGGCATGGCCTTCGTGCCTCAAACGTCGAATATCTTTACCTCGTTGACTGTACAGGAAAATCTGGAGATGGGCGCGTTCTTGCGGCGCGACGAGATCAAGGGGACCATGGCGCAGGTTTTTGATCTGTTCCCGATCCTGAAGGAAAAGCGGTATCAGGCCGCTGGGGAATTGTCTGGCGGGCAGCGCCAGCAGGTGGCGGTGGGCCGCGCCTTAATGACCCAACCAAAGGTTTTGATGCTGGACGAACCCACCGCTGGCGTGTCGCCCATTGTGATGGATGAGCTGTTTGACCGGATCATCGAGGTGGCACGGTCGGGTATTTCGATTTTGATGGTGGAGCAGAACGCCCGCCAAGCGCTTGAAATTGCAGATAAAGGCTATGTTTTGGTGCAAGGCGCGAACCGCTTTACCGATACAGGGCGCGCTTTGATGGAGGACCCGGAGGTCCGCCGAAGTTTCCTGGGGGGATGAGGCGATGGACATTCTGAACGCAATTGTGACATTTTTGAATTTCGTGGTGATTCCCGCCACGGCTTACGGCGCGCAGCTGGCGCTTGGGGCTTTGGGGGCCACGCTGGTTTACGGCATCTTGCGGTTTTCCAATTTTGCCCAAGGCGATACGATGGCTTTTGGCACCATGGTGACGATATTTGCGACCTGGGCCTTGCAAGCGGTCGGCGTCAGTTTCGGGCCTTTGCCCACGGCGTTGCTGGCCCTGCCGGTAGGGATTGCTGTTACCGCCGTTTTGCTGCTGGGGACGGACCGGCTGGTCTACCGTTTTTACCGCAAGCAAAAGGCAGCTCCGACAATTTTGGTGATCGTTTCGCTTGGGGTAATGTTCGTGATGAACGGTATCACGCGCTTGTTCATCGGGGTGGAGGACCGTGATTTTGGCGATGGGGAGCGGTTTGTGTTCACCGCGGGGGAGTTCAAGCGCTGGAGCGGGCTGGATGAGGGCATGGCGCTGCGCACCAGTCAGGCGGTCACCGTGATCACCGCAATCATCGTGGTCGCTTGGCTGTTTTGGTTCTTGCAAAAGACACGCACCGGAAAATCCATGCGCGCGTTTTCGGATAATGAGGATCTTGCCCTGTTGTCGGGTATCAACCCCAACCATGTGGTGAATGTGACCTGGGTGATTGTGGCCGCTTTGGCGACAATCGCCGGGGTACTTTATGGTTTGGACAAATCCTTCAAACCCTTCACCTATTTCCAGCTTTTGCTACCCATCTTTGCTGCCGCCGTGGTGGGGGGGCTTGGCAACCCCTTGGGTGCGATTGCGGGCGGGTTTTTGGTGGCCTTCTCGGAAGTGTTCGTGACCTATGCTTGGAAAAAGGTGCTGGGCTATCTGGTGCCGCCCGAAATGGCGCCCGAAAATCTGATCCAGCTTTTGTCGACCGATTACAAGCTGGCGGTGAGTTTCTTCATATTGATCATTGTGTTGCTGTTCATGCCCACGGGTCTGTTCAAGGGGAAATCGGGATGAACAAACGCAATCTTCTTTTGTTTGGCATGGTGGCGGCACTTTATGTGGCGACAGGCGTGTTCCAAAGCTGGAACCTTGCCTTCAACATCCTCAATCTGGGATTGCTCTCGGCGATCATGGCTTTGGGCGTGAACATGCAATGGGGCTATGCCGGGCTGTTCAACACCGGAATCATGGGGTTTGCGGCCTTGGGCGGCTTGGCTGTGGTGCTGACATCCTCGGCCCCGGTGCCGGAAGGCTGGGCTGCGGGCGGTTGGGGCATTATGGCGGGGCTGGCCTTTGGCGTGGTGGTGATTGTGGCGGGGACGCAGATTTACCAACGCATGGCCAAGGGGCGCGCGCGCAATCTGGCGCTGTTTGTGGTGCTGGTGGGTGGGTTCTTTGCCTACCGCGCGATATTTGATCCGGCGGTTTCGGCTGTGGAATCCTTCAACCCGGCCACGGCGGGCAACATGGGCGGGCTGGGCTTGCCATCTATCCTCGCCTGGCCTTTGGGCGGGTTTCTGGCAGCGCTTGCGGCTTGGGCCGTGGGCAAGATCTGCCTTGGTCTGCGGTCCGATTATCTGGCGATTGCCACGCTGGGCATTGCCGAGATCATCATCATCGTTCTGAAGAATGAGGATTGGCTGGCGCGCGGGGTAAAGAACATCATCGACCTGCCCCGCCCTTGGCCCGTGCCCTACGAGGTGAATTTGCAAAAGTCCGCGGCCTTTCTGGATTGGGCAGCACGATATGGGTTTGATCCGGTTACGGCCTCATCCATTCTGGTCAAGCTGCTTTATATTTTGGTCTTTGGGATTGTGCTGGCCGTGGTGGTGTGGATGTCGGAACTGGCGCTGAAAAGTCCCTGGGGCCGGATGATGCGGTCGATCCGCGACAATGAGGTTGCGGCAGAAGCCATGGGCAAGGACGTGACGCGCCGGCATTTGCAGGTGTTTGTGATCGGCTCGGCCGTAGTGGGGTTTGCAGGTGCCATGATGACCTCGATGGACGGGCAGTTGACGCCCGGCACTTATAACCCGCTGCGGTTCACCTTCCTGATCTGGGTGATGGTGATTGTGGGTGGGTCCGGCAACAACTGGGGTGCGGTTTTGGGCGGTTTGCTGATTGGCTGGCTGTGGTTGATCGTGGAAAGCCTTGGGCCGGGTGTGATGTCTTTGGTGACGACGGGGATGGGCGATGGCTGGTTGCGCGATCATCTGATCGAATCCGCGCCGCATATGCGTTTGTTGTCGTTGGGGGTGATCTTGCTTTTGGTGTTGCGCTTCAGCCCGCGCGGTTTGATCCCCGAGAAATAAGCGATCCTTCGGACCGCACGGGGGGCTGTCTGCCCCCCGAACGGCTTTGGACGAGCCCAAAACCGAACCCCCGAAGGTATTTCTGCCAAGATGAAAGCGGCGCGTTTGGCTTGCGACATCTTTTGTCGCAAAAAGGCATGACGGTTTAGGCGGTTTCCGGCGAGATAGGACCGAAAGTTCAGGGGGAATTCTATGAAAAGCCATGCGCGCGTTGTTGTTATCGGAGGGGGCGTTGTCGGCTGCTCGGTTCTGTATCACCTCACCAAATTGGGCTGGTCCGATGTGATGTTGATTGAGCGGTCGGAGTTGACATCAGGTTCCACTTGGCACGCGGCGGGAGGGTTCCACACGCTGAACGGCGACACCAATATGGCGGCGCTCCAAGGCTATACCATTCGGCTTTACAAGGAGTTGGAGGCGATCACCGGCATGTCATGCGGGTTGCATCATGTGGGCGGGATTACGCTGGCCGACAATGTGGAGCGGTTTGAGCAGTTGAAGGCGGAGCGGGCCAAGCACCGCTATATGGGGTTGGATACCGAGATTTTGGGGCCGCAGGAGATAGCATCGCTGACCGATGGGATGGTCAATCTGGAGGGGATTATCGGCGCGTTGTATGATCCTTTGGACGGGCATCTGGACCCGTCGGGAACAACCCATGCCTATGCCAAGGCCGCCAGAATGGGCGGGGCGGAGATTGTGCTGCACAACCGCGTGTTGACCACGACCCCGACGAAAGACGGCTGGGAGGTGGTGACCGAAAAAGGCACGGTGACATGTGAGCATCTGGTGAATGCCGCAGGGCTGTGGGCGCGCGAAGTAGGGGCGATGGCGGGGGTATATTTGCCTTTGCTGCCCATGGCGCATCAATATCTGGTTACGGATGATATTCCCGAGATTATAGACATCCTGAAATCGGGGCGCGAGTTTCCGCATGTGATGGATCCGGGCGGCGAGAGCTATTTGCGCCAGGAAGGGCGGGGCCTTTGCATCGGGTTTTATGAAAAACCCTGTGAACCTTGGTCGATTGATGGAACACCCTGGGGCTTTGGCCATGAACTCCTCAACGAGTCTTTTGACAAGATCGAGGATTCGGTGAATTTCGCCTACCGCCGCTTTCCGGTCCTTGAACGCTCCGGCGTCAAGCGGGTGATCCATGGGCCCTTCACCTTTGCCCCCGATGGCAACCCGCTGATAGGCCCGGTGCCGGGCTTGCGCAACTATTGGTCGGCCTGTGCAGTCATGGCGGGGTTTTCCCAAGGTGGCGGCATGGGATTGGCGCTGGCGCAATGGATGATTGAGGGCGAGGTGGAGCGCGATCCGCGCGGCTTTGACGTGGCGCGCTTTGGCAATTGGACCACGCCGGGCTATACGGTGCCCAAGGTGATCGAAAACTACCAGATGCGGTTTTCCGTGGGCTACCCGAATGAGGAACGCCCCGCCGCCCGCCCTTTCCGCACCACGCCGATGTATGATGTGTTCGACGGCATGGGAGCAGTCTGGGGCCAGCAATACGGCTTGGAAGTGGTCAACTACTTCGCGCTGCCGGGAGAGCCCCGCTATGAGGCGCCGAGTTTCAAACGCTCCAGCGCATGGGAAGCGACACGCCAAGAGGTGATGGCCGTGCGGGAAGCCGTGGGCATCAACGAGGTGCAGAACTTCGGCAAATACAGGGTCACAGGTCTGCGTGCGCGGGCTTGGTTGGACCGGATCATGGCAGGGCTGATCCCCAAGCCGGGGCGGCTGAGCCTGACGCCGATGCTGGCGGAAAGCGGCAAGATTATTGGTGATTTCACCGTATCCTGCCTGTCAGAGACCGAGTTTCAACTGACCGCAAGCTATGGTGCGCAGAGTTGGCACGGGCGCTGGTTTGAACAGCATGCCGAAGATGGTGTGACCGTCGAAAACATCTCCGACGCGCGCTCCGGCTTTCAAATCGCAGGCCCCAATGCGCGTGAACTTCTCTCTCGCGTCACCCGCGCAGATGTCTCAGGCAAAGCGTTCAAATTCATGGATGTCAAACGCATAACCGTGGGCATGGCCGATTGCATCGTCCAGCGCGTCAGCTACACCGCTGATCTGGGTTATGAAATCTATTGCGACCACATGTCGATGCGCCACCTCTGGACCGTGCTGAACGATGCCGGGGCCGACCTTGGCCTGCGCCCATTCGGGATGCGCGCGATGATGAGCCTGCGGCTGGACAAGTTCTTCGGCTCCTGGGGCCGCGAATTCAGCCCCGACTACACACCTTGCGAGACAGGGCTGGACCGCTTTATTCGTTGGAACAAGGATTCTGATTGGATCGGGAAAGCCCCGGCCATGGCCGAAAAAGCAGCCGGGGCCAAGCGCTCGCTTTGTGCTTTCATCGTGGACGCGAACGAGGTCGACGTGGTGGCATGGGAACCAGTCTGGATTGACGGCACTGTCCAAGGATTTTGCACAAGTGGCGGCTATTCGCATTACACGAAGCAATCAGTCGCCATGGCCCTGATCCCGGCAGCACTGGCCCGCGAAGGGCTGGAGGTGGAGATTGAGATTCTGGGCGAGCGCCGCGCGGCCAAGCTGGTGACAACACCGCTATTTGATGCCGATGGCGCGCGGATGCGGGGGTAGTTCAGCACCACCGACGCAAGGGGGCGCTGCCCCCTGGCCCCCGAGGTATTTAGACCAAGATGAAACAAAAGTCCGCCTCCGGGTTCATCTTGGCTTAAATACCTCCTTCTCTTGGCCTTTAAGTATAATCCGCCCGGGTCAGGGAATATTTCGCCATTTTCTCATTCAAGGTGCGGCGCGGCAGGCACAGCTCCTCCATCACCGCGACGATGGACCCCTTGTGGCGGCGCATCGTGTTGTCGATCAGCATCCTTTCAAACGCTTCGACGTAATCCTTCAGGGGTTTGCCTTCGGTGGTAAGCGTCGGGCCCGCCGCCTCATTGTCGGCCATCAACAGCGACGCGATAGAACCGGAACCACGGCGGTTTTGCAGCACAGCGCGCTCCGCGATATTGACCAATTGGCGCACATTGCCGGGCCACGGGGCTTGCAACAGTTGGGCGGCTTCCTGGGCGGCCACTAGCGGGGCATCGCAACCATACTCCTCGGCAAATTGTTCGGACAGGCGGGTGAACAGGGTCAAGATATCCTCTCCCCGCGCGCGCAGGGGCGGGCAAAGGATGGTCAGCGCGCCCAAGCGGTAGAATAGGTCAGGGCGCAAGATATCTTCCAGCGTTTTATCCGGCGCATGTTCGTTCACAATGGCTATAAGCCGGGTTTCGGGCGGGCTGCCCTGTTCGTTGATCATGGTCAGCAGGCGCGATTGCAGCCCGTGGCTCAGGCTTTCGATATCCTCAAGGCACAAGGTGCCGCCGCGCGCCTCCTCCACCAAAGGGATGCCGCCCTCCTCCATCGGGCCAAAAAGCTTGGCGGCAAGTTGGTCCCCGGACCAGGCCGCACAGGATATGGTTACGAATTTCTTGGATGCCCGCGGCCCCACAGCATGCAGCGCATGGGCAACCAGCGTTTTGCCGGTGCCGGTTTCACCGTCGATCAACACATGGCCGTCGGCTTGGCCCAAATCCAGAATGTCCTCGCGCAGCCGGTCCATTTCCGCCGAGGTGCCGATCAGCTTCTTCATCAGCATCGACCCATCCGACAATTCACGACGCAGCGCGCGACTGTCCAGTGTCATGCGGCGGTTTTGCGTGGCCCTCTTGGTGAGTTCGGTCATCCGGTCCGGATTAAACGGCTTTTCCAGAAAATCAAACGCACCAACCCGCATCGCCTCCACCGCCATCGGCACATCGCCGTGGCCGGTGATCATGATCACCGGCAAACCACTATCAAGGCTCATCAGGCGTTTCAAAAACGCCATGCCGTCCATGCCCGGCATCTTGATATCCGACACCACGACCCCCGCATAATCCGCACCGATCTTTTTCAGCGCTTCCTCTGCCGAAGCGTAAGTTTCGGTTTCAAACCCCGATAGGGCCAGCCACTGGCTGATCGACTGCCGCATGTCGGCTTCATCGTCGACAATCGCGACCTTCATTGCACGCGCCATATTCTACTCCGCTGCTGCCAGTTCAGTGCCCAATATCGGAAGCTGCACCTCGAATACAGCCCCCCCCTCGTCACCATTGCGTGCGGTCAAGCGCCCGCCCAGATCGGTGACAATGCCGCTTGATATCGCAAGACCAAGCCCAACCCCCTCACCGGGTTTCTTTGTCGTGTAGAACGGCTCGAACATACTCTCCAGTTTGTCGATCCCGTGACCGTTGTCGCGCACCGTCAGATGGACCGAGTGATCGACCACAATCGCCAGATCGATCCGCGGGTCGGCCCGGTCCTTGGTCGCGTCCAGCGCATTGCGAAGCAGGTTGATGATCACCTGTTCCAGCCGCAAACGGTCGGCCATTATCATCACGGGCGTACGCGGCAAGTTGCGGGTGATCTGGACCACGCGGATTTTCAGCTGCGGCTCCATCATCGACAGGGCCGATGACAGGCAGGCGCGCACATCCACAGGTTCGAACGCCTCGCCACCTTTGCGGGCATAGGATTTTAGCTGGCGGGTGATCGCGCTCATGCGTTCAATCAAATCGTCGATGCGCTGGAACGACGACAGCGCCTCCTCCGGCCTGTGGCGCGTCAAGAGCAACCGCGCGCCGGCCAGATAGGTTTTCATCGCGGCCAAAGGCTGGTTCAGCTCATGGCTGACAGCGGCCGACATTTCGCCCAAGGCGGCCAGTTTGGACGATTGCGCCAGCGTTAATTCCGCTACGGCAAGGTCTTTTTGCACCTTCTCGCGCTGTGCAATCTCGCGCTTCAACCGCGCGTTCAGCAGCCGCAACTCAGCACTTTCGCGCTGGAAATTGGCACTTTGTGACCAGGCGCGGCGGGACAGCAGATAGAAAGTCATCGCAAGCAGGATCGCAAAGCCCATGATTTCGAGGGCCAAAACCCCGTTTACCCGTTCGCGCACCGAATCGTAGGCGGTAAAGGTCTGGATGCGCCAACCGCGAAACGGCACCCGTGCTTCGGTTTTCATCACCGCCGCACCGCGCAGATAGGCATCGGGGCGGTTTTGCGCCCAATCGGTCGTGGCGCGCAGCGCGCGCTCAATGGCGGAAGGCGCATCCTGTACCGTCAGCGCTTCGGCCAAGGGCAGCCCGCGCCAGCGCGGTTCTGTCGCCAAAATCACGCGGCCTTCGCTGTCTGTCACCAGAACCGCATCGGTAAGCCCGGCCCAGGCGCGTTCATATTTCATCAGGTCCACCGCGACCACAATCACCCCGACCATCCGGTTATCGGCCAAAACCGCGCGGGAATAGGTGAAATCATTGCCGCCCGTCTGGCGTGGCTGGGCGGAAAATACCGTATCCTTGGTACGCTGCGCATCAACGAAATAGGCGCTGGAACGGTGGAGCGAGCCGAGCAGATTGCGGTTCGTGGCCCCCACCGCCCGCCCGTCGCGGTCCAATAGCAAGATCGAGGCCGCGCCAATTTCCGCCTGAAATGAGATCAACCGTGCAGAGGTGCTGGAAAACTGCCCCTCATTCAATGCGCGGATCAACTCGGGGTCGCGCGCCAGCAGCAAAGGCACCACCGAATTGCGCTGCAACTCCGAGATCAGGTTGCCGGTGTACAGCGCCAAACGCACTTCGGCCCGGTTGCGTGTGGCATCGGTAAAGCGCTCTGTCAGCCAGGTGTTCGTGACCAGAACAACGGCAACCGCCGCCGCAAACAGCCCCGCCACCAACCCGCGCATCGCCCAGGACAGGCGGCGCGATTGGGGCAAACCCTGTGCAGCAAGCGCAGGGGAGGCCGTGGTCGGAAGGTCGGGTTCAACGGACATGCGAGGGAGTTTACGATGGCCGCGTCACGACCTCAAGCGCGGCTGCATCACGCAAGCGCCAAAGCGCCGGTGAGCGAACGAAAAAGCCCCGCACCATCGGTTCCGCCAAGGGCTGCGTCGCTGGCGCGTTCGGGATGGGGCATCATGCCGAGCACGCGGCGATTGTTGGATAAAATACCCGCAATGGCTTGCATGGAGCCGTTGGGGTTTTGGGAATAGGTGAAGGCGATAAGGTCCTCACCCGCCAACCGGGCCAGGGTTTCGGGATCGGCGGTGTAGTTTCCATCATGATGGGCAACCGGGATAGTGACGCGCTGGCCCGGCGTGTAGGCGTTGGTAAAGGCGCTTTGGTTGCTGGCCACTTGCAATTCCACGGGTTTGCAGATGAATTTCAGCCCCGCGTTGCGCATCAAGGCGCCGGGCAGCAGGCCCATTTCCGTGAGCACCTGAAAGCCGTTGCAAATCCCAAGCACATAACCGCCGCGCAACGCATGGGCGCGCACCGCAGCCCCGATAGGGCTTTGTGCAGCAATCGCCCCGCAGCGCAGATAATCGCCAAAGGAAAACCCCCCCGGCACCGCGACCACATCCACGCCGTCCGGCAAGCTGGTATCCTTGTGCCAGACGCGGAGGACTTCGGCCCCCGCATTGCGAAAGGCCACGGCCAGATCGCGGTCGCAATTGGATCCGGGAAAGGTAAGGACGGCGGCTTTCATAAGGGTCCCCTGTGCGTCGATATGCGCAGCGCCGCAATACCGCAAAGCGAGGCACGGTTCCAGCCCCGGCGCGCCCCCTGCCTGCGGGTTTTTGCAATTTCATGCTTTGGACGGTTTACCGACCTGAAAATAACACATTTTCACCGGCATATTGAAGGTCAATCGGCTAAACCCACCCCCGACCGGAGGCAATCAGAATGCAAGACCTGTCCCTGTTTCAATTCCTCTTCATCCTTGGCATTTTGGGCGGCAGCACCGTGCTGGTCATAAATGTTTTGTTCGACGTCTATATCCGCAAAGCCCCGTGGCAGGGCTGGGGCCCGTTGGACTGACTCTTGTGTCTCTGTGTTATGCGGCCCAAAACGTTACAAAACAGCAAAGAGGCGCCAGCTTTTGCGTGCAATCGCCACCGGAATGCGTAAAAACCAGCGCATTTATGGCCAGTTCTTGCAACCGCCCGCCCAAAACGCTTTCCAATTCTTGAATGCTTTGTGCGATTGCCTTAGATTGAACCATGCCACCTGAAATCGAAAGCCGCTATGATGTCCTTTGACGCCCCTGCCCGCAGCCTGATCCGTGAAACTGCCCCCGCTGTGCCCTGCGCGTCGGTGCCGCCCGAGGATTTGATCCGGCAGGCTGAAGCTGCCGCAAACTTCCTCAAGGCGCTGTCACATGAAGGGCGCTTGATGATCTTGTGCCACCTGACCACCGGTGAGAAATCGGTGACAGAGCTGGAGACACTGTTGGGCAGCCGACAGGCCGCGGTCAGCCAACAATTGGCGCGTCTGCGGCTGGAAGGGCTTGTGGGCTGCCGCCGCGATGGCAAGGCGATTTACTACACCCTGTCAGATCCCCGTGCACAGCGCATGATGACGCTGATCCATTCGATGTTTTGCGCCCGAGCGTTTGAACTTCGGGTAAGTGCTTAATCTTCAGGCAAAGCCAAGGCCGTGCTGCCATAAGACTTGCAATGTGTCCCCCCCCCCGCCATGCTGACCGAAAGGTCAAATATTGCCGCCAAGGCAACGCTTGAAACATGGGGAATCATGCCGGTCTTTCTTGTCCGCTACGTCCATTTTGTTGAAAAATGGAACGAACGCATTGGCCGTTTGGCGATGTATCTGCTGTTTGTGCTGATGGCCGTGCTGATGTGGGGGGCGTTTGCCCGCGCCGCCTGGCACCCGCAAATTTGGACGGATGAGATGGGGCAGTTTTTGCTTGCGGGCTATTTCATGCTGGGCGGGGCTTACGCTTTGCAAATGGGGTCCGCCGTGCGGATGGATGTGTTCTATTCCGAATGGTCACCCCGCACCCGTGCCATGGTCGATGCCGTCACCATCTTTGCTTTGCTCATCTATCTTGGTGTGCTTTTGTGGGGCGGGATCGAAAGCACCGCCTACGCGCTGGAATATGGCGAGCGTAAATCAGGCCTGTGGCGACCCTATATGGCCCCGGTGAAAATCGTGATGTGTATCGGCATCACCATGATGCTGGCACAATGCACCGCGTTTTTGTTGCGCGACATTGCAAAGTTGCGGGGGCATGAGATCTGATGTCCTATGACATGATCGCGATTCTCATGTTCGGCTCCATGCTGATGATGCTGATGACGGGCCAGCGCATGTTCGGCGTGATCGGCTTTGTCGCCGTGGTATCGGCGCTGTTTTTGTGGGGCGATCGCGGCGGATATGACCTTGCCTTTGCGCAAAGCATGAAGGTGATCGGCTGGTTTCCTTTGCTGACCCTGCCGATGTTCATCTTCATGGGCTATGTCTTGTCCGAAAGCCGCCTTGCAGATGATCTTTACCGCATGTTTCATGTCTGGTTTGGCCGCGTGCCGGGCGGCCTTGCGATTGGCACCATATTGCTGATGGTGCTGATTTCGGCGATGAACGGGCTTTCCGTGGCAGGCATGGCGATCGGGGCCACCATAGCACTTCCCGAACTTCTCAAACGCAACTATGACAAGCGGATGGTCACGGGCGTCATTCAAGCGGGCGCGTCGCTTGGCATTCTTGTGCCGCCTTCCGTCGTGCTGGTGCTGTACGCGCTGATCGCCCGGCAATCGGTATCAGACCTTTGGCTTGCGGGCATTGTGCCGGGGCTGCTGATGGCCGCGATGTTTGTCGCCTATATCTGGATCCGCTGCAAACTGAACCCTTCGCTTGGGCCCCCCCCTGGACGCGGCCGAACTCGACGCGGTGCCAAAGGCCGAAAAATACCGACTGCTGCTGGCAGGCCTGCTGCCCTTCGGGATTTTCCTTGTGATGATGGTGCCGTTTGTAACTGGTTACACAAGGTTGGTCGAAAGCTCTGTGATCGGTGCTGTCGCCTCGGTTCTGGTCGCTGTCGCCAAAGGCCGCATGACACGGGCCGTGTTTGAGACAGCGACCCGCCAAACCCTTGCAATATCGTGCATGTTTTTGTGGATCATCCTTGCCGCATTGGCTTTTGGCGCGGTGTTTGATGGCTTGCGCGCCGTGGATGCAATCAAGGCGCTGTTTCTCAGCGACCTTGGCCTTGGCCGCTGGGAGGTGCTTATCCTCATGCAACTGTCCTTCATCCTCATGGGCACGTTTCTGGATGACACCGCGATGCTGGTGATCGTGGCCCCCCTCTATGTTCCCCTTGTCGCGGCGCTGGAATTTGATCTGGTCTGGTACGGTATCCTTTATACCATGACCTGCCAGATCGCCTATATGACGCCGCCTTTCGGCTATAACCTGTTTCTCATGCGCGCCATGGCCCCACCCGAGGTGTCGCTGCGCGATATCTACCGCTCCATCGTGCCGTTTGTGGGGGTCATGGTGATAGCACTCGCCACCGTGATGATCTTCCCGCAATTGGCCCTGTGGCTACCCAACACGCTTCGACATTAACAAAGGCGGACAAACCGCCCCAACCCAGCAAGGAGAACCCAAATGACCACCAGAAGAAAGTTTCTCACCACCGGCGCAATCGCCGCAGGGGCCTCGGCTTTGGCCGCCCCCGCCCTCGCGCAAAGCCCGATCAAATGGCGGCTGCAAACCTATGCGGGGGCAGCCCTTGGTGCTGAAGTCATCAAGCCCGCGATTGACCAGTTCAACGCCATAGCCCAAGGCCAGATGGAGATTGAACTGTACTATGCCGACCAGCTTGTGCCCACGGGCGAATTGTTTCAGGCCATGCAGCGCGGCACGATTGATGCGGTTCAATCGGATGACGATTCCATGGCGTCGCCCACCGAAGTCACTGTTTTTGGTGGCTATTTCCCCTTCGCCTCACGCTATTCCCTCGATGTTCCAGTGTTGTTCAACCAATACGGGCTGGGCGAGATCTGGGATGCGGAATACGCAAAGGTCGGCGTGAAACACATCAGTGCGGGGGCATGGGATCCGTGCCATTTCTCTACCAAAGACCCGATCAATTCGCTGGAGGATTTGAAGGGCAAGCGGGTTTTCACCTTCCCCACCGCAGGCCGTTTCCTTGCGCAATTTGGCGTGGTGCCCGTGACCTTGCCATGGGAAGATATCGAAGTTGCCGTGCAAACCGGCGAACTTGACGGCATCGCATGGTCGGGCATCACGGAAGTCTACACCGTGGGCTGGTCCAACGTGACCAATTACTTTT
>Ga0105052_10005680_pt1 | contig 13009 bp, 21 predicted proteins | sample FRY03_FD_78094 | JGI IMG/M metagenome (GOLD analysis project Ga0105052, IMG submission 78094) | Freshwater microbial communities from Lake Fryxell liftoff mats and glacier meltwater in Antarctica - FRY-03 | ecosystem: Environmental > Aquatic > Freshwater > Ice > Glacier meltwater ... | reverse complement strand
GATTTTCCTGGAACTTGGTACAAATGTGACAATTTCGTCACATCGTCACATCATTTTTCTGGGTTCGGCTTGGAACAAAACAGGTTTTCAAAACCTGGCCAGGTCCTGGGTTCTGGGTTCCAGGTTTTCCAATTCCGGCTTGGAACGACACTAAGTAATAAAACCATATTGCATAATCTTGTGCGGAGGACCGCCCGACCCAATCAGTCATGTATGTTCCCTTACAGGTAAATAGATTTGCCGAAAATGTTTAACTTATTGTTCAGTACAGATATTTAAAATCATTTTCCGGAGATTTTTGTTCTCCAGAATCTGATCCTCCGCACAAGATCATGCATTACTGGATTTATTACTCAATCTGGTTGGGTTTTTAATTTCAATCTGACAGAATCTGTCAAGTGGAAATGATTTGTATTGGCGGTGTGCCAGTTTCGAAAAGGCATTTCGGCGGGGCCGGCCCTTAAATATTTTACATGATTCATAGGGGCGGGCGGTCAGATTATGAAGAACAAAAGTCTCCAGAACATGATTTTAAATATTTGTGCTGTGCGATAAGGAAAACACTTTTTCTGAAATCTATTTACCTGTAAGGGAACATACATGATTGATTGTTTCGGGCGGGGTCATCGTCGAGACATCGTCTAGAGGGTACCGGGACTCGGCCAGATTACTTGACGAATCGTGCTGACCAAAAAAATGAGGGAATTGCACAGAAATCAAGAAATAGCTGGTGACTAAGAGGTGGGGGTGTGGGTGCATAGGGACACTTCATTCAACACTCAAATGAACTCAGTCCTGAAACCAAATACAACACCTCAAGGATTGTTATTAACATCACTGCTATTACGCTCAGCTTGACATGCGTTGATAAGCAGTTATTGTGACTTTCTTCGTAGTCTCTAACAGGGTGCGTCGTCGAATAATCTTGGAGGATTTGAAAGAACCGTGACCGTGATGCACACAAAGTTTGCAAATCACGGATGATCCGATTAAAAATCAAGTCGCGAATTGTCGCGATTTTGTCGCTATGTGTATTTAAACTTGTATACGCACCTGCCTGCTCTTCCATATTCGTACACATTTATTGCCATTTTTATATGTATTGCTTCTGTTATGCTTTATACTCATTCCCATGTTTTTGCGTGCTTTATTCTCCTTCCGAAACTTAATAGACACCTATGTTACAGTGTCTATTGATGTAATATAACACTACTCATATCCTTATTCTCTGATTCCTTCTGTATTTCCAGTTTGTAATATGTACATCCGCCATCATCCGGTCCTTTGCCTACCTCATTCCTCAAAACAAGTAAACTTTTCATTGACATGCATGTGTGCATGCATAAAAACTCAAGAGAGACATGACTATGATCAAAATAATTTATAATAGTAATCCACATGCTTAACATCCACTATGACATCGCGTCAAAATCAAACATTATATTTATTACAATTCGAAATAAATCGGTCTCTTGTTCATGTGTGTTTTGTTCTATTCATCGTTGGTTTGTATATCTGCGTATGCGAACGTCTACTTCAAAACAACAATCATAAACAAAACATAAAAATAATACTACTTCAAAACAATATTCATGTGTCCGAGATCTATTGCCGGAGTGCCGTTCGATTCGGTCAGGCGCTTTCGGGCTACCCTATTACTGCGCACCACTTGTGTGTGTCTCTGCTGTAATGGAGTCACTAGCTGTGTGGCGGCATAACAAACCACAAAAAAGCTCAGTACACGACAGCGGGTTCTTGATATTTGTGACCAGAATACGTGTAATACTGAAGTGCCGACCGTTTGCCATTTATTCCATGGTCCATTGCGGGAGTGCCTTCGAGCCAGGCGCTTCCGGGCTTCCTTATTACTGCGCCTCCATCTGTGCTCGTTCCTGCTGTACTTGGCGCGCTAGCAGTGTGGATTCAAAACCCAAAAAAAACAAAAAAACCGAAGACCTGGAGGTCATCAGGTGTGTCGCCCTTTGGAACTGCCCTCATGCGCGTTGCGTACCCCGAAGTGTACTCAGTTGGAAACCTGGCTCAGTCAAAACAATGCATTTGCTAAAGGCGCACACCATGAGTTAAAATACAGTCAAGGGCAACGGTTCTTTTCGCATAAGGCGGCTTAGCGAGAGCTTGGTCGAAGGATGTTGAAATTTCATCATCAGATCTGCAGTTGGCAGCATTTTAGCCGAAGGCTCCTGAGTAATCTCCTTGTGAAAAAGGCATGCCAACGACGAGTTGAACTTGGCAGGCAAGGTGGCGTCAGGCGTCGTAAAATACGTGAGTCTGCAGGGTATAGCACCAACTATGGTGGAGTCTCCGAAGAACACTGGACTCGTTTCAACTTGTCGGCAAAAAAGATCAACTACCGCATAAATCACGACGTTTCTCTCGAACCAATAGACCTGCCTTTGCGCACCATGAGGTCTGACTGCGAACGCAAATTATCTGTTGTGAAAGTGATGCTGCAAAACCAATACCGCAGTTTTAGCTTTGAGATCTTGGTTTGAGATCTCCTCTCTCTCCTAGCTATTTAGCGCAGATTCAGCGCAGATCTGTGCTGAATAATCATCTTTCATGCAAGCTACGCGTGCCCGTTTGAGATCTTGATTTGAAAAACCTCTCTCTCCTAGCTATTCAGCGCATTTTCAGCGCAGATCTGCACTGAATGATCATCTTTCACGCAAGCTACGCGTGCCCATTCGTGAACACGATGCACCGCAACAATTGAACCTTCAAATATGCAAGCGTCTGCTCTTGAAAGAATAATCCGCCTACACACAACAAGTGGCAGACGGATATCTCTTGAGTGCACGTCAACAGAAAGACAAATCTCATATGGTATACGCAAACGAAATGAACTTTCTCCAATTGCAGAATGGGCATCTTGCTGCATGAATCATTGATTACTCAGCTGAATCTCTCAGTGATGCGCAAGCAATCGAGACTCCAGAGACTGCCTCATCTAAGTTTGAACGAGAGGCAACACCATGTATTACGACCAGGAGCGCGTCTACGGATTGGTTCGACAAGCAAGGACACTGTATATGCTCACAAAGATCATTTTAACATTGGTCTTAATGGGCACGTGTCACCAGTAACCAAATCGGAACTGCATCACTTCAATTGATAGAACACTAGGTGCAAGAACCGCGATTCTGGGTCTAGTAACACACGCACCAAGTCTGACGACAATTCGAGTAATGACGGCGATTTACAGTTCCTCGCGCAAGTTGCACTATTTGCAAGGAACAAATCCGCAAGAGCCAACAACTCATCAGTCAATGACTGAGGCAGATCTCGTGAAGTATGCCCGTAATTATTCAGGACTAAGGCCCAAAGACGATTACGTCAATCTTCCATACGAACCAAACCCCCTAGTAAGAAGGACACGTCGATTTTGGTAAATCCAACTCGCCCAAACTTTTTGCGATCGAAATTGGCAATGAGTAAAAAGCAGACAATTCAGCTGAAAGATTTCGAGCAACGGTGTCGAAAAGAGTATTCCACAAGTAATGCACGGCGCATTCGACAGGGTAAAGTCTTCGTCCTTACGGCAGCAATCAAGACTCTTGCGTGCTAGACAAAAGGCTCTCCCTTGGTTTTTGCGACATATTTAACAAAGTAAGCATCAACAGTGTGACTGTGTGTGTGTTGCTTTGTTTCATTAAACTGATATTGGGGAATCAATGAACAGTCCCGGGGTTTCTTCACGAGCGAGCCAAGAGAGTACGTACCCACGGTGGAGAATCGCCGACGCACCACCTCACCCTGACCCTTTATAGATAACCTGGGGTGGCCGGATCCTCACCCTTCACCTTAACTACGTCGCTGGCTATACCGATCCCCTCCTCTTCCTCTTCGAACGGACCCAGCAACTAAAGCCGTTGACAAGCAGGGGCAAGCCCTGGCGGCTCCGTGCCTGGCCAGGTCCAAAGATCGTTCGGCCTCATTGGTGAGGGCCATGAATGATGATATGATATCTTGGGTACTGTGGCCCCAGTGTGTGAAATCCTTCGCCACCCATGACCTTCGCAAAGCAACACTTGTCTTCAAAAAAAAAAAAAGGAAAAAAACCCAAAGGAGAAAGTAGTAGCGATGCCGAAGATGACGCCAAATCTGGACTGCCCGAAATCGTCCTAAGCAGTAGTAGTGAAGACTCGGACGATTGTGCTTACAATGATGATGAGGATGCATCTGATGTTCAAATGAGCGACAATTCCAGCAAGATTGGCCCTGTCGACTCCGAATCAGAAGATGACGAAGCCGTCAGCCGCCTCAACTGGTAGCGAAGGTGCAAAATTCTTGGATTATGTAGAATCAGAAGACGGTAAAGCTACCGGGGCGCTAGCCGCTTTAACAGCCACACGCAGTCGTCCCTCAAGCAGCTGTAAACGAATATTTGCAAACACACAACACGACAGTGACGATTCGGATTCTCACGACGACCCAGGACTATGAAGAACTTGGACAACAGGAGCTAAATCGAAAGCAGATGGCTCTGCTTCCAGCGAAGCCATATCCCGTACATCATTTTCTTTTGGTGCCAGCAATGGCAAGCACTACCGTTTACAACGAGTGATCCTGAAAGCGCACGAACTGCTCAAAAATCAAGTGTGGAAAGATACGCTCTCTGGAAATGTCACCATCCAACAAATGCAGCAGCATTCAATCAAGCATGCAATGATAATGGAAGATAAGAAATACCAAATCTCTGTTTTGCTCAATATAGCGAGGTGACGATTGAAGTGCATTTTGAGTTCACTCAAATGTACAAAAAGCCGGGCAAGATTTTGTGATCACTCGATTCGGGATAGACCATCAATTCATCTCTATTTCGTCGACACATTTGTGTGCCAATCGAGACAGATGCCAAAATCAAGGGAATCTGTAATCTGCAATTTGGTGAAGGATCGCCTCTTGTGATTTCTGGTGTCGCAGATTTCACGTTTCAAAATCCTGAAGTGCTGAACGCTCAGAACCTTGAATTGAAAATCACCTCAATGGGCCTGTGCATACAGCGCGGAATTCACTATCACCTATGTGCGCAAGGCCTATATCAACCCAAAATGACTCTGCTCGACGATCGAAATGTCCATCTTCTCAATGACAGGCGCACTGGATTCTCTTGGCTCGTAGAACACTCGGATGCTGAGCGGACTCTGTCGATGCGCCTGAGGATTCGAAAAGAAGCAGTTCTCGTAGGTCAACATAGCCAAGACGACCTCGGCAAATTTGCCCCTCTTTCAAGAGCTCAGATCTTACCCACCCAGCCCTACTTTCCAAGCGTTGACAACGCTCTGCGCGATTTCAGTGCCCCTGTTCGTAAGCAGCGTGGAGGCGGAAATGGATGCGCTGCAGGAAGTGCGGCTACGAAACGTGGCAAACAAGCAGAGCAGCAAATCAGTTGGACAGATTGTTTGATGTTGAAGCAGTTCTCGAGGAGTGCAGATCAAAGGCCAAAAGAGAGGTCTTGATGAAATGGGAAGGATATGATATATGATCGACGAGTTGGGAGCCGATTGATGCAATCGCCCTAAAGGCCGCTCAATTGATGAGCCCAAGCGACGTCAAAGAGCTGACATGGCTAAAAAAGGAGAAGCAGAAGAAGTCGATGCGTCTGTTAAGGATACATTTGCCTCCGCAATGATTGTTGCGTACTGTGGAACCAGAGGCAGTCTTTATGCTGCTCAAGAACGTTCACAAGACACTTTGACACGTGCGCAATAAAATCCCATTCAAGACGATTGATGCTATGGATGGATTAGAGCGCCTGCGTGGTCTGGTGCTAAAGAAGCAGACAGGAGCATGCACTGGCTGCTTGCTTTATAATTGTAAAGTTGAGAGTACGCCGAAAGGAAAAGTGCGTCGGCCGGAAGCAGCAGGAAGCTGGGACAGAATGGACATCGATCTGAGTGGTCAACAGAAGTTTAAATTTGCAGGCCACGACTTCAACTATTTTATCGTAGGAGTATCATCCCAGAAGCTCAGGATAGTCACAGGCGTGACTGCAAGCTCTATTTGCATTGAAGCGGCTTTTTACGGAAGCAAGAGGAGCACCGAAAGAAATCAAGGTGGATTCTGCTACTGTGCTGATGGGAGTCATTCCCAAGCTGTATTAAACGAGTCAAGGACTAAGGATCGTAATCGTCGAGCCATACGCGCACTCCGGATATTGAAAAGTCTGAAGGAGCATCGGTGTGCTAACGCTGGCAAGGATCATACTGAGAGATTCAAATCTGCACACTTCATACTGGTTCTATGCCATTCGACATGCTTCCATACTTGCAAACATAATTTTCCTCGTGAAGTCGCGGAAGGACCCAGAGCAAAAGATGTCGGCATGGGAAGCACAGTATCACGAGAAGTCACATGCAAATCTTATTCTTGGCCCTTTCGGATGCCTCGCGCATCTTGTGCTTTAGCAGGAGCCGAGCACATAGAGCTTCCAGCAAGGCTACTAGACTATTTCTTACGAAGCAATAAAAGCAACATCAATCAATCATAGGCTTGCGCACCTGGATTCGAAGGATGTCACTGACGGAGGCATTGGGTTTGGGGTACGGTCAATTGTGGGAGTGTATCTCGGAGTTCATGTCGATCCAGTGACGATGTTCTATAATTATCTCATGACTGACGGTAAGAACGTCTATACGTCCAAGAACAATATCAGTACGACAGGCAGCATCTTCCCCCATAAAATCACGGTACCACGGGATATCGAGATTGTGCCGAAAGCACGCCTAGGTGAGGGGAAAGAGCTAAATAGGGAAAACTTTGCCGCATTACTCTTGTACACGAAACGTGAGGGAAGCGAATACGCAGAGACAGTGAATAAGTAAAACAACACGCTTGTTTTCTCAGGGGAAAAGACCGTGAAGAACTCTAAGGCTACCGAAAGATGTAATCCTTCAATTCGGGACACAAAGAAGAAGGTAACCTACTTCGAGGAGACGGCTGTAGAGGATGTCGCGGTTCAGATGGAAGATCCAATGCTCTATGGCGACTTAAATGCTGACGCGCTGGAGCTCTTCCGTTTGGAGGAGCCTCATCATGGAGCGGATTATCGAAATGCAGTTCCTGCTGATTACGAGCTGAATTCCAACATTCCGAAGCGATCGTCGAAGCCGAAGAGTGATTTGTCGAGAGACACGCAAGGACGAGCACGACGCATCCAGCTACAGGAAGGAAAACGAAGGTGCTTGGAACCGAACACAGCTGGTCTGGCAAAGGACGCAGTATGTTTAAGATTGTGTACAAGGATGGCACATGGCAGGAGATGGATGTTGAGGAGCTCCATCAATACATGGTACACTCCGTGAAAAAGGGCGATCACGTAGATTAGGACGGAAGGACTGCTGAGGCAGTCTACCAGATCTTATCGTTTGCTGCCATGCTGCAGGAGGTCGAGTAATCTTCACCGACGGCAAGTCAAGAGGGCTCTACACCTGCAACTTTGAAGTGGTGTCCAGCATCCGCTGGACCAATCTACGACGACGAGCCGCAGACAACAACCGAATAAATGCGCACCGAGAGGCACCAGCCATAAGGGTGGCAATTAAGGAATATCCTTCTAATCTGGACGGTTATCCAATCAATGAGAATGATTTTCCGAAGAGGACGAAAATTCTTCCAACGAAGTTTGTCATCAAGCGAAAGAATCTGACGGACGATAATAAAAATGAGGTATTCTAGAAGTGGAAGGCGCAACTAGTGCTAAGGGGAGACTTGCAGAAGGAAAATGTCAATGATTTCAATATCTCCTCAGCTATGCCTTCTTTTGCAGCCATAAGACTCAAACTATCGCTATCGACGGATCCAACAATGAGTGTCAAATCCTACGATCTGGTGTCAGATTGTCTGGTGCCGAAGCTGGAAGGATCTTTCACCGTCATTACACTGCCGCCCAACGAGGACAGATCTCAAGGGCAAGTGCTTGCGTTGCTCGTGGCAATATATGAGCTCAAGGATGCTCCTGCTGCATTCTTACGTGCACTCGGAGACCAGATGGCCTCCTTCACGTACGACACTCTACGGCTGAAAAGTAGCTGGCCTAATCTGGATTAGATTTGCTTTTTTCTCGGGGGCTTGGTATTACCTATCTAGGGCTAGGTAGTACCTATCTAGGGGGCCATGATGATTTTGTGATAGGACCTACCCAAGACAGGTACTACCTAGGCCCTGATGTTCGTCAAAAATGTGAAGAATTAAGGTCAAATCAACAACTATTTCTTGTTTCAAATGTGCGCCACTGAACCCACCTAGAGTTTATTCTACCCAGCAGGATGGGTAGAATAGATATTGAGGTACTTTGACCAGTACAAAATATTTGAATGTTTGCTAACTGGTACGCTGAACTAAATTTGTTTAGTTTGACTACTGTTTCGCCGGTGAGTGTACGATGCTCAGCATGAGACAGTGAACAAGGAAGCGCAACGCCGGAAGAAGAAGTTTGGGCCAGGCAACATTGGATCACGCGATCCGACAGATAGTCGGGAAGGTAAGTGCTCACAGCTCTTAAGCGATCACTGCATTTGGGTATATGGAAAGGGCAACATTCTGATGCTCATTTTCCACTATGTACATAACATGATTATCTCGTCGAACGATAAGAAGTGTAGGCAAGCATTTTTAAACCATCTCCGAAAGAAGTGGAAGATCACGGAGATGGGAAAGCTCGCACGATTCGTTGGAATCATGTGCTCGGAAACGGAGCACTCATGCAGAGGGAAGAGCTGGGCAATTGCGGCGCCTGGCTACATCTACAGAGCTGTCAAACACTTCAGGATGCAAGATGCACCTCCCATCAAGTCTGGCTTCATCGTCGGACTCGATGAGCATGACGAATATGTCGAAAATCCGAAGCGTACCAATCAATATCGATCTCTGATCAGGACATTGAACTACGAGTGCACCGTGTGCAGGTTTGACGTTGCACACGCTATCTCAGTCTTGTCGAGGCACCTAAACAGGCCGACAGACCGGCTGGCTGCTCAACGCAGCATATAGGGTGCTACACTATTTGAAGACTACGTGCGATTTTGAAATCACTTATACGGCTCTGATGTTGGATTATGAAAACACGTAACGAAACTTTTTCTACTGTGCCGCCGACGCCTCATTTGCGTTTTGCCCAATCACAAGGCGAAGCCACCAAGGCAGATTAATCTTCATGAATATAGGCCCGATCCATTACAACAGCTCACTGCAGCAGATCGAAGCGTTAAGCATCGCCAAATCCGAACTTTACGGATTGGTAAAGCTGACTACGGCACTACTATGGCTGAGGACAATTATATTTGAAATTGGATACGATCAGAGCCTATCGATCATGTTAGAAGACAACACTGTATCAATCCTTATCGGCGAAGGTAAGATCTTGTCCGCAGGTCGAGTAAAGCAGGTTGACATCAAATTTCAGTGGCTGAAGATGGTTATTAAGGAGAAATACTTCCTTATACGCTACGTGCCTTCTGCTCTTAATTACTAAGACGGACTATCGAAGAGCCTGGCCGCGCCAGGATTCCAGCAGTTCGTGAGGATGTGCCTTCAGAAGAATATCATCAGCAACGAGACGATTGGAGGTCGGACGTTTGTCACGATCAACAAGAGTGACTCGTTGATGAGCGTGTCGAGGAGATCGGCGGTCGAATTCCACATGACGGCAATTTGTCTTTCAGTCGGGAGTCGGACCATGATTGGAGGAGTGTCATCAAATGCACATCTCGCTGAGCTTTTGCAAGCAGACGAGGGTGGAGGAGAAATGACGTTGGAGTGGACCAACAATACCTAGAGCTGAGGGTCTTAATTCTAGTCGGGAATGTGAGCGTGGCCTAAGGGTAATATCCCAAGTGCCTTGTAAGGTTATGCCGCAAGAGGACCAACGATGTGTCAGGACGTTCTTTTTACCCGACTGCGTGAATCAGAAGATTGTTTTGTACAGAATGATTAGTTCAGAAGTTCAGAAAAGTCTAAACTTGATTAGTTCAGAAGTTCAGAAAAGTCTAAACTGGTATCGGGCTAGTACAAAAGAACACCTTTGTGATTAATAAAAACACGTATAAAGAACAATGACTTCAGCGACGCCTGCTGGTGGTCAATGAGGCGGCGAGCCCTGAACGGTAACTCGGAGGTGCTGGCCTGTAAGAGGTCTACATCACAACTGATTAGCATCGTGCAAAGGGTGTGATCCACAAGTAGAAGAGCGCGTTGACAGCGAACTTTCTTCGACGTATCACGCCGACGTCTCCTTGACAGCCTCTACGCAAGACCTCGGCTCGAGCTGCAGGATTGCTGTAAGGTGAATAATCAATCTCAAAGCTGTACGGCCAGAACGTGTTTCGAGTTGAATTTCGGTCAGCATGCTGTGAGTTTCTGTAAATTTTGTCAGCCGAGAAATAAGGATTCCCTCAAACAATTTAGCCAATGCGCTACTTAAATATATGCCACGATATGAGGCAGGGTCAGCCTTAGATTTGGCACCACTCTTGTAGATTGGCCGTATCAGGGACATTCGCCACGCTTCCGGTTGGATTTCATGTATCCATAACGTGCTGAACACTTCGTTTTTTAACTTGGTTGGAGGCTAGTCTGGAGTGACTAGATGGCCTGTTCTGCTCTGTTAGCTTGAGCCTCTAGGGCATCTGAGATTTTGTTTCGAGTGGCAGGATCTTTCAGTTTGGATGTGTGGAATTGGTTTCGTGGGGGGTCTGTTGGGCTATGGTGTTGCCAGTTGCTTGCATGGTAGACTTTGTGTTCAGAGACAGGTGGAGAACTATTGGATTGTGATCTGTGGGTGGTCCTGATTTTGTTCTGAGGATACGTGAGGGTCTTGGTATCACATAGCATGTTTTGACTTTTGTTCAGTGCTGTTTTGCCATGAGGTTATAATCGTTGATAGTGGCTTCGTCTTGGTGTTGCAGTGTTTGGGGGATGAGATCGTCAGCGGCTTCGAATGTGCCATTTAGGATGAGATAAGAAGTAGTGATGAACATTCTGAGGAGGAGGCAGCCTCGCTGTGAAGAGGAAATGCGTGCATTCGTAATGGGAGTTGCAGCAGGTGGTGTGCCCCCTTAGATAACCTGGGGTGTCCAGATCCTCACCCTTCACCTTAACTACTTCGCTGGTTTTGCCGATCCCCTCCTGTTCCTCTTCGAACAGACCTACAACTACTACGTTGACAACCAAGGGCTTGTGCCCTGGCGGCTCTGTCGTGTGGGCAAGTCCAGAGTTCGTTCGGCCTCATCAGTGAGGGTCTTGAGTGATGGTTAGATTTCTTGAGATTCATGGTCCCATTTGTCGTAAAATCCTCCACCGCCCACCACGAAAAGAAAGCAACATTTGTTTGTTTAAAAGCATAAATCTGAAGGAGACGGCACACCTGCACCAAAGAAACCAAATTTTCCCCATTTCCACTATCCGACTATGCAAACATTACTGAACTGGGTTCTCCTGGTCAGTTTGTGACGAGTTTAGACTTGTCTGGGAGTGTGGGGCCTGTGGGTTTGAAACCGGGTCTTTCGATTTAAACTCACCTGTCACATGAACAAGACAATCCACACGCCAGCAGCAATTATAATTGCAATGGAATTGTCAGGGAGAGGGGCAGGCAGGTGATACGAAAGATGTGGAGGGTGGAACAAAAACACGACATCATCAGAATATTCTATTATGTACGGGTTTTGCAATAGGAGGGGACGGCAGAAAGCACGAGAGGGGAGCCTAGATATGGGCAGGGCTGGATGTGCAGCCCGGGAGCCAGAATGTCTAAAGCCTGCGAGAACATGGGTGGAAGTTAGCGCTCGCAAATGTGATTCGAATTCACTTGGAGACAGGGCCAAGGAGGGTCGCAGAAGCGAACGCAGGCACTTGGGAACAGGAGAGGGAATTAGCGCTCGCACAGATGTGGCGATTTCACATTGAGACAGGGCCAGGGAGGGTCGCAGAAGCGGTCGCAGGCGCAGCGCAAATTCGTTGTGCGAGAGGGTTGACTCCTGCATTTCGACGGGGGGCACATTGTCGTCGCAGAAGTCGGTGTAGGTGGCGTGCTCAGGGGCTCATCCGATCTTTCAAGAGGGGCACAACTAACCATGAAAGCAGACGTGCGAGTGCTGGTGGGAGTCACCTAACGAAGCACCCTTCGGGCCTTGGACGCTACTCGAAGGGATTTATGCCACATGTGAAACGAGGCAGCTTCGCGCTGAAGAGAGTGAACAAACCGGCCAAAGTCCGATTGCTCAGACCCTCCTCAGGATGGCCCCCAAACCTTTTTCACAAGAACGGCACAATTTCTGGTCAGAGAGTCAATACTTACAAAAGTTCAAGAAACTGATAATTTGACAGCGTATTCGAGACAATCTCGAGATTCCAGAACCTCTGAGCGCGGACAGTTATGATTTTGCGAAATTTGGGCGTTTGGCTCAGAGAAACGACAAAGCGGCAAAAAATAATCAATTTAAGAATCAAGGCAACACGACGGCGACACTGACGACGACAGAAGAAGAAGCAACACAAACACAGGCGACACTGACGACGACAGAAGGAGAAGGGAAAAACGGCAAATATGAATCAATTTAAGAATCAAGGCAACACGACGGCGACACTGACGACGACAGAAGGAGAAGTGACACAAACACAGGCGACACTGACGACGACAGAAGGAGAAGTGACACACACACAGCACAATAGAGAAGCGACACTCACACAGTATTTTGGATGCAATAATTCTGATGTACCTTTATTCGGAATTCTGATGTACCTTTATTCGGAGGTACGACAGCAGCTCAAATCCCAGGAAGAATCTCGTTTCCTATAATACAGGTGAGCAAGCGTAATGATGGGCAGCGATGGAGAGGCGCGTGGCAACCGCGTACCGCTGCGTGCTGTTGTGTTCAGCCGCTTGACGTGTGCTTACATGCCTACGCATGTTGGATCATGGTGGCACTGTGCACCAACCTCTTTGGTTCCTGTAATACATAAAAAGAGAGGGTCCTAAAGGATTTTCGGT
>Ga0105052_10005677_pt1 | contig 13015 bp, 12 predicted proteins | sample FRY03_FD_78094 | JGI IMG/M metagenome (GOLD analysis project Ga0105052, IMG submission 78094) | Freshwater microbial communities from Lake Fryxell liftoff mats and glacier meltwater in Antarctica - FRY-03 | ecosystem: Environmental > Aquatic > Freshwater > Ice > Glacier meltwater ... | reverse complement strand
CTATCTTAGGCATCTTCACGATCGGGCCTCTGTTCCGTTAAGAGCTAGAACTGAATTCTCACGACATAAAATCTTGTCCAAAATTCAGTTCGGCCAGTCACTACTACACTGCAACAAACGCTGGCACTATTCCAGTCGTTCCTTGGCTAATCCAATTTCAAAGCGACGTAGCTTACCCCCCCTAGACACCGGAAACCAGTAGCCGAGTATTCGATTCGCTCCGATTCCACACCAGAAGTGGCATCTGTTACAAAACTGTGCCTAACGGCCGGCGAAAAACACAACATAAACCCTTGAAATGAAATGACTTACAGCCAAACCGATCTCCGCTTTGCTAAGATATAGTTTTGGCGAAGATATTCGCCTGCAGCCATTCAACTTGGGCCAAATGGTGATAACCGTGCCAAGTTGACAGAGAGAGCGCATGATCCAACGTCAATTCCTCACCATGTTCAGGATGCACCATTACTCGGGCAAAGTCCTCGCCCGGCATGTAGCTGGCCAATTCAAACCAGCGAGCATTCACGCCGCGAATGATTGCCAGTGATGCATTCAGGTCCGGCAGAAACGCGTCAGCCAATTCAGCCCAGTCAGCTTGATCGTATGGCACAACCGTGGGACGCAATGTCGTCAACGCCTGCTTAAAACGCAGGAACCAGTTCATTTGTGCATCGGCAAGGTGGTTGACGATTTGAATGACGGTCCATTTCCGATAAGTTTGCTCCTTCTGAAGCGGGCTTAGATCCGCGATTGCTGCTTCCAACTTTGCTGAAAAAGCCTTCAACTGCCCTAATAACTCAGCGCGACGTTGATCAGAAAGCCTTGCTTCTTTTTGATATTCACCGAAGGGAAATTCCGGGTTTGCAAAAGATTCAGTCATTTTCGCCTCGATCGTGAACTGTTTTGAATGGAACCTTGGGGCAATCGATCCTTCGAAAACCTAGGCGTAAATTACTCCGCAACGATTCGCTTTTGCGTTCGCCCGCAGCACCAAACTGGGCCATTTCGGGCTCAGTAAAGAACGGGCAAGCTTCGACTGAATCTCTTTCAAGATTACCTTGCATGCATTTGCCTGAACCCGTTCGCCGGAAGTCCTCTAATTTGGGACGCAACTATCATAGCGAAAATTTGCACTCGTAGTCCCCTTTTCGCTCCTCGATTGCCAGAATGAATTTACGGAACTTGCCAAGCGTTCTCACACCGAGTCCCAACGGATCCGTGGTCTCGTAAAACACAGTCGATTCTGACATAATTTTTTGAACACGAATGAACCTAACAAGCAGCCAGCTAACGCGATTTTCCAATTGACCAACCTACGTGGCAAGAAGTAATGTCCGATCAAAAAGTAGTCCTTCGCTCGACCCGCGAAATACAAAAAATGCGCCGAGCAGGAATCGTTGTTTGGCTTGCTCACCAGCGTGTAGCAGCAATGATTGGGCTCGATGTAACGACCGAAGCAATCAATGCGCAGATTAAACAAACTTTCATTGACTATGACGCAATACCTTTGTTCCTGAACTACCCGCCAGGATCCAAAACGCCTTTCCCGGCAGAAACCTGCGTTTCAATTAATGAGCAAGTGGTTCACGGCATCCCAGGCAAACGCAAACTGCGAAACGGCGACATTATTAGCGTGGACACGGGCTGCAAGATAGACGGTTGGTGTGGCGACGCCGCCGTGACGCATGTCATTGGAACCGTTCCAGCCAATATCCAAGACTTGATTCAGGTGACTCGCCAATCGTTGATCGCCGCTTTCGAAGCCATGAAGTCATGCCAACGCTGGAGCGAAGTCGCGACAAAGATGCAAACCGTCGCTCGCGCGAAAAAGATGGGTATCGTTGAGGAACTGGTCGGTCACGGTATAGGTAAAAAACTGCATGAACCACCAGATGTACCGAATTACCTGGCTGACCATTGGCAAGGGGATTTCCAGTTGCGGCCCGGCATGGTGGTTGCGGTTGAACCGATGATCAACTTGGGAACACACCGAGTCAAAACGGATCGTGATGGCTGGACCATCGTCACAGCAGATCGAAAATACAGTGCTCATTTCGAACATACGATTGCAATGACCAAGGAGGGTCCCATTCGACTAACCGGCGAACCCACCGAAGCGGAACTAAGCGAGATCGGTCGCCCATCCTGGCTTGGGCCTGCCGACGCGTGGTTCCTATGGTGACCCGCCTTCCAGTGGCACCCCGTGTTAGGTGGGCTACCTCGATATTGTTTTATTTCGATCGAAAAACCAACAATACACTCAATCATCTAACGATCAAGAATTTGCAAAATGCGATTTGAAAATGTTTGCATCGAATCACTCGGTTACACTTTACCTTCGACTATGGTTACGACCGCGGAAATTGAACAGCGTCTGGCGCCAGTCTATCAACGCCTAAGACTGCCCGAGGGTCGTTTGGAATTGATGACAGGGATTCTGCAGCGACGATTTTGGCCATCGAACACCTTGCCAAGTGACCCGAGCATCGAAAGTGCCAAACGCACGATTGAAGCGGCCGACTTTGATCCTGGACAAATTGGAATGCTAATTCATGGATCGGTTTGCCGCGATCAACTGGAACCAGCTACGGCTTGCCGAGTTCATTCGAAACTGGACTTACCAAGCGATTGCCTAGTATTTGACACTTCCAACGCATGCTTGGGCATGGTTAACGGCATGCTGCAAGCCGCTTCGATGATCGAATTGGGCCACGTTCAGGCGGCTTTGGTCGTCGGCACGGAAAATGGTGCCGGCTTAGTAGAAAACACGATCGAATATTTAAACGCATCTGAAGATGTAACGCGGCAAAATATAAAATTTGCGATCGCGTCCCTAACGATTGGATCTGCCAGCAGCGGTGTCTTACTAACGCATCGCAGCATTAGCAAGACTCAAACATCATTGCATTCGGTTGTCGCCCGTGCTGACACCGTCCATTACGAATTATGCCAGGGCGACCATGATCGAAACGACGGGCAAAATCGCCCACTGATGAATACCGATTCCGAAACCCTGATGGCGCGTGGTATCGATACAGGCGAACAAACGTTTCAAAAACTATTGCAAGACACCGGTTGGCAGCAAGGTAATGTTCAACGTTCGATTTGCCATCAAGTCGGAATGGCGCACCGAAAGTTGATGCTGGAACGATTACAACTGGATGCGGCAAACGATTTTGCAACGGTTCAATGGTTGGGAAACACAGGATCGTGTGCCGTCCCTGTAACCCTGGCCGTTGCCGCCCAACTGGACGTGCTTACCCCAGGCGACAACATCGCACTGCTGGGAATTGGATCGGGCATCAATTGCGTAATGGCAGGAATCCAGTGGCAACCCACGCCGGTCAAAGGCGAAGCATCGATTGCCGACCTGATTCCAACCGAGGCAACAGGTAGCTGGCATTTGGCCGCAAGATAAAGCTAAGCAAAGACGACGATTTCGCCACACCCGTGGATAGCCAGTTTGCCGCAGTGAACCCGCTGCCGCTTGTGCGGTACAGTGTAGCGAGCCACGCGATGTAGCACGTGAGTTCCAATCGCCTTAGGTCGCCTTTCCCGGGTTGCTGGATTTCAGCACCCTGACGTTTGCCGCTCGACTTCCTGGCAGACGTGGTCACAAACTTGTTTCCTTGTGCTCCAGCAAGGGCATAGCCCTGCAGGCCAAGCATTGACCGGACAAAACAATGTTAACCTCACTGATCTTTCTCGCTGGTATTGGCCAACTGATCTTAGTGATTGGTAGTCTAGCAATTCCTAAGATTCTTAAATGGCCTGACGACACTGCGAAGTTGAGACCGTTGACTCGGCAGGTTTTCTGGACCTACGCGGGCTACATTTGGGCGACCAACCTCAGCTTTGCATTACTCTCGATAATTTCACCCGCTAGTTTAAGTGACGGCACCTTTCTGGCGACCGCCGTTTCGTTGTACATCACTTTATACTGGCTGGCCAGAATCATTATTCAATTTACATACTTCGATCGATCAGACGCGCCCAAGGGCCCGCTATTTACGCTGGCCGAATGCCTATTGGTTACGCTGTTCACGGCACTGACCAGTGTGTACGGTTGGGCTCTATTTACAAACGGGACAGCTTCACCATGATTCCTGGGTACGGCATTTCTGACGCCCGCACTTTCCTCCTGCTTGCCGCACTGATCCTGCTGATCCCGCTGCTGGGACTCGCCATCTATCGAATCGGAAATGCAACGCTCGCTCGGGTGCTGGCTTGGGCATTGGTCTTTTGCGGTGTCACCCTAACGATCCAACTAAGCTTTACCCAACCCGCGGGAAGCCGCATGATTTACATCATTACCGCTTTGCTCTGGTCAATGAAATGCGTCGTAGCGACCGAGGCGAAAAGGACGGACCTCGTATCACTTTCGACAACTCAATACTTATCATTCTCGATGTTATGGTTTGGAATGAGACCCTCGCCTTTTCGGCACTTGCCCAGCAGACCGCTGCCAGAGGTTCGGCACTACCTAAACAAAGCAACCATACGGATTGGACTTGGACTCGCACTGTTCTTTACAGCCTACGTCATCTGGCACCTTAATGACGCTTCGGGCAGCGTCCCGCGGTCATGGCCTGGAAGCCGAGACCTTGTTCCCTACCAAAAGCCAGGCCTTTCTGCCTCCACTGCATCATTTTCTCGCACCGTTGGGGCAACCCTTTTTCTCTTGCCGGCACTGAGCCTGCTGGTTCACTTTGGCTTATTCAACGTGCTGACCGCATTCTGGCGAAACCTAGGAGTGCCATGCACCTCTCTATTCAACACGCCGTTAATTTCAACCAGTTTATCTGAGTTCTGGGGGCGACGCTGGAACCTCGCTTTTTCGGAAATGACGGCACTGGCAATTTTTCGCCCGCTTCGCAGTTACCTTGGGAAAGGCATCGCAACGGCAACCGCCTTCCTATTTTCCGGCCTCCTTCATGAACTTGCCATCAGCGTACCGGTGAACTCAGGATATGGTTTGCCCATGCTGTACTTTACCCTGCATGGGTTCGCAATGTTCGTCGAACAGTGGCTAAAGGCACGCGGCAATAAACTTTTGCAAGAGACGTGGCCAGGCCGTTTATGGACAGCCTGCTGGATCTTCCTACCGCTGCCCTTGCTCTTTCACATCCGATTTCTTGAAGGCTGCGTCTGGCCGTTGATCGATTGGACGTTATGAAATGCTAAGCTGTTTCGAGCGTGTCAACACAATCTGACTTAAATGTGCGACAACTTCCTATAACGTCATATCGTCGGCTTCAATCGCCAACGCGTCCAACGCCGGCACCACCGCGTCCAACGCCTGGCACCCGAAGCGATCAATCACCCGACGAGCGATTGGGATCAGTTTCCATGCGGCCATTACAAGTGTCAACATTAAAGGCGATCAGTTGTCTGTGGAAAATATGCTAGAATCCGAATCGGCAACCTTCCCAATTTGCGGGCGTCCAATTGAAAAACGCGGTCGTTCTTGCCAAAGATCTTATTCCACCAACACATTTTTGTCGCGGTCGCCGGCCCTGAGAAAAAACTCGTTTTTTAAAAAATTTCCACTTGCTGTGTGTGTGTGTGTTACTATCACGTCTGAAAATAAATGAATCATTGGTGATTACTCAATGTATCTTGCTTCGGGGAGGTCTTTCGTGTTCACAACTTTGCAATGGGTTCCAGGACACGTTCATCGTGGGTTTGGGTGCAGGCATTTATTTCTGCATAGCTTCTTGCCTGATGGCGATCGGGTTCGTATCGGGCGATCAAGACGGCGTGGCCTAAGTTTATTGGAACTGATTTGCGTCATTGCGATCATTGGTTTGTTGATGGCACTCTTCCTTCCCGCCATTCAATCGGCTCGCGAATCGGCACGAAGTACGGCTTGTTTAAATAATCTGCGTCAGATTGGCCTTGCCACGCAGGCTTATGAAACCGCACGCGGTCACTTTCCGCCGGGCAATCTGGGCTTTTCCGAAGCGTACACGATGTCCCAAGAGAGTCGCGGTAGCGAGAATTGGTACAACCCGGATTCGCCGGGCTTTTGGAAACGGGCTCAGCATTCATCGTGGTTAACGTTGCTACTACCGCAATTGGAAATGGGCGCCTTGTATGAAACATTGCCCTCTGCGGCGATTGATCCTGCGAAGCTTTACTCCGATTACACAAATTCATCTGGCCAATGGGTCGGCGATTTGGCAGAGGTCAAGACCGTTATGACCACTCGGATGCCGCTTCTGCTTTGCCCGTCGGACAACGTCGCTGATGGAGATTCGGTTGGTTTTGTTTCGGCTCAAATTGCAACCGAGTCGACGGATGGAGCAGACGCTTTGGTTGCAGAACCTGCACTTTGGGAAACACAACAGCCTTCGCCCACAAATTACATTGGCTGCGCCGGTGCTCATTCGGGTGGCATGCATCTTAGTGGCAACAGATCCGGTTTCCGAGGCGTATTGACCACCCAGCGGCGCACACGGCGGGCGATGATCCTGGACGGCAGCAGCAATACGGTTTTGGCTGGTGAAAACATTGGCAGCATCCATCAAGATCGACGAATGCTGCATTTTAGTTGGATGTTCGGCGCATTGGGGCGCGGACGGGGCGGGCTGCCCTGGGAATCGGATATGCTGGAAGCGCAACCACAGTATTTATTGTTGGGTGACCGTCAATATTCGTACCCAGCAGGTTTTGGATCCATGCATCCGGGGCATGTTGGACTTGTCTACACGGACGGATCGACACATAAATTATCTCGCTTGACCCACTGGAAAACTTTGTACGCATTGTGCGGCATCGCTGATCGATCGGTTGAAATAAATTTGGACTAGCTTCGTGTTTTACTTTCTCAATATCAAGGAATACGGAAATGAAAAGAGTGATTCTTGGCTGTGCTGTTCTGCTGGGCTTTCTAGCCATCAACGGCGTTCGAACGATGTCGGCTGACCAAATGCAAGCAGTGTCTGGTTCAACTTGGTGCAGTGGACGACTACTTCAAGTCGGTTGCCCGAATCCTGGAACACTAAATGGCAACACGGTCGGTGCTTGTACAGAACTACCAGTTTCTGTTCTGGATAGTTGTTTCACAACCAGTAACATGAATGTGACCGCTGGGGATAATTGCAACACACTTACTGTGGAACTTAATCCTGGCGTTACCATACATTGCGGCTCGCGAGCCACTTACACGGACGCTGGCGGCAGCTGCTGGCAACATATTGCGTGTGTACCTTTGCTGTAATGGCACGGAGATCTTGCAGACGGATCGATGCAGACTTTTTTGTGTTACAAGATTCAAGATACAATCGCGAAGATAAGCAAGCCAAAAAGACGGTTGGGTTTAAGCCATCTGCTTAGATGATCAATCTTAAAGAATTTAGATCGTTTTCTTGGCTTGAAGCTATCGTTTCGCTGGGTTCTTTTGATGGCCCTTTATTCGTTAGAGGCTGGAGCGAGTAATATGTTTGGGACATTCTTTTCAGTGCTTCTTTTTGTTTCCAGTGCCTTCATCGCACCTCAGGATTCTCCGGTTGTTGTACCGTTAAGCGTCGGAGATGCTAAAACGTCAATTACTCGATTCGAACAAATCTATTTTGGTAAGAAAACAAAATTTCACTTAGGTTTAACCAACGACCTAGGCAATGCACAACGCTATGATATGTCGGTCGACAAAAACGGTCATTTTCTGTTGTCTTGGGACGCCCCAATCACGAAAGCCTTCGTTGAGTACAGCTTTGTGGACAATCAACTGATCAAGTCAGGTTACATCGGTGAGGACCGGACGCTGCCCAAGTCAAGTCAAATTGTTCGAGGATTCCTAGAATTTGCCGAACACCCATCCTGCAAGCCCTACATGGCGCATTGCATGTTTGGAGTTGCTGGTCGTGAGGGCAGGACGTATTCCCAGTTGTTGGATCTACCGGATGTAAAATTGACAATCGTTGAAGAACAGTGGAACGAAATCACTTGTGACAAGCTCAAAGCGACCCTACCCAAACACGGCACCATTGAATTCTGGTTCGATCGTTCCGTACCCGGACAATTGGTCAAGGTACGCCAGGTCAAGAAGAAGGGCGACTATAGTTACGGTATTAACGGCGTCCGCAACATCATTGGAGAAAAACCCCCTGGCCAGGAACCTTCGGTCTTTGATAACGTTGCCGTTTGGGAAGAAACCAGAGAAATCACCTATGACAGCAACAACATACCTAAGGCGATGACAGTCGCCGAAAGCGAATTCGATGCGGTCGGAAAAATGATTCCTTCATACCCACCCTATCCGATAGTACGGGATATCACCATCGACGAAGTTCAGGATTTGGGGAATCAAGTGTTTACCAAATTAGAATTACGCACCCATCCGGTCGCCGATGGAACCGAGGTTCAAGTGGACGGACATCGTGGCGAAGCGTACGAATTTCGAAATGGGAAAATCGTTCGAGTGGTCGATGAAGCGACGATCGGTTCGATTGACGGGGTTAGGTTTCGTAAACCCACCAGTCAACTAGGCTACTACGCAACCATCACCGCCCTGTTTTTCGGCGTCTTAGGGATTCTGTATTACTTGAGATTTGTGCGCGGAAGCTGAGCCTACAATCAAAGTGAATTTGGACTTACCACCTTAAATGAAAGTCTGGAGTACACAAGTGAATCCAATAGCGATTTCCTATTTAGTCTTGGCTTTTTGCATTTCATATAAAGCTTGCTGGGCTCAGACTCCGCCACGACCGTCGGGTGCCGAATGTGGAACCTATTCACTGGTTACGGCGATCGAAGCGACAGGGCTGAAAATTGATCGGAAGTCTTTAATCCTGGGAGACTACATTTCTGGTGGCCAGAACGGCAGTTCAGTAACAGACCTATGTAAAGCTGCCAATGACTTCGGGGTCTGGGCCCGTCCATGCCGGAACGCGAGCGTTTCCTTTGTTCGCTACTCGCCGGTTCCCGTTCTGGTGCATTTGAAATCGGATTCGAATGAAAACTGCGCTGGGCACTGGATTGCTTTTCTTGGTGATTCCAGCGGTAAAGCAATCGTATTTGATGTATTACAAGAAAAACCTTTTCGCGAAATGGACTACGCCGAATTATCATTGGCATTTCAAGGCGACATCATTCTGATCAGTGACTTGCCGTTAAGCTCGGTAACTTCGTTGGTGCATATTGTATCCGCTTACCTTTTTGTCTGGCCCTTTGTTTTGCTTGTGATCCTTTCGTTTTGCTTGCCGACAGCTCCGACGCCTTGGTCCATGCAGGTTTTGATTAATTTGGTATTTGCCGCTGCTGTGGGCCTTATTGACACCAGCCGTCCCGAAAGCATTTTTCGAAACCAAGCAAGCCCGGTTTCGCTTAAGACCTTAGCACTTTCAACCAGCCTATTGATTATGTCAACCATTAGTTATCGACTTAGCGACTAACAAATCCGTTTCAGAGATGACCGCGTTGCCTTTATTTTGCCCGCTGCAAAGTCTCTTGGGTATGGGCGCTGCGTCTGGCCGTTGATCGAATGGACGTTATGAAATGTTAAGCTGTTTTGAGCGGGTCAACACAATCTGACTTAAATGTTCTACAACTACCTCTAACGTCATATCGTCGGTTTCAATCGCCATCGCGTCCAACGCTTTAAGCAATCGGCCAACCGAACGACATTGATCTCTTCGATCGCGTTCCAACTGATCGGCTAACACTTCATCATAAACGGTGGGCTGGCCTTGCGATTCCATTTGGACCTGACGTCGCCGAGCACGATTTTCAACCGAGGCGGTTAAGAAGAACTTGCAAATTGCATTCGGGAAAACGATCGTGCCCTGATCACGACCTTCGCTGACAAAATTTTCACTGTCAACAAACTGCCGCTGCAAAAATACTAAGAATTGGCGAATCTGAACATTGTCGGCAACATAATGAATATCATTAGAAACTTTCGGCGTTCTTATCTCCTGCCCAAGTACCTTTCCGTTTAGGTGCAAGGCACCATTTTTAATCTGCAACTTGCACTCCAAGCCACAATCAACCAGTGCATTGGCATCGGACAAATTAACTTCGGCCTGCTGCGCATGGTAAGTTAACGCCCGATACATTGCACCGGTATCCAAAACGTGGAACCCGAGGCGTTTGGCCAATAGTATTGCAATCGTGCTCTTACCTGCCCCAGCTGGGCCGTCGATCGTAACGATCATTAACTCGGAACCCTTGAAAGAAGACCAACGACAAATCCAACAAATACCTCAATTGAATTGCGAAGATTATGGGCGATCAAAATTCGACCCATAGTTCAAGTTGTTCAAACGGGCTAATATCGCAGGCAACCGCTCCGTCGCTTACCTTGCAATTGGGAACGTAATGAGGGTCGTTCGCTGTTAGGGTGACAGTTCTGGCTGCGGTCGCAAAGTCCAGTCTGAACTTTCGATTCTTGCCAGTGGTTTCTACCATGCGAACCTTCAAGCCTGCAAACTGACCGTCCACATAACGGTTCTCCCAAGAAGTAAGGATCACATGCGGCGACGAACATTGAAACAACCAAGCTGCCGCAGGAATGTTTGGTTTCAACGAACCACAAGGGACACTCAATAGCGGTGTGGAACTAGCCAAGGAAACCGCCAACACATTCTTGGGGCTCAAACCGATCCGGTACTTGCTTCGAAAGGGTTCGTGCGGTTGATGCGAAATCAATGAATCTAGCTTTCCATCGGCAGGGACGCGATGAAACGCAAGACCGTTGGTCAACACAGCCAAGCGATGCCCGGTCCCAGAAAACTCGACCAAGTGCGGTGCTTCGAAATAGGGCCGGGAAGCGTCCTGTCGCAATGTATTCAAATCACGAACAATGTCGGCTGAAGGCTGGGCATGAGCCAAACGCCATCCAAAATAGCTCCGATATCCCTTACCGATTTTTGCAGACGCATCGGGCGGGAATTGGTAAGACTTGTCGTCCGACAACTTTACGCCAAACGATTCGCTAACAGGTGTTACGACGCAATCGACTTCCAAGAACCGACTGCCGCGATACAACTGGTAGTGAATCTCGAAATCTGCAATCCGTTTATTTAACACTCGCAATGCACCAGTGGCTTTGATTTTCGCAACGATCGAATTGCTCAAGACCACTTGCACGTTCTCAGCATCCATCGAAGTGTAACCTCCCTGATGAACCGCCAGACGTCGCTTTCCATCATCACCTTCTCGACGACTCCACAACTCGGCCAAGTTCGACTTCCAGTCACCACCTTTTGACTTGGCCAACAATTCTTTAATTTGCGACTGCAATTTCGAGTCAAACCAAGCTAGTTGAAGTGAACACAAATTACTGCGCCCTTCGTAGTTGTGAATGGACCGCAATGCGCCCGTCTTCACATCGATGGTTGCTTCCAAGAATTCATTTCGCAGCGTCGATTCACCGGACAAAATTCTAGGTTGCGACTTCTCTTTGAGTGCGGAATTTGCTGACGTCAACTTCGCTAGATGGATGTAACCCATTGCAGGAATATCAACCACTGCGTAACTGCCCGACGAATCCCGCGATTGTCCATACACCTGATCGACTGGCACGGCAGCCAAGGATCGCTTGCCCAACACTTCGGGTGTCAACAACATTCGCTGCACCTGAGCGTCGGCGTTAAAAATCAGACAATCGTCGCTGCCAGAAGCGGCCAATATTCCAGCCAAACGGCAAGACATTTGACTTTGCAACGAATTCAACTGGTCCACATCAATCGGCAATAACTGACTTGCCTGTTGCAAAACATCTTCCGACCCCATAGTCGCCGAATCAGTCACTTCGGGGGCGGCCTGATCAAAGTTCAATTGACCGGCAGCATCCGCTAGATCGGCAAACGACCGCTTCCCCCCTTGGGCAAGCTGCAACATGCCGGCCAAGAATTGAGTCTGGCGCAACCGGTCTTCCGTCTGGATCAAACATTGAACTTGCGACACCACATTCAACTTGGGGCCGCTAACGCTAGAATCCACCGCATCGCTGGCATCCACGTGTAACGCCAACGACGACGCTTCTCGTTCCTGGCTTAACATGCGCCCAAGATCGTTCGCTCGATAATCGGCCGAACTGATGGACTCGCTATAACCAGGGTCATGAACCGCATCAAAAACGTCAGCCAGCGTGCACCACTTTCCAAGAGCGTCACTTCGACGGGTTGAATTCACTAAATCATAAAAGACGGGTGACACTGCCGACGGCCAATGCACCAACTGGGTCACAGCGACATGATCGATGTCCAATGCTTCGCCAATTTGAATACCCAAACGCAAAAAAGTGGCTGGCTGCGATGCATCGCACATCGTCTTGGTTAAACTATTAAGCGTCTGGCCATCGATGCCTTCCCAACGAAAATTGGCATGCGAACCCAAAGGAATCGTCGCGTCTTCGAAGTTCTGATGCATCGCGCCTCGAAAACCTGCCGACTTTAGAGGGCCAGGCAGCGTTGCTTCCAAACCAGGCGTCCGCCGCGCAAACACTTCAAACGGTCGCCCGACTTCGGCTTGTGCAAAAGTTTGCCCCCAATTCACATTTCGCCGCACCGTTTCTAGCGACAGCAATGCATTGGGCGGTTGATTGTGACAGCCTCCCGCTAAATGGAGACTCCCTTCTTCGCAACGCTGTTTAACTTGTTCAAAGATTTCCGGCGACTTCGTCTTCAACTGCTGCAACAAAGACGAAGTCACAATCCAGTTAGACGCATAAGAATCGTTCAACTGCTGCCGTAGACTGGCACCTAAGGTCGTTGACGCCAATAAGGTCACATCCAAAAGAAACGAATCCATGGGATAGTAGCGATGACGCTCTTCCGACAACACGTCGTAACAGCGTTCGATCGCCAAGTCCATGGATTCAAAATCGCCAGCGGTTGCCGCGGCTGCCGCCTTTAGTAACTGCGTCTCAAAATGCACCTGATCCAAATTGCTTGAATATCGAAGTTGCCGGGTCAACAGCTCGATTTGTAAGTAGGTGTAGCTCAACGCATAGAACTGATCCGTGGTGTCCTGCGAAATCGCCGAGATCGCTGCCTGGCAACCAATCGCT
>Ga0105052_10005672_pt1 | contig 13019 bp, 13 predicted proteins | sample FRY03_FD_78094 | JGI IMG/M metagenome (GOLD analysis project Ga0105052, IMG submission 78094) | Freshwater microbial communities from Lake Fryxell liftoff mats and glacier meltwater in Antarctica - FRY-03 | ecosystem: Environmental > Aquatic > Freshwater > Ice > Glacier meltwater ... | reverse complement strand
CGTTGGTACGAACTTGATTGCTTTAATATTACAAAGAAAGAGTTTAAGCCAGAGGACTATCGGGTTATCAGTATGGGGCTGGGTAGGAAAATAAAACTTAAAATGAGTATAAAAGCATTAGGAAAAAAGAAACTTTTGAGTTTTGAAGCCCCAGATAATAGCTTTGAACAAAAAGTACTAAGTTTGCCCAACAATATTTATCTAGATGGATGGTTTAGCTCAGAAAAATATTTTGCAGACATCAGAGATGTGCTCTTAGCTGATTTTTCATTTAAGAGCAAGCCAAGTGTAAAAAGTGAGCAGATACGGAAGCAAATACAAGGCTCAGAATCAGTTTCAGTCCATGTCCGGCGGGGAGATTATATATCAAATAAGTATGCTAGCAAATGGCACGGGCTGACTGGCTTGGATTACTATAACTCTGCGGTTAAAATAGTTAATAATAAAATCAAAAATCCAGAGCTCTTTGTTTTTTCTGACGACCCAGATTGGTGCAAGGCAAATCTGAAGTTTAAATTCCCAACCACCTATGTCAGCCATAATACAAAAGGCTCAGAGGACCTAAGGCTAATGGTGGCCTGCAAGCATAATATTATTACAAACAGTACATTTAGCTGGTGGGGGGCTTGGCTTAATCAGAATCCCGACAAGGTTGTTGTAGCCCCAAAAAAATGGCTCAATGACCCTAGTGAGAATACAGAAGATGTAATACCAGAGTCATGGCTAAAGAGATAAAACTGGCATACATAATTTCTTGTTATAAATTGCCCGAGCAGGTGGTTCGATTAATAAAAGTATTGAATACTGCTCCTGGCGCATTCTTTTTAGTCCATATTGATAAAAAATCTCCAGCAACATATTCACAACAGATAAAAAGAGAGTTATTTGGTCTGTCAAATGTCGTATTTCTAAAACGACATAACTGCTATTGGGGTGACTTTGGCCATGTAAGGGCTACAGTTAAGGCAATTAACTATCTAGTGGATAGTAACACTGCCTTTGATTACCTGACAGTACTAACTGGACAGGATTATCCGATTAAATCTAATCATTACATTACAAAATTTTTAGGCAACAAATCTAAATCTTATATAGATTACTTCCCGCTGCCCTCAAAGAAGTGGGCTAATGGCGGAATGGATAGAGTGGAAGACTTGATTATAAATATTAGAGGCAAAAGAGTAAATGTACCAAGAAAGGTTAGTGACTTGGTACATAGCAAGCTACTTAAGCTAGATATTGCCAAGCAGAAAGACTTTAAATTCTATGGTGGGTCAAGCTACTTTACACTAAGCATAAAGCACACCAGATACATTTATCATTATTTAAGCAAGCATAAAGACTACATGCGGTTTTTCAGCAAAACATACATATCTGATGAGATATTTTTTCAGACATTGCTACTTAACTCAAAATACAAGCATGAGATAACTAATAATAATCTTCGCCTAATTGACTGGAGTGGGCCGGTGGATTACCCGACTATACTCGAATCCAAAGACATCAATAAAATCATGGTATCGAAGGAGTTGTTCGCACGGAAGTTTGATATTACAAAAGATAAGGCTATTTTGGACAAATTAGATAAAATTATTGCTTAGAGCTAGCTTGTAGGATTTATCATAAGTAAGGTAAACTAGTACCATGATTTTAAATCCTATACGAGAGTCCGAGAAAACCGTGAAAAGTAAAGAGCAAAAGGTGCTAATAATAAGAAACGCCTGGGAGTTTGGAGGCGCAGAAATGTACACACTAAACCTAGCTATAGCCCTCAGGAAAAATGGCTATGCACCGGTGGTGGTAACTAAGGTCCCGGAGCTGCTCGAAAGATGTAGGCATGCAAAAATAAGCCTCAAAAAAGGAATTTGGTATAAAAAACAGGGCTGGGGCAGGGCCTATAAAGTTCTAGGACCATTAATCACTGCTTGGTATCTTTGGATTATCGTTATTAGTAAGATTGATATTGTTCATGCCCAAGGCAGGGATGATTTTGTTTTTGCCACTAGGGCGGCCAAAATGCTTGGCAAAAAGGTCGTTTGGACTGATCATGCAGACTTAAAGTACATAATGCAGCCACATAACAAAAAAGTGCTTCGCGACAGTATAGTGCAACTGGCTCAATACACCGCTGGAGTAATTGCTGTAAGTGATTCTGAGAAAAAGGAGATACTTAAGCAATATCATAAATTCCCAAACCTAGTCACCATCCGTAATGGTGTCTTTTTACCAGCCACCATCAAATCTGTAAAAAAACCAAATAAGATTATAATTGGCTCAACCAATCGCTTAGTTATGGCAAAAGGAATAGCTGAGCTAATAGAAGCCTTCTCGCGCATATCAGATTTTGATAAATGTGAACTTTGGCTCGTTGGTGACGGTGAAGATAAAGAAGAATTTGTTGATTTGGCAAAGAAACTCGGCGTAGCAAGTAAAGTTAAATTTTTAGGTTATAAAAAGGACATCTGGGCTTATTTGGGTGCTTTTGATATCTTTGTGCAAGCGAGTTATCATGAGGCATTTAGCCTGTCTCTAATAGAAGCAGGAGTTTCAGGTAAAGCAGTGATTGCAACCAAAGTAGGAGGTAACACAGAGATTATAAATAATCAGAATGGTATCCTTGTACTGATTAAAGATGTTGATTCACTCAAGGATGCCTTAAATATCTTTGTTTCCAACCCAAAAGTAAGGCAAGATAAATCAAGAATATTAAAAAAGTTTGCTGTTGCTAACTTTGATTTTGATAAACTAGTTAAAGAAAAACTTATACCAATATATGAAAAATAATAAAAAACTAAAAGTCCTTATAGAAGGTACACCGATATTCCGTAACCGCTCTGGAGTGGGGCAGTATGTGTTCCATATGCTTGATGAGTTATTTAAGATTGATAATATTAACCATTACCAGATTTTCGGCTTTCTTTTTATAGGTAAGAAGTTTGTGAAGCCCTACGCTACGCTACCACCAAATGCTTCTTACCGCTTAGTACGCTATTTACCATCAAAAGTAGTTAATATTATGTCTAGGAAAATCTCACCACCACCGATTGATTTAATTTCGCTTACAAAGCCCGATGTAGTTTTGTTTACCAACTTTGTTCGTAGCCCACTCATTACAAAAGCTAAGTCTATAGTGATTGTTTATGATATGTCATTTGTGTTGTTTGGCCAATATTCAGACAAGAAGAACAATGAGCTACTGATTAAACAGGTCCCTAAAGCTGTTAGGCAAGCGGATGTTATTATCACCATTTCTGAGAACTCTAAAGCGGAAATAATTAAGTCCTACAAAGTTGATCCTACAAAAATTGAAATAATAAGCCCTGCGGTTGATCATAAGGAATACTTTCCTAAGAATAAAACAGAAATATCAAAGGTAATTAATAAATATGGTATTATTAAGGACTATATTCTCTATACTGGCACCTTAGAGCCCAGGAAAAATATAGTTGGAATCTTAAAATCATATAGCCTATTGCCAAAGCCCTTAAGAGAAAAGCATAGCTTAGTGCTTGCTGGTGGCAAGGGTTGGCTCGATGAAGAAATAGAAGAAAAGCTTAATGAGCTCAAAGATCTGAATATTATTAGAACTGGGTATGTTGCCGATGAAGACTTACCTGCCATATATTCTGGAGCAACAGTATTCGTATACCCCAGCTTTTATGAAGGTTTTGGAATGCCACCCCTTGAAGCCATGGCATGCGGCTTACCAGTAATAACTTCTAATAACTCATCTTTACCTGAGGTAGTGGGTGACGCGGGAATTATGGTCAATGCTAACGATATAAGAGAACTTACTAAAAGTATTGAGAAAGTTCTGAATTCACCAGAACTACAAAAAGAAATGATCAAAAAGGGGCTTAAACAAGCTAGTAAGTTTAGTTGGGAAAAGAGTGCCAAAAAGCTAAAAGAATTAATTGATTTAGCCGTTTAGCGCCTGTTAAATAAAAGCTTACCGTCAAATCTATACTCGCATATTACAAATACAAAATATTTCTATGGGCTTTTTGGAGTAAACATCAAATATTAACTATTGGATTTAAAAGAAATAAATACAAAAGTCATTATTTTTGATATTTTTTCTACCTACAGCCTTTATTAAGATATAATATATCTATCATACTATGAAAATACTTTTTGATGCCAGATGGATAAATAACTCTTCACCCGACGGAATAACTCGATATTCTAGGGAGCTAATTAAGGAACTTGCACTTAAGACTATCGATCTAACTTTGTTAACTTCAAGTAATAGCCAGCTAACTGGATTAGCTCAACTTAAAAGTATTATCTCAAATAAGCCAGCTAGTCATAAAGAGCTAGGCCAAGCCAAGCGATTAAATAGCTATAATTTTGATATTGTTTTTACACCCCATTTTATATTTGGCGGAAGAGGTAGAAATTTTAAACTAGTTAGAACAGTACATGATTTAATTCCTTTTAGTAAAAAGTCTACTGATTCGAAGCTAGCCTGGAGGTTATTTTATTCAAACACTTATTTTTTAGAAAAGCTGCTTAAAGACTGCGAAGGCGTAGTAACTATAAGTAAAACCATAAGAGGAAAAATAGCCAAGCTCACCTCTAGAAAGGTTGACGTTATTTACCCTGCACCTGTAAAATTAGCAATTAATAAAGCTGAAACTAAAAAAGAAATTATATATATCGGTAGGTACGAGGAGTATAAGAACGTGGGGATACTCGTCGAGGCGATAAATGAATTAAGTGATTATAGTTTGGTGATGGCTGGTAAGTGCAGTAAAGAGCAAAAGCAAAAAATTCAAAATCTCGCAGCCAATAACAAGCAACTAATCTTTGTAGGTAAAATATCTGATGAACAATACTGTAAATATCTTAGTAAAGCTACCGCGCTGGCCCTCCCTTCTTTGGAGGAAGGATTTGGTCTGCCAATAATCGAGGCTATGTCTGTCGGTTGCCCTGTAGTGTGCAGTGATATAGACATACTTCGCGAAGTAGGTGGTGATGCGGCCTTGTATTTTAATCCTAGCTCTGTAGTTGAATTGACTGACGCTATAAAAAAGTTAGAGAATTTGGAGTATAGAAAAAAAATTATTCAAAAATCCCTAAACAATGCAAATTTGTTCTCTTGGAATAAAAGTGCCAGTGAGTTAAAATCTTTCTTATATGAAATAGTTGAAGGGGGCAAAAATTAATAAAATAGTTAAATACATAAAAAGTGATATAGACAGATTTTTACTTGTCTGTCTGTCTTTTAGCCTACCGTTTGAGAGGATTCCTTCATTTGAGCTTTTAGGTGTATCAGTAAGGCTAAGTTTAATTTTTTCTTTTCTAATTATATCTAGAGCACTTTATCAGCTATTAGTTAAAAAAACGAGGTTAATATTATCTTCTCAAGACAAGCTACTTCTAGCTTTTATGATATGGATAATTTTAATAATTCCAGTATCGATAAACTTAAGTAGAGCATTAACGGTAGTACTATTTACCATCTTTGTAATTCTTACGGCGTTTTCGATATCTATTATCTTTAAAAAAGAATACTTTAAGCATATAGCTATCTCATTATTTGCAGCCACCGTCTTCGTGGTCTTATTTGGTGCTTTTCAATACCTCGGAGATATTTTTAATTTGCCAGGCAGTATAACAGGACTAAGGGAGAGGTATAGCTGGGCAGTTTTTGGTTTCCCAAGAATTCAAGCATTTTCTCTAGAGCCACTGTATATGGCAGCATTTTTGCTTTTGCCATACTCAATCGCAGTAGTTATGTTTCTAACGAAAGATAAAATATGCAAGATTAGTATTCAAATTTTAATTATTGCCTTGGCTAGCTTCGCAATCTTTATGTCTGTATCGAGGGGTGGTATTTATGCAATGCTATTTGCTTCATTGTTTATTTCATTTTATTTAATAGCAACAAAAAAATCTAGCTCAATCTTGGCATTAAAGCTGCTTGGCATTATTGCCTGCTCATTTTTAGTAAGCTTAATAATAATAAACTACTTTAATAAAACCCCTAGCGCTTTTACGAAGGGTAAAAAGGGTGGTTCAGCATTTGTAGATCAAGTTAAAAATACTAGTATTGGAGAGGGAGATGAAAGGTCACAATCACGAGCGCTAGCTATAAATATTCTAAATGAAAATAAATCATCATATTTAGTAGGTATTGGGCCGGGGCAGTTTGGACCGTATGCTCAAGATAACTTAGTATCAGACAATGGATGGACCATCGTAAATAATATGCCTATCGAGATACTTTTAGAGACAGGTTCCGTTGGCGTGGCATTACTAATACTATTTTTTATTTCAATTATATTAAAGACAAATAAGATTTTAATTAATGCTAAAGATAAGATTACTTTCTTAATAGTGTTATCTATTTGGACTTACCTAGCTGCTCAGGCAATCCAGGTCCAAACCTACTCGACTTTGTATATTTTATACTTATGGTTGCCTGTTGGTATCATATTAGCCCTTCTTAGAAACAGGCCAAATAAGAATGGTTAAAAAAAGTAGACTGAGACTGATAAAAAAGTTTTGTATAAACACACTGGTATATAGTCACAGACTCTATAGTTTTGCTAAAGCTGATACTAAAAATAATAAACACTTAAATAAAACTTGTTTTAGCGCTGAAAGGTAAAGATGTTTGTTTGTAATATTTTAAAAAATAGTTGCTCAATAATGCAAGGTAAGAGTAATTCATATTATATTATTAGCTTTATGTCTAAAGGTTATATTACACTAGGTAAGTAATGGCAAAAATTCTTATTAACTGTTTAGACTATATTAATGAATCGATGGCGGGCCCGGCTATACGTAGCTGGGAGTTTGCTACGCAACTTTCTAAGAATCATGAAGTTGTTGTAATCTCGCCAAACAAAACCAATTTAAAATCTAAGAGTTTTATACTTAAAGAATATTCAACAAAGACTTTTGCTGAAGAAGTTAGGTCTGCCGACTTCTTAATATCTCAAACTGTAAGACCAAAAGTAGCTAAGCTGGCAAGAAAGTACAATACAAGGATAATCCTAGATGCTTACGACCCCATAATCATTGAGGCTCTTGAGTCTAATAGTGAAGAAGATTATGGCCTGCGCGTTGCCCTTAATAAGATTCTACTTTTAGAGCAAAGCTCATCATTTTGTTTTGCAGATAGCGTAATATGTGCCAGTGAAAAACAGAGAGACTTATGGTTTGGAGTATTATCTGCCATGAATAAAATAACACCTGCAATGTATGATCAAGATAACTCACTCCGTAACTTAATTGATGTTGTACCCTTTGGTCTTTCAAGTACACCACCAAGCAATGCAAAATCTAATATACTGAATAAAAAATTTGGTATCAAAGAAACAGACTTCGTGCTTTTGTGGGGTGGTGGCATATGGAACTGGTTTGACCCTTTAACTCTTATTGAAGCAGTAGCTGCTGTGCAAGATAAATTACCAATCAAACTAGTATTCATGGGTATAGATCACCCTAACAAAAATATTCCACGTATGCCTATGGTAAAAAAAGCAGTTGATAGAGCCAAAGAGCTTGGGGTATTAGATGATTCAGTGTTCTTTAATGAGGGATGGGTGCCTTATAAGCAGAGACAAGAGTTCTTAAAGAGTGCAGATGTTGGTGTATCAATGCATTTTGATCATCTAGAGACACGTTTTTCATTTAGAACCAGAATACTAGATTATATTTGGGCAGAACTACCAATAATCGCTACACAAGGAGATTCGTTTGCAGAAATTATTGAAGAACAACAGCTAGGGGAAGTTGTTAAGTATACAGACAAAAAGTCTATAGTTGAGGCCATCCTCAAACTTGCATCAGATAAGAAGTATTACAGTGAGACTAAAAAGAATTTGCACTCTTTTCAAGAAAAGTTCTACTGGGAAGAATGTGTTAAGCCAATTGAGAATATGATTGATTATTGGTCTAATAACTCACCAGAGAAGAGAGTTGGGGTAAATGCTGTTTCGGTAAACTTAACTAATCTGTATAGGGCACAGAAGATTGTTTCAAAAAAGCTCGCAAAAAGACTCTTAAAGATTAAGCGGTAGTTTCTTAGCTCGCTTAACTACAACCAAGGTATAATAAAAGCAATGAAACCAAATACTTTGAATCAGAAAAATATAACCGTCAGTGTGGTAGTACCCAACTGGAATGGCAAAGACGTGATTGGTGATTGCTTAAAATCACTCCAAAAGCAAAGCTATAAGCTAGCGCAGATAATTGTAGTAGAAAACGGTAGTGTAGATGGCTCAATACAATATATTGAAAAGCATTTTCCTGATGTAATACTACTCAAGCAGCCTAAGAATCTTGGTTTTGCTGGTGGGGTAAATGTAGGCATCAAAGCTGCACAAAATAACAAATCAGACTATGTGTGGTTACTCAATAACGATGCTACGGCGGGTATTGACTGTCTCAGTAGTCTTGTACAGACTGCCACACAACAATCTGCAGACATCGTCGCCTCAGTAATACTTACCGCCAATGATACACTAATAGACTCTGATGGAGATAACTACAGTATATACGGGCTTCCTTTTCCACGTCATCGAAGTATGCCAGTAAAGATGGTACCTAAAGCCGATGAGCCTATATTCTCAGCCAGCGGGGGAGCTAGTCTATACAAAACTAGTCTTTTTGATGAGATAGGCTACTTTGATGAAATGTTCTTTGCCTACTATGAAGATGTTGATCTAAGTATGCGGGCTCAACTGCGCGGTAAAAAGATCTGGCTCAGTCACAAAGCTATAGTGCACCACCGCATGAATCACACTGCAGACCGTATTCCGGGTTTTGGCCAAGAGATGACTATCAAAAACAGTATCTATATATTCTGGAAGGATCTGCCGTACCCACTTAATGTAAAGGTGTTCCCGCGGTTTTTGTACGCCAACTGGCGAATTACCGCTATCACTGCACTTAGGGGTCACCCATGGCGGGCGGCCCGCGCTCAGCTAGTAGCCGCTTGGCACACGCCACAGCTAGTGCGCGCCCGCAAGCAAATACAGGGCTCTCGCAAGCTTAGTTCGCGTGAGTTTGAGGCTCTGCTAGACAAGCGTAATCCTTTTAGAGTACTTAAAAAACTAGATAAAAGTACGCCACCCAAAAAATAATAACTTTGGCTAATTTGTTTCAAAATCACAATGAGTATATAATTTAAGCATATGCAGAAAAAAAGCCCTCAAACCCAAGACCATGCAGATACTAAGGCCTCGGTGCACAGTAAAACCCTAGATACAATCTTGCTGAGCCTGTACCTAGTGGTCACTGCACTAGCTATCTACATATGGGGGTCACAGCTGGGCTGGAACATAAATAGTCTGTCAGCTCTCACAGTATTCCCGGTATTTGGGCTAGCGGCTTTTTCGTTAATTTGGGTTCACTATGTAGGTGGCTTTATCAAAGACATTTGGTTTAAGGGTGCTAATACAGAAAGGTCTTTTGCCATCACCTCAGCAGCAGTGCTGGCACTAATATTGCTTCACCCCACTTTACTGGTGGTAGAATTGTATCTTCAGGGTAGTGGGCTGCCACCTGCTAGCTATAAAGCCTACGTGGGGCCAAACAACGTTATTTTCGCACTGCTTGGCACTATTGGTCTAGTGGGATTACTACTTTATGAAACAAAGCGGTTTTTTGATAAAAAAAGCTGGTGGAAATATATAGTAGTTGTTTCTGACATCTCAGTTATTTTGATTGCCATTCATAGCCTTAGACTTGGTCAAAATCTGCAGAGTGGCTGGTTTAGATATGTCTGGTATTTTTATATCGCTACAATAGTTCTGTGTATTGCCCGAATATATGTTATCAAGCTTCAAAACAGAAGTAAGATCAAGTCTAGCACTAAGTAATTTCAAATATAATTTGCAAGCTAGACAAAACTAAAGCATATGCTAAAATTCATAGTAGAACCTTTATTGCCCCAATATAATACTTAAACAAGGAATTTTGAACTATGAAAAATAAACATGTAGTAATCGTACTCGTTTTTGCGACCTTTTTAGTGGGGGCAGGCGTAATCTTTTTTACAAGTGGTATGGCAAACAGCCCCAGCAGTACGCAGCCGGCAAAAATCGAACCTACCGCTACAGCTGCAGAGACTGGTGAAACAACTGCAACCAGTTCTCAGTCTAGCAGCGTGATCATAGAAAACTTTGAATTCATAAAAAAAGACATTACTGTCAAAAAGGGCACAACTGTGGTTTGGAAAAATCTTGACACAGCCAAGCATAATGTCATATTTGATGATGTTAGTGTTGGCCAAGTAGAAGGGGGCAAGCTAATTGGTAAAGGCCAAGAGCTAAGTTTTACTTTTGACAAAGTAGGCAGTTTTAGCTATTTTTGTGGGCCACACACCTACATGAAAGGCAGAGTAGTAGTTAGCGAGTAGCGAGTAATTTTAGCAATAACAAAAACACCCAGTTTTAAAGCTGGGTGTTTTAATAAACAAATAATGTTTTCTTAGCTAGGTAGTAAAACACCACTTACAACGTGCACTACGCCGTTGTCAGCATTTACATCAGCTTTTTCTACCATTACTTTGCTGCCCTTAGCATCAACAAGATGTACTGCACCGTCTGCGATTTTAACGGTAAGCTTACCACCCTGAACGGTAGTAACTTCTTGGTCGTTGCTGAGATCGGCTGCCATTACTTTTCCAGCTACCACGTGGTAGGTAAGAATTGCCTTAAGCTGATCTACGTTTTCTGGCTTAAGAAGCGTATCAAGTGTTCCCTCTGGAAGTGCAGAGAAAGCGTCGTTAGTTGGTGCGAAAACAGTAAAAGGGCCTTCACCTTGAAGTTTCTCGACAAGTGAAGCTGCTTTTACAGCCGCTACTAGTGTTGAAAGGGTAGGGGTTGCTGAGGCTACCTCTACTATGTTTCCAGTATTATTATCGTCCATTATATAATTCTCCTTATTATTAATTATTATAGTGGCAAGATATTTAAATATTTTAAAAACCTTACTGTCATTAATATTACTCTGGTAAATTATTTAGCGCAAGAAGTATGGCTTAAGCTAAATATTGATAAAGAAAAGCTTTAGTGGCTAGTCAGCATTATTTTATGATATGTTATAAGCCAATGGCAAAAACCACAAAACATACAGCTTCTGAAAAAATACTTGGTATTCTCAATTCTACGCACCTACCACCTTGCTTGGCCGTCACCGCTATTAGCGCACTTATGGCGTATTTTTCAGGTGTCAGAAGCGGGATATTTTTAGTGGTGCCTACCGTACTTCTTGGTCAGTTTTCGGTTGGCTGGTGCAACGACTACCTAGACCGCAAAGACGACATTCTAGCAAAAAGAATTGAAAAGCCGCTTGTTAGCGGTATAGTAAAAGCCGAAACTATCAAAAATTTATCTCTAGTATCACTTTTTATTAGTATTGTTCTATCTTTTCTCTACAGCGTACCAGCCGGCATAGTTTACTCAGTGGCGATGGCGAGTGCATTCTTGTACAATTTTCGACTTAAAAATAGTCCTTTTAGCATTGTTACTTATATGGTTTCATTTGGGCTGCTCCCTGTATTTATTGCACTAGGTAACCCAAGACCGTTTATTCCGGCCTACTGGATGATTCTGGCATCTGGCCTGTTAGGCGCTGGGGTGCATTTTCAAAATGTCATACCAGACTTTGAGGTTGATAAGATAGCCGGAATCAAAGGCTTACCACACTACTTTTCTTATCAGCATGCGCTGCTTTTGGGTTCGGTATTCTTAGTTTTATCAGCCTTGTGTATTGGGTTAGGAATTGGTGGGCTAGGCAGTGTTACGAGCCGGCTGGTGCTTGGTAGTTTTGCAGCCGTAGCCATATTGTTTAGTGTATTGTATTTTACAAAACAAATTGATAAAGCCTATAAGTCAGCACTACTGCTGTCATTTTTAGGAACTCTTGTAATGATTTCTGGCGCGCCTTTTATGCGCGTAATCTAGCCACTACTAGCCTTATAAAATAATACCTGCGCTTATCAAGTCTCCTGTCGTTAAGAGCTTTTGGTCTTTATCATCGTGAATAATTTTAACAACTTCAGCGCTTATTAGGTCGTGGTCACCTAGCTCAATGCGTTTTGTGATCTTACAAAGTATTACAAAACCACAGCTAGGAAGGTAGCCGTAGTCACAGCCCTCAAAATTGAATAAGCTGAGATTTTGGTTTGATAAGAACTTGACCTTGTTGTACTTAAGAGCGCTTTTTTGACCCAAATTTCTGACCAGCCCAATTTGCGCTTGCGACAGCGCTTGAATAAGGCAGTACCTTTGTGATTTATTGTCAAAAATGTTTGCATGAGTTTTAGTACTGCGATAAACCGCGACAATATAGCTTTTTGGTTTTAACGTGGCTGGAGTGGCATATGACACAATATTCATATTGATTACAGCTTGGGCATCTAGCGTAGATAAGCTGTAGATTTGCTCTGGAACGCGGTTCCAGGGGCGTCTGTTTTTGGTGGCTTTAGAATTCATGGTGGGCTACTAATTATTATTTTGAGTTTAACTATCAAACAGATTATAGCAAGATAATATAAGTTTAAAAACTATTTTAGTAGAACCTATTGCTTTGGTGGGCATGTTCTTATAGTATAAAAGCATGAATAAATATTGGTTTAGAAAACGCAAAGGATTAAAATCTATTGACGTGGGCTGGGGCTGGATACCAGTTAGCTGGGAAGGTTGGCTAAGCCTAATACTAATTGTAATCTTAGTGTTTTTATTTGCAGCAGTACTAAATATCACTAGTGGAGGCGCGTCGCTCTCTCAAGTCTTATTTTTTGTAGCTGGACTAGCGGTGATTGTTGTTGTTGCCTCGCTGTTGTCACGCTCTAAAACTCAGCCGAACTCCCCAGAATCAAAAAAGTAGTAGTAGTAGTCTAAGTTTTACTTAGTATTACTAAGAGCCCCTTTCTAGGTGAGCTATAAACTAGCTCAAGATTGTGAGATAATAACAGCAATGAAAAAAGCCGTAGATGTCTCAATAATATATGTCAACTACAACACCCAGGCACTTGTAGAAGATAGCCTGCGTAGTGT
>Ga0105052_10005670_pt1 | contig 13024 bp, 12 predicted proteins | sample FRY03_FD_78094 | JGI IMG/M metagenome (GOLD analysis project Ga0105052, IMG submission 78094) | Freshwater microbial communities from Lake Fryxell liftoff mats and glacier meltwater in Antarctica - FRY-03 | ecosystem: Environmental > Aquatic > Freshwater > Ice > Glacier meltwater ... | reverse complement strand
GCGGTGCGCGTTGGCGCCGGGTTTTTGGGGCTGATGTTGGTGATCCAGCCGCGCGCCGAGGGCTTCAACTACTACGCACTGGTCTGCCTGGTCGGCACGCTGTTCCATGCGGCGCGCGACCTGATGACACGCCGCATCCATGCAGGGATTCCGTCCATCCTGATCACGCTAGCCACCGCGGTGGCGGTCACCGTGGTGTCGGGCGTGTGGTCACTGCTGCAGGGCTGGAAGGCTTTCGGGCTGTTCGAGTTCGGCATGCTGGCGCTGGCCTCGGTGTTTCTCATCGGCGGCTACTACTTCATCATCAACAGCATGCGCCACGGCGAGATGACGCTGGTCGCGCCGTTTCGCTACAGCGGCCTGCTGTTTGCGCTGGTGCTGGGCTACCTGGTCTGGGGGGAAGTCCCCAACACACTGGCCTGGAGCGGCATCGCGCTGCTGATCGTCTCGGGCCTGTTCGTGCTGCACAACGAGCGGCGCTACCGTGTCGGTCGTGCAAAATAGCCTCTCTGCTTTGATGCACCGGTTGGTGCCCGCTTGAGGGTTCTGTCGCATTAAGCAAATTTCTCAAAATTGACCCCCTACCTGTAGCGTCTCTACCTTGCGAATACGCTACCTTTGGTGTGTAGCGAAAACGGAAAATGTTTAATGCGACAGAACCGGCTTATCCGCTTCTACGCTTAAGCGTCGTCGCGAATCTCGTTGCATAGAATACCGACTACATCGATCTCAATCTCTACAATGTCACCCGGCTTCATGTAGACCGGCGGTACGCGCTTGTTGCCGACACCACCCGGCGTGCCTGTGACGATCACGTCGCCCGGCTCCAGCGGAATGAAGGTGGAGATGTAGGCAATCTGCCGCGGGATGCTGTGGATCATCATGTCGGTGCTGGCGCGCTGCATCTCCTGCCCGTTCAGGCGCGTGACCAGCGTCATCTTCTGATTGGGCTTGATCTCGTCGGCCGTCACCATCCAGGGGCCAAAGCCACCGGTGCGCCAGAAATTCTTGCCCGGCGTCCATTGCGACGTAGCGGCCTGCCAGTCGCGAATGCTGCCGTCGTTGTAGCAGCTGTAGCCGGCGATGTGACCCCAGGCGTCAGCCTCGCTGATACGCCGGCCACCCTTGCCGATGACGATTGCAATTTCACCTTCGTAGTCGAGCCGCACCGATTCCGGCGGCCGCACGATGGGCTGGCCATGTCCGACCTGCGATTCCGACACGCGCAGAAAGAGCGCAGGGCTCTCGGTGATTTCACGACCGGTTTCCCTGACGTGCTCGTCGTAGTTGAGGCCCACACAAACAATCTTGTTCGGGTTGGGAATCACCGGCAGCAAGGTGAGCTGTGAAAACTTCAGCGTCGGTTTGGTGGACTTTGCAGCCTCAGCCACGGCGCCCAGAAGATTTTTGGCAATCAGGGTTTTCAGGTCCGGTGCCTGGTCGCCCAGGATGGGCGTGAGGTCGAGCACATCGTCGTTATTGACGACGCCATAGGAAGGCACATTGTTGTTGAGGAAGCTGATAAGTTTCATTTTTAAATTCCATTGAAAAAAGGGAGGTGGCTCAATTCTCGGCGAGATTCAAATGTGCGTCCTTGACGAGTTTTTCGTAGCGCTTGACTTCGCTGTCCTTGAAGCGGCCGAACTCTTCAGGCGTCAGGACCTTCATGTCGCGTGCGGAGTCGGTAAAGAATTTCCTAAACGTGGTTCTCCTCAATCGATGCGACGCTGACTTCAATCGCGGCCAGCAATTGCATGACGGCATCTGGCTGCAATTTGTGGTCGCCATTGGCCAGTGTTTCCAGCAGCCGCTGGATGCCGTTCTTCTTTTCGTCTGCAAGGTAAGCGCTGACAAAGCTCTTGATGCCTGCAGTTCTGGAAAACTTCTGCTGCAGGTAATCGAGGATCATCACATCCAGTTCGCCCAGCTCGATCGCCATGTCGAACCCGCAGCCGCAGCCAGTCATGACCGAAACGCCGCGCCGGCTGACCCTCAGCCAGCGGCCGAACAGCATCAAGGCTTGAGTTTGCGCTGCAGCCTTTGATGTTCTGGAGGCGCGTGTTGCTGGCGCCGGTGAATGGACCGCCCTTGAAGGACGGCGCCTTTCCTGTGTGCCGTAATCAGATGCGAGTCTCATGTGTTAATCCTTAAAACTGCGAAGCGCTGTCTTGCAACAGCTTCGCCTCATCGGCAGACAAAGTCACTCCGTACTTCTCCCGAGCAGCATTCACCGAGATGTAGCCCAGGCGCAAGTCGCGCAGCACTGCCGTTCTCTCACGTCTCGCAGGCGGACCAAAGCCACCGCCACCGCCTGAATGCAGCACGTATGACTCGCCGTTTTCAAGCCGCATGTTGACCTTTCCGCCTGAAAAGATCGTGAGGGTTTTGTCTTTCTTGCGCATGCCGACCTGGTTGCCCAGCGCCGGCAGGCCCTGGTTCAATCCCCAAGGCGGGTTGTTGACCCGGTCAATGCGCGTCTGATAGTTGACCTTGGCCAGTGCCACCACTTCGGCCTCGGCACCCAGGCCTCCGCGGAACTGTCCTGCACCGCCCGAATCCTGGCGCAAACGGTAATACCGGACCAGCAGCGGGAACTTGTTCTCGACCTGCTCGGTAGGGCCGTTGTGGGTGTCGCCGTCGTTCATGCAGACGGTGACGTTGACACCGTCTTCGTCATGCTTGGCACCCCAGCCGCCGCCGATCAGGCCGCCGAGGTAAATCCATAACTTGCCGTCTTTCGGATGGATGCCGTTGACGTTGGCAATCACCAGGTCTGCATGGTGGCCGGCGATGATCGACTCGGGAATAGCTTTTGCAAACGCCTTGAAAATCGTGTCCACCACTGTCATCGGGTAAGTCATCCACACGCGCATGGGTGCGGGATGCGTGGCACTGACCACCGTGCCCTTCGGAACAATGACTTTCAGGGAGCGGAAGTTTCCGTCGTTGATGGGATGGTCGGAAGGCAGGGTCAGGCACTTGAAGGCGACCTGTGCACAGGCAACGCCGGCACCGGAGTTGAAGAAGCCTTTGACCTGCGGGCTCATGCGCGACAGGTCAACCGTCATCTCTTCGCCCTTGACCGTCACCTTGACGCGGATAGGCACCGGCTGGTCGATGTCAACCGCATCGTCGTCCATGAAGGACTCGGCTTCATAAGTGCCATCCGGGATGCGTTTGACAACGGCGCGTGCCTCGGCCTCGGTGTGGTCCATGATGGCGTCGAGCGCACCCTGCCAGATGCCGACGCCATCACGCGCCAGCATGTCCTCGATGTGCTTCACACCAACACGGCAGGCGGAAAGCTGGGCTTCGAGGTCACCCATGGCGCGGTCACGGCGCCGCACATTCATCAGGATGAGTTCGTTCAGCTCTTCGTTCAACACACCGGCGCGGTGGTATTTGACGAAGGGAATCTGCAGGCCCTCGGCATAGATGTCGGTCGTGACACCGTTCAGGATGCCGCCAATGTCCTGCCAGTGCGCCATGCAGGTCGAGAAGGCAACAATCCTGCCCTCATGAAAAACCGGAATTGAAAAAGTCAGGTGATTCAGGTGGGCGCCAGTGGTGTACGCATCGTTGGTCAGCAGAATGTCGCCGGGGTGGATGTTCTTTTCGCCCCAGTGCACGAGCTTGGCCTTGACCACGTCGCTCATGCCGCGGATGAACATCGGCAGGCCAAGACCAATCGACAGTGTCTGGCCCTTGCTGTCAAACAGGCCGACCGTGAAGTCGAGCGCCTCGTAAATGATCATGTTGTACGAGGTGCGCATCAGCACCGACTTCATTTCCTCGGTCGCCGCGACCAGGCTGTTGCGTATCAGTTCAACCGCAATCGGGTCTGCGCGGCGTTTAGTTTGGCGCACGAGGGGGTTTACTTTCTTTACTGCTCTGGACACTTTGGAAACTTTGGCAGGGGTCTTCATTTTCTGGTTCTTCATGTTGATTACCTACCCTTGCCTGTTTGACCGGTTTTTCCTGCGCGGCCAATACTGATGTGCAGATTTCCCAATTCATCGACCTGCATCACATCGCCGGGTTGCAGCACGGTGGTGCTGGCATACTCTTCAATCAGCGCCGGGCCCTTCACCACATTGCCAGCCTTGAGTTCTGCGCGTTTGTAGACCGATGTTTCGGCCCAGCCGACATCGCCGAAGAAAGTCTTGCGGGTACCGGACAGTGCTGCACGCGATGGTGTCTTGGTACCTGCCGCAATCTTTTCCAGCTTCGGTTTCTTCATCACGCCGGTGAGTGTGCTGCGGATGCTGACGATCTCTGCGGCCTCGTTCGGTGAGCCGCGGCCGTAACGCTCGCGGTGTGCATCGTCGAAGGCTTTCTTCAGGATGCCTTTGTCACTGTTACGGAAAGCAGAGGCCGGAATCTCCACCGTCACAGCGTGCTCCTGGCCAACGTAACGCATGTCAAGGTAACGCTGCAGGTTGACTTTTTTGGTGTTGAGTTCGGTAGCGGTCAGTCCGCCCAGGCCTTGCTTTTCAATCTCGCTGAACCACTTGTCAATATCTTCGATCGCAACCGAAGCAAGGGCTATGAACTGAGATCGCACCAGGTCTTTGCGGAAGTCGGCCAGCAGCATGCCAAAGGCCGAGAAGTGGCCGGGCGCACGCGGGATGATGACATTGGGAATGCGCAATTCGCGCGCAACCATCGACGCATGCAGCGGGCCTGCGCCGCCGTAAGCAAACAGGTGCGGGAAAGCCCCCGGGTCCAGGCCGCGATCGGTCGTGACGCCTTTCACTGCATGCGACATCGATGCCGAGGCAATGCGGAGAATGCCCATCGCAGCTTTGGTCACCGACAAGCCAAGCGGTGCGCCTATGTGTTTTTTCATGGCGGCGGAAGCAGCGGTCTTATCGAGAATCATTTCCCCACCGAGGAAGTTTTTGGCATCGAGCCTGCCCAGGATCAGGTTGGCATCAGTCACCGTCGGCTGATCGCCACCAAGACCGTAGCAAACCGGCCCCGGCGATGCGCCTGCGCTCTTAGGCCCGACGCGCAAGGCGCCCGTGCCGCTAAGGCTGGCAATACTGCCACCGCCGGTACCCACCTCATGAATGTCGATCGTCGGCGTGAGCAGCGGCAAGCCGGTCAGGTAACCGCCAATCATCACGCTGTTGGCTACCAGTGCCTGGCCATTGCGAACCACGCCTGCCTTGGCAGTGGTTCCGCCCATGTCAAAGGCAATGGCGTTGTCAATCTTCAATGCTTCGCACAAAACCTGGGTGCCGATCACGCCGGCTGCGGGGCCGGATTCCATCATCCGTACGCAGTTCTGGCGCGCTTCGGTCAATGAATACAGGCCGCCGGTTGACTGCACAACCAGGAACTTTCCGTTGAACTTCACGCCCTTGAGCTTGTCTTCAATCTCGCCGAGATAGCGGTCGACACGCGGGCCGATGTAGGCGTTGGCGACAACGGTTGAGCTGCGCTCAAACTCGCGGTACTCCTGCGAGAGTTCGGACGAGATTGAAATGAAGAGGTGCGGCAGCTTGCGCTTGATGTAATCGCGCACCTCCTGTTCGTGCACAGGATTGCGGTAGGAATGCAGGAAAAGGATAGCCACCGCATCAAGGTTCAACTCTTTCAGCTTGCGGCAAAGCGGCGCGAGCTCTTTCTGGTTCAAGGGCTCGTAGACGGTGCCATCGGCCATCAGGCGCTCGGTCAGCTCAAAGCGCAGATCGCGCTCCACTAGCGGGTTGTGTTTGCGGTGCCGCAGGTTGAAGGAGTCGGGCCGGTTAATGCGACCAATCTCATAAATATCCCGAAAGCCACGCGTCGTGATCAGCGCTGTGCGTGCACCGCTGCGTTCCAGCATGGTGTTGATGGCCACCGTCGAACCATGAAGAAAAAGATGCGCTTCTTCGAGGCCCACGCCTGTTTTTTGCAGGCCGTTCAGGATGCCGTCCACCAGGTGGGTTGGCGTGGAAAGGGTTTTGCCCAGCAGCAGGCGGCCTTCCTTCTCGTCGAAGGCGGCAACATCAGTGAAGGTTCCGCCTATGTCTGCGGCGATACGGTAGCGATGGCTTGTTTTTGGGGTCATGTCTTTTGTTGTTTGAACTTGGAGGCAACCCGTTTCTGGTCCCAGGCGAAGCGATGGTAGGCGGCGCTTCACATGCCGTCAATGACAGAACAGGCAGACCAGATATACTTTATTTGTTATGTCACCCACCACCCTTTCGGGTACACCTTCATCCAGCCCTTTTATGCGCCCGATGCTCTGGCGTTTGTTCATTGAGCTGGTCGAGCACGGCAGCCTGAGCAAGGTCGCTGCTGCGCGTGACATCGCACAACCACAGATCAGCCGCCAGCTGGCAGAGCTGGAAGCGATGTGCGGCGAGCAGCTGTTTGACCGGAACGGCCGCGGTGTGCAGCTGACCGAATGGGGCCAGTGGGTGCTGCCACGAGTGCGGGCATGGCTGGTTCACACTGAGCAGATTGAACACGACATTCGTTCGGGTGCGGGCGTACCGATCGGTGAAGTGCGTGTTGCGGTTATGCCATCCGCTATCCGGCCATTGCTGTGCCCTGTTCTTGCGCAGGCGCGGACGCTGTTCCCGCTGGTGAGAATCCGGGTACAGGAAGCACTCGACAGCGAGATGGATGAGGGACTCGACAACGGTAAATTTGACCTGGCCATCCGTTATGTGCATCCGAAAAACCTGCGGCAGCGAGACCAGGTTTTGCAGACAGTCGATTCCTTCCTGGTCGGCCCGCCTGGTGATGCCATCACATCGCAACCCACGGTGAAGTTCTCAAGTCTCGCCGGGCTGGAAATGGTTTTACCACGCCGTCCCAGCCGCTGGCGCGAAACACTTGATGAGATTGCGGGAAGCTGTGGGTTCGAGCTGAATATCCGGCTCGAAGCCGACTCGATCATTCTGCAAAAAGAGATGGCCATGCAGGAAGGCAGCTACACCATCCTCGGGCCGCTGGCACTGGGGCCGGAGTGGAAGCAACAAAAGCTCCAAGCATCGCTGATCGTAGGACCGGAAATCCCCCGCATGGTCACGCTGACCGTGCAACGCAGTGCAGTTTCAAACCTTGCACAGGAGGCCATTGCAGAACTGATCCGGAAAAACGCGCGCAATTTGCCGGAGAACTATTTCAATCCGCAGGTGGCTGTGAACGCTGGAGTATGGGGGAATGGCACTGATTCTGTCGCAGTAAGACGTGCCTGACAATATCGGTATGACAGAGACGACCCAGATGGCGATGATTGGCGCGCTGCGCAAGGTGCTCAAACGGCTGCACTACCCGTTGTAAGTCATGCTGGTATGCGCTCGCTGGTGCGCGGCTTATCCGCTGAGTTTGCGCCACATCGAAGAGATGATTGCCAAGAGCGTGGCGTCTTTGTTGATCACGCAACCGTACACCGCTGGGCATTGAAGAGCCTGCCGATCTTGGCCCTTGTCTTTCGCAGACGCAAGCGCCCGGTGGGTACAAGCTGGCGTATGGACGAGACCTACATCAAAGTCGCTGGTCAGTGGAAATACCTGTATCGCGCGGTGGGCAAGGCAGGCGACACAGTTGGCTTCCTTCTCACCGCCAAGCGCGACAAGGCTGCAGCACGGCGTTATCTGGAGCGTGCCATCAACCTGCATGGTCTGCCAGAGAAGATCACCATAGACAAAAGCGGCGCCAACACGGCGGCCATCCACAGCGTCAATGTTGATGCCTGCCTTTGATATCGAACTACCCCCCAGTGCAAATACCTCAACAATATCGTCGAACAGGACCACCGAGCTGTGAAGCGAATCACAAATCCAATGCTGGGGTTCAAATCGTTCTGGAGCGCGATGAATCCGATCGCCGGAATCGAGCCCATACACATGATCAAGAAGGGGCAGTTGCACTGCCCCGGTGAAAAAGTCATGTCTGCAGCTGACCAGTTCTACAGCTTGGCTTTCTGATCCCGAAGCCCGTCGCCACCTTTCTCCGCCTCTTGTAAGCTAGCGACAGAACCGATCCAGATCCTCTGACCCCTCGGGGGATGCATCAGGGGATACAGAAACGGTCGGCTTCGAGGTCGGTGACGAAGCCGTGCGCCGGCGCGTGGGTGATCATCAGCTCGATTTTTCCCCTCAGCGCGGCTTCCTGAGGCGTCACGCCGCAGGCCCAGAACACCGCGACCATGTCCGGCGGCCTCGCCCCCACCTTGCCGCCGAACAGCGGGTTTTCCAGGTCGACTCCGATCGCCGCCGGGTCGCCTATGTGGATCGGCGCGCCGTGGTTGTGGGGGAAGCGGCTCGACACCTGGGTCGCGATGATCGCCTGCTCGGGTGTAAGCCAACGCATGGTGACCACCATGTCGCCGTGAAAGCGGCCCGCCGGGACGGTCGGGAGGCGAGAGTTCAGCACCCAGCGGTGCTTGTCTGTCGGCACTCCGGCACGCTCGAGCGCGCCGTCGAAGGTGATGCCCGAGCCGATCAGGAACGCGACGAGGTCACTGCGCCATAGCGACTTGAGGTCGGTGACGTCGGGCAGGCGTTCGCCGTTGCGGTAGACAGCGTACTTCGGCAGGTCGGTGCGCAGGTCCGCACCCGGGGCGAGCTGCTTCGGCTCGAAGCTGCCCGGATCGCAGACTTCCAGCACCGGGCAGGCGCGGGCATTGCGCTGGCAGTACAGCAGGAGTTCGAACGCCACCGATTCTGGCACGACGGCGAGGTTGCATTGGACATAGCCCAGCGCCAGCCCGCGCGTAGTGCCGGTATGGCGCTTTTCGCGGATGTCGAGCCTGGCCTTCTGCGCGGGCGTCATGAGTCGAGCATCACCTCGTAGAGCTGCGCGTGCCCGCTGGTGTCCGAGGTGTACAGCACGCGCGAGCCGTCGGGCGAGGGGCGCGGATGCGGGTGCGTGTGCTGCGGCGCATAAACCTCCCGCGGGCCGTCGTTGTAGGGGAAGGTGCCGGCCCAGTGCGCGCCTTTGGAGCTCGATCGGGGCTCGCACAACTTTTCTGCTTCCTTCATGATTTCGAAACGAAAAAGGCCTCGGTCCGGAAAGTTCGTGTCGCACACCACCCAGCGGCCGCTGTCGTCCGGATGCGCGTGCCAGGCGGGGAAGCGCGTGATCCAGCGCAGCGCGCCGGTGTCGACGTGGATGGCGCGCATGCCGTTCGGCCAGTCGACGAAGGCAAGTTCGCGCCGGCCCCGCAGCCAGCTCTCGTGCGTGAGCCACTGATCCTGGTGCTCGCGCTGCCAGAGGCGCCGGTTGCCGCTGCCGTCGCGGTTGACGAGCCACAGCCGGTCAGTGAGCGGTCCGGCGTAGAAGATGAGGTTAGGATCGTCGGGGCAGAATTGCGGGTGGCCGATGGAATCGCGCTCGAGAATCACGCTCGAACTTCCGGTCTGGGTATCAATAATGAAAAAGCGCGAAACCTTTCCGCTTTTGACGGGGACCGCCCACCAGCGGTCGTCGCGCGAAAGAGTGGTGGTGCCCATTGCAGCGCCGACCATGCCTTTCTCGCGCATCTCGACATTGCCGAAATCGGCGAGCACATCTTCTTTCAAAGTCTCCAGGTCGAGCCGGATCGCCTGCGTGCCGGCGACGAAGACGACGAAGCGGCCGCCGTGGGCGGGATGGAACGACCATTCGGCGAGATCCGGGCGATCGGTAAGCTGGGTCAGTCTGCCCGAGGCACACTCCTCGGCGAACAGTTGCGGCTTTCCGGTGCGGTGTGACACAAAGATGAGCCGGCGCATCGCATCGTCCCATGGCGGGACGAAGAAGAACGGGTGATGGTGGATGGAGGGGTGGCTGGTCACCTGCCGGATGCGCCGTCCGGTGGCCTGGTCCTTGAACCAGCGCCCTTCCGGCGCGTGCAGCGTGCCTTTCATGCCTTGGCCAGCAGCCTGACACGGAAAACCATCGCCCATGCCGTGAGCAGGGCGATGGCCGCACAGCCGATTGCCCACCACAGCGTGCCGGTGGGCGCAAAGATCACCGCGAGCGAGGCGGCGCAGTGCGCGAGGCGCTCGGGCCAGCCGATCGGGCCGTTGAGGTAGCCCTCGAGGAACACCGCCCAGGAGAAAGTCGCGGCCATCATCGACAGGAAAGCGAGGGCGATGGTCGGCAACGGGCCTTGCCAAAGCAGCGCAGCGTCGAAGACGAAGGCGAACGGTATGAGGAGCAGCACCAGGGAAAGCTTGAACGCGAGCCAGCCGGTCTTCATCGAATCGGCCTTGGCGATGCCGGCGGCGGCATACGAGGCAAGCGCCACCGGCGGCGTGATCATCGAGAGCACGCAGTAGTACAACACGAAGAAGTGCGCCTGCAGCGGCGCGATGCCGAGCTTCGTCAGGGCGGGGACGAAAAGAATGGCACCGATGATGTAGGCCGCCACCGTCGGCAGGCCCATGCCCATGACGATGCAGCCGGCGATGATCACCAGCAGGGCGCCGATCAGTGTGCCGCCGGAAAGCGCGATCAGCTCGGTGGAGAACTTGAGCGCCAGGTTGGACTGGATGGCGACGGCGACGATGATGCCGATAGCGATGATCGGAACCGCAACCTCGGCGGCCTGCTTGGCGATTTCCTCGATCATGTCGAGGAAGCCCGTCCAACTCAGTCGCGTGTCGGCCCGGAACCAGCAGACGACGAGGGCCGAGATGCTCGCCGCCATCGCCGCGGTGGTCGCCGAGTAGCCCGAGACAAGCAGCGCGATCAGCAAGATGGGCGGCACGAACAGCTGCGCGCGCCGCAGGATTGGCTGGATCCCCACCAGGTCTGCCGCCGTTAGGTTGCCGAGATTGCGGTGCTTGGCCTTTAAATCGACGATCATGTACAGCGCGAAGTAGTAGGCGAGCGCCGGGATCAGCCCGGCGAGCGCAATGCTGCTGTAAGGCACGGCGAGGAGCTCCGCCATGACAAAGGCCGCGATGCCCATCACCGGGGGCATCAGCTGGCCACCGGTGGAGGCGGTCGCCTCGTGCGCCGCCGCCTCCTCGGCCGAGTAGCCGGTGCGCTTCATGAGCGGAATAGTGAAGATCCCGGTGGATACCACGTTGGCCACCGCGCTGCCCGAGATGGAACCGAAAAGCGAACTAGCGACGATCGCGGTCTTGGCGGCTCCGCCCTTGCGCTGGCCGACCAGCTTGAGGGCCGAGTCCATGAACAGCTGCCCCCCGCCGGTGGCGCTGTACACCACGCCGAACAGGATGAAGTAGAAGACGAAATTGACTGAGGTTTCGGTTGTGACGCCCAGGATACCGTGCGTCGCCATGGTCATGAACTCGATGAACAGCTCGTAGCCGAAGCCCTGGAAGCCGCCCGGCAGAAGGTAGCCCCAGAAGCCATAGGCGACGAAGGCGATGATGACCCACAGCAGCGCCCAGCCCACCGTGCGGCGCACCGCCTCGGCGATCACCAGCAGGATCAGCGTCCCCATGGCCAAGTCCACACCCAGGACGACGTCGACGTTCTCCATGCGCTCGTAGAACCGCTGCCAGGACCACAGGTAGTAACCGAGCAGGGCGGCGGTGATGGCAAGCAGCCCCCAATCGAGAAATCGGTTCCGCCCGTGCCAGAGAAACACCGTGGCCAGAGCAAGGCAAATATGCACCGGCCGCGCAATCTGCAACGGAAGCGGGTCATACAGGAGGTACAACTGGAACGCGAGCCACGCAGCGGCCAGCAGCCACCGCGGGCTCAACAAGCGGGCCACGCGGCGGTGCACCTTACTTGAACCAGCCCTTTTCCTTGTAGTAGCGGATCGCCCCCGGATGGAGCGGGATGCCATTGTTCTCTGGCTTCCACGCCTCGTTTGCAACGAAGTTCTGCATCGCCTTGTTGTCGGCGACGATGGTATCGCGGTTCTCGATCACCGCCCTGGTGATCGCGTAGGCGGTGATCTCCGGCATGTCCTTGTGCACGATCAGGTTGGTACCGAAGTCGACCGCCTTCACCGGGCCGTGCTGGCCCTTGAAGTGCACCGGCATGGACACGACCTTGAGGCCATTTTTGGCCATATGCGCGAGGGACTTCTCCGGCAGATCGAGAAAGCGCACCGCCACGGTGGTGGACGCTTCCACGGTGGCCGGGTGGCCGGGGGAGGCGGATTCGAAATAAAGATCCGCCCGGCCGTCGCGCATCATCGAGGGGATCTGGCCGACGGCGATCTGGATGATCTGGCCGCCTGCCGCCTTGTACTTGTCGAACGTGAGGCCGAGACCTTCGAACAGCAGCCGCACCGAGGGCGGCACGGTGCTGCCGGCCGGTTTCATGATGACGCGCGGCGGATTCTTCGAGGTGAGCGCCTTTTCCAAGCTGTCATTGCCGGTGCGCTTGATGTAGTCCTCGCTCAGCATGCCGACCAGGAAGATCTCGTTGAGGCCGCCGAGCAGCGAGCGGATCTCGGTGTACTTCTTGCCCTTGTAGATATCGGCCTCGCCGTCCATCGCCCACACCGAAGTGACGACGTTGGCGAGGGCCACGTCGGCCTTCTTCTCGTTGACGATAATGGGGTTGCTGATGCCGCCGCCGCGCGCGATGATGTCGAGCTTGGAGCCCGGGGGCAACGCCGGCGTGATATGCTTGGAGAAGCTGGCGGCGAACACGTACCAGATCGAGCCCAGCGGCATAGCGCCGAACTTGATTTCCTCGGCTTGGGCGGTTGCAAGGGCGAAAGCGGCGAGCAGACCAGTCAACAGCTTCTTCATGGATATCTTCCTTCTCTTCGTTGGTTTCCGGTCGCGGCTTTCGCCAGCAGGCCCGCCTTGCGGACCTGCTCCTCGATGCCCTTCGCGACCGCACCTGAAGGCACGTTCTGAAGGAAGGAAATTCAACCGGATGAGAACAGCAGTATGGCACCGAAAAGCGTCCTCAAGAGTAGGGTTTTCCCTTGTGTGAGGATCTGAATCCCCAAGGTTTTCCGTCCACCGGCACAAACGGGTTCTGTCGCTACAAGGGACTTTCCACTTTGTCAAGAATCGGCCAACACAAATTCAGCCGAGGTGACATCGCGAAGCGATTAACCTCGGAATCTCTTCTCTGTTTTTACCCTACAGCAATT
>Ga0105052_10005665_pt1 | contig 13027 bp, 15 predicted proteins | sample FRY03_FD_78094 | JGI IMG/M metagenome (GOLD analysis project Ga0105052, IMG submission 78094) | Freshwater microbial communities from Lake Fryxell liftoff mats and glacier meltwater in Antarctica - FRY-03 | ecosystem: Environmental > Aquatic > Freshwater > Ice > Glacier meltwater ... | reverse complement strand
CTGAGAGCGGGGCTGAAAATAGTGATATTTGTGGAGTCTTGAATATCTCTGCAAATGGTGTTGGTACGATGTATCAAGTAATGGGCAACTCTGGTGGTGGCTCAGCAATGGTAGGCAACCTTCAACAATCAGCCTTAGTGGCTCAGAAAAGAGTGTTTGCTGCGGGAGATATTGCTCTTACTTGTTCGGCGTCGAACACAGGTTCAGTCAAATGGGATATTTGGTATGTCCCCATTGACACAGGCGCTACGATTGTCGCGGTATGAGTGAGGGGGTTTAGATATGGTCTTAGCGAATGGAGAACCAGTCTCGGATATTGGTACGCAAAAGGTCCGGCTTGGTATCCGAGACTGGCTCGGTCTGGCGGGTATGGGCATTGTGCTGGTTTCTGCTATCATCGCGTTGAAGGTCTCTGTCTCTTTGAACGGTGTGGGGACGGAAGCGAACCGCCGGGCCATTGAACGTCTTGATGTGAAAGTTGACCGTGTGGACGACAAGGTGGATGACATCAACAAGGCGTTGAGGAAATTACCGTGACGATCACTCCCCGCATAGCTCTAGTCAACGGCGACGAGCGCAACATGACGAAGTTGCAGCGGGTGTACTCCATCGGCGACCGCCGGTGGGACGGTGATTCGATGTCACCGGATTGGGATTCATACCGCCACTGGTTGAAAACTCCATTCTTCACGAAGATGCAGGCGAATAACGACGGCTTCTATCGCGTGATGTATGACATTGAGGGACCGGCTCGAAGTGCAGCGATGCGTGGGAACAACGCGTCGGCTATCCAGCAATTCCTCATGTGCATGGAAATCATGCACGAAGAAATCATGCCTGCGATGAATCATCGGATGCTCGACGGTCATTACGCGGTTCCGATGCGAATGAACAAGCTGAGTAAGTCTGCAAAGGACGAACTCGAAACCCCTACCGGCATCATCACGAAACGCTGCCGCGTGTTGTACCCGAACGGGAAGATAAGCAGTAAGGACAAGCGGAGAGACATCAAGCGAGAGACGCGGTGGTGGTGTGATCAGCGGACTGGCGAGCAGAAAATCTACATCGTGGTTGCGGACTGGTATCGAGAGACCGGCGGCGATGATGACCCGTTCAACCTGATTACCGTCAAGGCGTTTGATAAATATATCAAGTCAATCGACCCGCGCGTGGACGGTTATGTATTATACATGGGCATGGGACCGGACAAGGGTACGCGGAAGGAACGAACGCAGGCGGAGTACGAGGATATTCAGAACGTACTATTGGAGGCGTGTGAGTGAAAAAGGTCATCTTCATCCTCGCCAAGCCGGATCGCACATCCACGATCATTGCGGTGCTGATATTTATTGCCGCGTGCTGTTTGGTGGGTGGGTGTGAAGATAAGAACAAGAAGAACGATTCACTGCCGATCATCACCGACCCCGGACCGCGAGACATCATCGGACCGATAGCCCCCTCAACGGAAATCCTAAGCATCTTAGAGCGTATTGATTTACAGAACAAGATCGACGCATCACGAACGGCGTTGGTCAATCTGGAAAAAGAAAAGAATGCTGAGATTGACCGGCTGAAAGCGAAGCAGGAGGCGGAGTTACAACGCGCCGCAGAGACACAGCGAGCGATTGACAGCATCACCCGTTATTGGGCGTTGGCTTCCATAGCGGCATTGGGCATCGCCATTCTCGCGGGTTTCGTATTCGGCTGGATGAAGTCCGTGCCGGTGTTTGTTGTTGCTGGTGGAACTGCGATATGGGCTGGCGTGACCGGCAACCCAACGGTTCAGACATTCGCCGGAATCGTAGGAATCTGTCTGATAGTCGTTGTTGGCGTTGGCGCGGTGGTATATATGTGGATCAACTGGCGGACAAGCCAGCAAGCAAAGGCAATGCGAAAAGAGCGTGAAGTCAAACTTGCTGAGGGCAGATTTGAAGAAGCGCAAGACCTCGCAGCCGCAGCATCGGTTCTTGATCACGTTGCAACGCGCAACTACGACCCGCGCATTGTCGTTCCGACATCAAAGAAGAAAAGGAAGGTGGCGTAATGCTCACACTCTCTAACTGGTTCAATGACGCATTGGGTGTTACATGGTGGACGCTGCTTGTGCTGCTCATCGGCGTTCTCATCGGTCGGTTCGGTATGCCGATTATCACTTGGCTCAACTTAAAGATGCCGTGGAGTAAATAAACATGCCATTGACCAACGAAAGATACGACAAGGACGGCGGCTTCAGCGCATCGACCGGCACAATCAAGCTGGTATTCGCCGATCCGCCTCACCTATTCCTACCGCAAGGAACTTACAGCGGTTACACCGAAGAACAGAAAACCGAACTCGACACGCAACGCACTTGGGGCTATCGCAGATGGTGGCTTGCCAAGACCGGCATGGACATCACTTACGATGAAGCGAAGGCGGAACTTGCGCGGCAGGATCAAGACCTGAACACGACATCTCGATTCTGGCATGTCCGCATCGGAATCGGACCTTACGATCAGGGCAATAATGCGGGCCATCTTGCGCTTGCGCAGGTGCGTGACGCGATGAAACTCGTTGCACTACAGGCGGTGATTACATCGCTTATGGCCGATTCAGAATACTACCTTCACGTTGTATCGTCGAAGAAGAAGGGTATGGCGGTTTGGGGGTTCGATGTTTGCGGTTACGAACGCAAGACGACCGACCCGAAAATGGCTGGAAGTCTGCACGCGCTGGCCGTTGCTGAATTAAATAACGCGAATTGGGTTTAAAGGGAGACTAATCAGTGGGATCGTTCTTCACCTATTCCAACCAGGGTTTTGACTCGCGCGACGGCGAAGAAATCGTCAGTTTTATCACGACGTTTCAGCCCAACGGCTCAACAATCCGTATTGGCACCCTGGGTGCTTCTACCCATCATTTTGGAGGTACGCTTCACCCGGTTGGAACTGGTGTAGCACAAGGAGCAACAATCGCAACTGCGTTTTTGCGTCCTTTTACAGTTTCTAAGACCGGAACCGTCACAGCGAGTGCTATGCTCGATGATGTGATTGATCCGGGCGATTACTCACTCGTTGACCTTCCCTCAGATTCAACGCCTGCAAGCGGTTCAGCGACCGCTGTGACAAATGCTGATATTCCAGCTTCAGGACGCTGGGATGGCATTAATCTGACAGCAGATATGCAAGCGCTTGTTGATGATGGTTCATGGACGACTGCAAAGTTCCTGCGATCTGCGATTCTCAACACCACCGGCAGCGCGACGAATCACGTTAATGTTCGTAGTAACGATGAAAACGACGGCGATCAGGTTATCTTGGAAATAGTCATCGGTTCCGGCCCGGCGGTCGGTGTTACGATTGGAGGTGGGATACAGGGTAACGGAAGCACCTTTGACTTTGGCTTCACAACTATTGGAATACTGGTTGATCGTACCTTGGTTATTACAAATCAAGGAGACACTGATCTTACTGTCAGCATAGCGGCGCTTGACGACTCCACACACTTCGATGAAAACAGCAGCGCGCCATACGTGATTACAGCTGGAAGCACGTCACAGTTCCTCGTCAGCCTGCGTGCAACAGTAACCGGAACTCATAGTACATTCATCACGCTGACCAACGATTCCGATGTCACGTCGTATGTCATAAATCTTACGGGATTGGTCAAGCTATTTGCAAGTCTTGAAGTACAGGACGACGAGACGAACGTCTTGGCTGATAATAACTTGCCTGCGGAAGGAATGGGAAGTTATGGAGTTGGTGACATGATCACCAAAACCGGACGCATTTACGCACGTGATAATGTGGCAACGTTCAAGAGCATCCGAATGAGGGATGGCCGGTTTCCGTTGCCGTTTATTTATCTCCCAATGGACTCTGCTCCGCCAACTGATGTCAGTCCGAACAATCATGTATTAACACTCTCGAACAGCGTCGAACTTGTTGAGTATGCTGGATTGCAGAATGGTGGAATAGAAAACCTTGAAGGCCCGGCATACGCTGCTGCACCGCGCATCACTCTTGCGCGAACATGGGATTCCTACCCTGTGGATGAAGCGTCGTTCTGCAAAACCGGCATCTTCAAACTTGCGATCAACGAACTTCCTGCTATCACCGAACCGTTCCCCGGCCCTGGTGATTACACTCATGCAAACATGCACGGTGGTATGGCCCCCTGGGGAGATTCGTCAAGTCTGAGAATTGAGCGAGGCCCGCACGCGCAGAATAGCAGCCCCACCACCGCCGGGGGCAATCTCTTATTCTCTATCAATCCTAACGGACCGCAGGTGGACATCATCAACCTCTCAGTTCCGCTGTCCACATTCGACGTTGATACAGAATATCGCTTCCTGTGCGAATACAAGAAGCCCGTGGCAAACGATGGTTCGATCACCGCTTACTGGCGCAAGGCGGGCGACAGCTCGTGGTCAAGCCAAACGGAACATCTCGACAACGCAAACTGGATCGTAGAGAACTCTCGAGACTCCGTCTTGGCAATGTTTATGGATTCCAGCGACGACACCGCCGCGCCGGGCGAAGCAATCAATCCGTGGCGAGGTGGTTTCAACGAATGGGCGACCTATCTTCTCTATGACACATCGCTCACCGCGACCCTGCTGGATATCCTAGCCGATGATGCAGGATATAGTATTTACCTATCACACGGACTCACCCTCTCGTTCGCTGAATCAGACACAACGCCAATCGCTGATATTGAAGATCATGTTCTTGCCAAAGATGATTACATAACTTACACAATCACCGGGACCGTAGTGGCAGGGATGACTGAATCTCTCACGATTGAAGTCGCATGGGACGGTGACGCTGCATACAGTGGTAACTATGCAATTAACCAAACCAACTTTTCAATGGGGACTTCCTTCCCCTGGCTGTTAGTGGAATAAACCTATGTTAAGAACAAAAAAACCTGTGAGAAGTTTCTCTGCGGTACTTACTGGAGACGAGGCTGTAGAGTTAGTGGATACTCGTAGCAAGCCACTTCGAGGTGGTGGGCTGAATGCTGGGGTGACGATTACTCTTGGGACTTCAATGAGTGTTGATATCACAGTTGTGGACTCTCGAGGACATGTGATCTTTACCGGGACTAGCATTACAGCTGATGGTACAAGTAACATCAATGCTCAAGGCATTATTGGACCTTTGACCGCCACAAGCACGAATAACTCAGGCGGTGGACACACGGTGACTGCTACCGTTTCAGTGAGATCTTAAAATGACTTCTCAGAAAACACAAGACTTTTATAAATCTCGTGGAGGAACAAACTCCACAGACGCTCGGTTCATCCGAAGGCTCCTTCCAAGACACCATAGGATTCTTGAGATGACACTTGCAGGACATGAAGCAAAAGAGATTGCCCTGAGTCTACAGATGCATCAGAAATCCGTGATGTCGATTCAACGAAGTCCTTTGTTTCAAACTGAGCTTGCTCGACAACGAGCGAATTGTCAGACTGTGGATATACTTACAATGGACCGGAATGCAACGTTGCAGAAGGCTCGAAGTATCCTCGAAGAAGCTTCTGAGAAAGCTGCGAACAAACTTTCTGATTTGATAGATACTGAGGATCCGACTCTTCAGTTTCGTAGTGCGTCGAAGATTCTTGATACTGTTTTCGGTAAAGATGGTGGACAGGAAAGAGCCCCTGTCATTAATATCTCTGCCGAGAAAGTTGAACTCATCAATATGGCTCTTAAGGAAATGACTTATGCAATACCCGTCAGGCAAGAAAACAAACCACCAGCCAACGGCGCCACAACCTGTTCCACCAAAAACGGATCGGTCGATGTTTATCAAGGGTCCGAAGGCAGACAAATCGATGAGTGATACTGGTCGTCCGAAGAACAAGATGTAAGAACATCTTTCTCCTCCTCCCACTGGTCAGGGGGCAGCAATGCCCCTTGACCATTTTGTCCAACGATAATGGTTTAGATCGAGAAGCCCTACGAGAGAAGTGCAAAGAGTCTTTGTATTTTCTTGCCAAGGGAGTCCTCGGCTTTGATTGGCTTGTGCCTCATGTGCATATGTCGATATGCCAGACTCTGGAAGATCCTTCCATCAACCGAGCGCTCTTTGTACTTCCCCGTGGCTGGTTGAAAACAACTGTTTGTACAGTCTCGTATCCAATCTTCGAGTCTCTGAACGACCCGAATACACGGGTTCTGTTGACTCAAAACAGTGCAACAAATGCGTGTAAGAAACTGTCTCAGATAGGTGATCTCTGGACGCAAAACGAACTGTTAAGGTGGCTTTTTCCAGAGTTGCTTCCTCGAAGGGATTCAACATGGCGTGCAGACTCAATGTGCTTGAGTCGAACGAAGTCGTTTCCTGAGTCGACTTACGAAGCTGCAGGAACAAACACGAAGGTGACTTCTCGTCACTATAATACTATCATTGAAGATGACACTGTTGCACCTGACTTTGATGAACTTGGTGCAGAATGTCTCGCACCGACACATGATGATGTACAGAAAGCTATTGGATGGCATCGAACGAATACAATACCCTTGCTCACGAATCCAGGAACGGATAAAATCCTTGTCGTTGGAACTCGGTGGTATGATGAGGACTTGATCCGGTGGATCGTGGATCATGAACCACATTACAAGATAACCACCCGTGCGTGTTTGGAAGATTCAGACGGTAATCCAGACATGAACGGGATTGTGACTTATCCTGAGAGGTTCAATCGAGAGGTTCTTCAGCAGATCGAAGACGCTCAGGGCCCTTATATGTTTTCGTGTCTTTATCAAAATACTCCTGTCCGTTCTGAGGATATGCTCTTCAAGCCAGAGTGGATTGAGTACTATGATGTTCTTCCACATAACAAGTCCTTGATGGTCTTTACAACAGTTGATATGGCGACTGATCCTGAGTTGGCTCGGACGAAGGATATTGACTACTCCGTCGTGATGACCTGTGGGAAAGACATGCACACCGGACAAATCTTCGTGATTGACTACTTCAGACAACGATGCAATCCGGGGGAACTTGCGAGCGCCATTTACGACCACGTTGTAAAGTACCAACCGGTCGTTGTAGGTTATGAGGATATTGGGTTTCAACGGTCTATGGAATATTGGCTTAAGGAACTCATGCGACGAGAGGGACGATACTTTTTGCTGGAACCTGTGAAGTTCTCAAGCAAGCAGAAAGAGGTAAAGATTGCAGCCCTGCAGCCACTGTTCTCGAACAAACTTGTACGACTGAAAACTTGGATGAAAGAACTTGTCTCGGAACTCTTAAAGTTCCCTCTCGGTAAGCATGATGACCTTGCAGATGCGTTATCTATGCAACTATCACTCTGGCGGACTACAAAGAAGTACATGCCTAAGAAGGTAGAATATGAGGATCCGATGACCCTTGAATACGCAATCGAGGAACTCCACGGTCGAGCGAAGGGTAAATTCGGAAGTCTCATCTTTGACCCCTCAAGGTCAGGACGGGTGGCTTGATGGCTTTTAAAGAACTAACACCTACGGAATGGTTTGATGAGCTCGACTTTGGTCTTGAGTATCGTCGACGATTCGGGTTAGAGGATAAGTGGGGGAAGCTGGAGGCGATCTATTATAATGTAGACGACTCTCGATTGAACGATGGTCCGAATATATTTCTCTCGATCGGTGATGCGATGCTTTCGACCATCACCGTTCCGACTCCAAGTATTCGAGTCAAACCGAGAACTCCGGAATGTATTGAAAAAGCCCCGTTGTTGGAAGCATTGGATAATACTCTTCTTCGAGAACTCGAGTTTGCTGAGGAGATGGATCGTGGGGCGCTTCATGCTTATCTATTTGGACGGGCGATCTGGAAGATCGGTTATGACTCGGAGTATGGATTTGATCCTTCGCAGGATTTAGGTGGAAGCTTGAATCTTGGATTAACACTCACACAATTTGATAGGAAGGGAAAACGTAGGATTGAGTATGATGCACTAACGACCCCAGGGATGCCTTGGATTCGTAGTGTGCCTCCGCATGATATTATTGTACCATGGGGAACGATAACCCTTCGATCTTGTCCGTGGATTGCTATGCGATTTGTGAGACATATTGATGATGTGCGGGCGGATCTGAAGTATTCATTTACGAAGAATCTGAATCCAAAGATCTCAATGAAGGATTTTATGGATTCCTATCGTTTCCCAATGAAGTCCGTTCATAATCGCACGAATACTCGTGAGGCGGAATACATCGAGCTTTATGAGATTCACGATCGTAGGACTGGAAAGATTTATGTCATCACCCCGGATCATGAGAAGTTCCTCAGGAACGATCTCAACGCACTCCAACTCGAAGACCAACTACCCTTTGTGTCAATGGCATTTACACCGAATGCTAGGGCATTCTGGGTTACGCCGGATACTTATTACCTCTATGCAATGCAGAATGAGCTTTCTGACATCGCTGTGCAGAGGACGAAACAGAGACGTTTAGCTGTTTTGAAGTTCATAGTAGACGGGGATGCGATTTCTGATCCAGAACTTGCTAAGATCTTGTCAGTTGATGTAGGTGCTGTTGCGAAGATTGAGGGTGGGCAGGAAATCTCTAAGGCAATTTTGAAGCTGGAGAACAACCCGAATACTTCTTTGCTCTTAGAGGAAGATCATCTTCGAAGTAACGTCCGAGAACAAATTGGCTTTAGCCGGAATCAGCTTGGTGAGTATACTGGAGGACGTAGGACTGCAACTGAGTCCCTTCAAGTTGATCGCGCGAGCGCGTTACGAATGTCTCGTCGTGGGTTACGGATGCAACGAGCTTACGAGCAAGCTATAAGCATCATGAATAATATCATCTTTGCTTATTGGTCCATGCCAAAGTACGTGGAACTCCTCGGTGAGACACAAGCCAATCGATGGGCGCAAGTAAATGGTCAAGGGCTTGCCGGGAAGTATTCCTATGAGGTTACATTCACCGAGAAGGGCGAACTCGATCAGCGCAAGATGCAAGCGTTACAACTCTGGGGAGTACTTCGACAAGACCCACAAGTCGATCCTCAGTCCCTGCGCGAGTTCCTTGTAAGTCAGTTTAATGACCCTGTATTTGAAAGGATTTTCAATGCCTCTGTACGATCTGGAGTGCAAGAAGTGCCACCAGGTGGAAGAGATCTTCTTGCACAGTTACAAGGATCAGCTTCCGCAGTGCCAAACCTGCCACGGTCTAATGGTCAAGCTAGTGTCAAGGGGAGTGCAAGGGGATAACTGGCCGGCTGGTGGATTAGTTCTTGAACACATCGCAGATCAGCCAATGCGATTTGATACTAAAAAGAGTCTTATACAATACTGCAATAAACACAAATTATCAAGCGGAGCGTTGTTGTAAAATGGACGAGATACAAGAACAGAATGGACAACAGTCTCTAGACGACAAGAAAGGAATTGTGATCCAGAAGAAAGAGGGACAGTGGGAGTTCAAATTCATAGGTCACATTAACATGCGAGATATGAATAAGATCTTTCGACTTCTCCCTCGAAGATTCGCACAATTACGACGTAAGCGTAGTTTGGAGACGATGAAGAATCGACGTGCAGAACACCAAGAAAAGGAAATGAATAATGCCCAGAGAACATGACACAGTGGAGTTTGATGATGATGTGGATTCCGATGACGAAATCACGCATGAAGGTGAAAGCGTCAATGGTCGTGTCCAACAGCTGGAGAACGGAGAGATTCTCTCCCGACTTTTAGCTGACCCTGATATCACCGCAGTGATCCGTGCGAAACAGGCAGGTCAGAAGGTGAAGATTGACTTGGGTGAAGAACCCGAGGAAGTCGAAGAAGAGGAAGACGATCTGACAGAAGGTTTGGATGAAAAGGATCCAGCGACTAAGGTTCTGAAGCGTATCGACAGCTTGATGAATAAAAAGCTTGAGAAGCTTCTGGGACCAATTTCTGATCGTGTTGATAGATTTGATGCTTTCACAGGGAACATTGAAAAGAAGGAAGTCACCTCGCAGATTCAATCCGCGATGGAGAGGTATCCTGACTTTGCAACTTATCGAAATAAGATGCTTAAGCTTTCCCAAGAAAGCCCAAGTCTTTCAGTCGAGGAGTTGTATCTTATTGCTCGATCACGGTCTGGTAAACTTGACATCAAGAAGGCTTCTACGTTTAGTGAAAAACCGACTCCTCAAGCGGTATCGCGTGGTCGCAAGGAGCAAAAACCAGTCCAGCGTTCTACGCGAGCAGCTAGGAGAAACCTAGTATCTGAAGCGCTGGAAAATATCCCATTAAGATCATTGGAGGGCTAAATGCCTACAACACTTCCGCAATTGACTCAAGATCTGGATAACGATTTCGTTACTACATGGTACGAGATCCGTCCAGACGCGATGGATAATATCCTCAATGCCACTGTCATCTGGGCAGCACTCGTTGGTGCTGGAGCGATGAAGGAACAGGTTGGCAGTGAGCTGATTACTCGGACAATCAAATATGCAACTGCAACAGCCGTTGATGTTGCTGAGGGTGATACTCTCCCGCAGGGTGAGACCGAATCAGAGACAATGGCTATTTGGAGATGGCGTTACACAGCAGGTCATGTGCAGCGGAATATCTACAAGGACCAGCAGAACAATGGTCCGTCGAAGATTAAGAGTTACATTGGCCAACGTCTTGATGACGCAATGAACGCTCTTGAGCAGAAGTACGAGGCGAATCTCGTCAATCCTATTGATACTGCTGAGACCGCAAAGACGATGCAGGGTTTGAATGACCTTGTGCCTCCTGTGGCAAGTCGCACGACAGGGACTTACGGTGGCATTGCTCGACCTTCGACTTATACTGATTCTGGCAACGGTGTCTTTGTTGGGTCAGGAACAAACTCCTGGTGGGGTCCGAAGTATCTCGCAGGGACACTTGCGTCGGTTGAGGATGATATTCTCACAGACATGAAGAAGCTTTACAACAGCTTGCATAACAACCAAGTCCCTCCGAATTTGATCATTGTGACTCAGGACATTTATGAACTCTACGAGGAGTTCGGCCTTGACGTTACACAAATTATTAAGGACGAAGGATCGCGGTTGATGGATCTTGGCTTCGAGGTCCAACGGTTCAAGGGTAAGCCGATGATTTGGAGTCCGGGCATTGACGCAAATAACGTCTTGATGCTCAACACAGACTTCATCGAAATCGTTTACGATCCCAATCTGTGGTTTGATATGACGGACTGGAAACCGATTCCTTTGGAAGCTGAACGGATTGCTCACATTTTGTGCTGCGCGAATATGATTAGTGATCAGCTTCGTCGTCACGGACGTTTGACGTACTCGTAAAAGTAACCCCAAGAATTTGATGATCAAACTCTTGTGAGTTTTATGAAGAATTTTCAAGAAAGGTTTTTGAATGTCCACACGAACAATTTTTAAGACAGCTCTCACTGAGGTGTCAAGTTCCAGAAAGGACCCTCTTGGGGCTATTCGTTATGAGTCCGGAAAGGTCTACAAGTATGTGAAGTACGTGACTGTAGCGGTTGCAGGGAATGCATGTAAGTACCTCGCAGATGCCGGCTACGTTGCTTCTGAAGTCAGTGCGACCTCGACCTCACAGATAATCCTTGGTGCTGGTATCTGCGTTGCAACTGCGGCGCTCGACCAGTTCGGATGGATTCAGATCAGAGGACGGGCTGTCTTGTCAGCAGCCGCAACTGGTTCTCCAACAGCAAATGATGGTGTCGCCTTGTCCGGAACAGCAGCAGCTCTTGCCAAAGCTGTGACTCTCGTTGCTCGATATGGCATTTGGGTTGATGTTAGTGGAAAGGTCATCGCAGCCAATTTCCCGGAGTAAGTTCTCATGAACAGAGGAACCATTAGAGAGCAAGTTATTCAAGCGACTGGTCGAAGCGACAAAGTCGATTTTATCAACTCGTCGATTAACATTGCACTTGAAGAAGTCTCCTCTCGGCATCTTTGGTCAGAGCTCTTGGAAGAGGGCTCTGTACCTTTAGTGGCGAGTCAGGATGGTGTGGATCTTGGAGTAGCATCTACACGGATTCTGGACGTCAGGATTGATGATGGGGTGAGGGAAAGACCGCTTTCTGTAAGGACTCTTGAGTGGGTTCATCGAAGGTTCCCGAATCGTAGGTATCATTCGATTGGCAAGCCAGCATGGGGGTATTTCAGGGGTAAGACCCTAATCACAACCCCGATTCCTGATGACGCTTATACTGTGAGGTTCTCGTATTTCAGTGTTCATCCGTCGTTAGAAGATGACTCGGATGAAGTATTGATCACCTACGCGAGTCCCGCAGTTATTGCTTATACGACCTTCTGGGTTTTCCAAGCGATTGAGAAGAACACTGAAGCGACTCAATGGTTTAATGTCTTCCAGACCAGACTCCAGTCTGCGAAGAAACTTGATATGTCTAATCATGCAATCCAGTACGTCGCGGATCAACGTGGAGATTATCTCACCCCTGCGGCTGAGTATTGGCTTGATCCGTTTGTGAGGGCAGTACCAGTATGACAAACAGCGCTGATGGAACAACATGGATTGAAGCTGATCCCGCGATTACCGATCCTCGTAGAGACGGGGCTCAGGAGATTCGTGGACTTCGTAAGGGTCTAAAGATTCGTTTGGACAAGGAACATGAGCCCCTTGCTACGAATAGTGATGGTGGAGAACATCTTCGAGGAAGTGCAAAAGCTTATCGTGCCTCTTCTGCTCCGACTTTGAGACCTGATGGTCTAACGACTTTGGGTAATAATGACAAGGGCAGACTTTGGTTTGACACGGGTACAGATGTCTTGAAAGTCTGGGACGGATCGGCATGGGTTCTTGCAACTCCAGACTTGACTGGGGATATTCCCTTTAGCTCGCTAGTAAGTGGAGATTATGGTGCTACAATTCTAGTAGGTCACGATGTTGATTGTTTAATGATCCGGTCTAACCAAAGCGGGTCACCGTTGATTTTTACAGCTCATAATCAAACATCAGCTGTGAGGACAGGTGGGGATGAGCTTCTTCATGCGACACTGATTATCACTGGCACAGGGGCTAGTACAAGTATCAGGATCGACCTGATTGCT
>Ga0105052_10005661_pt1 | contig 13038 bp, 12 predicted proteins | sample FRY03_FD_78094 | JGI IMG/M metagenome (GOLD analysis project Ga0105052, IMG submission 78094) | Freshwater microbial communities from Lake Fryxell liftoff mats and glacier meltwater in Antarctica - FRY-03 | ecosystem: Environmental > Aquatic > Freshwater > Ice > Glacier meltwater ... | reverse complement strand
TAAAAATCTAAAAATAGTATTTGAACAGGATAAACAGCAATACAAATAAAGCAATACAAATACTAGAATGAACTAAATAAGAGACAGACAACATTTTTGTAAAAACAAATGTAATTGCGATTATACCCAAATAATCTTATATTACAGTTATTATATTGATGTGCGGTGTTTCGGTCGTTTTATGTAAAATAAACAATACATCTAACAGTAAAGATGACAATACATCTAACAGCATGTTATTATTGCTACAAAGTTTAGCAAGTTTACAAAATCGTGGATATGATTCGTTTGGTATGTCGTGTATCATGAATAATAAATTACATATTCATAAAAAAGCATGCCTAGATACTTCCATTGACAATTTCAAAACATTCGCGGAAGAATTATCAGTGTATAATTCGCCTATTAGTATTGGACATACTAGGTGGGCTACGCATGGAATAATCAGTAATGATAATGCTCATCCACATGTTTCTAATTCGGGTAAAATATGCTTGGTTCATAATGGTATTATTGAAAATTACAAGTCTTTAAAAAAAATGTTAATTGAGAAAGGTTTTACATTTTACTCTCAGACAGATAGTGAAGTCATTGTGAATTTAATAGAATATCATTTACATAATGATATGACTGAAGGAACAACCGTTCTTGTACAAACCATAGATCAAGCCATTATGAAAACAGTTGAAATGCTCGAAGGTACGTATGGTTTAGCTATTCAATGTATTGACAATCCGTCAAATGTCTATATTATTAAAAATGGGTCTCCAATATTGATTGGAGAGAATGACAATTATATCATGGCATGTTCTGAATCATCCGGATTTTTAGACCAGATGAAACACTATTATGCTCTAGAAAATGACAATTTAGTAACATTATCATCTGTTCACGGTATTATTACTAATATAAAACGAACAAAAATACAAAATAAAAACGTGACGATGAATTTGACCCCTGAACCATATGAACATTGGACTCTGAAAGAAATCATAGAGCAAAACGAATCACTAATGAGAGCATATAACAATGGAGCAAGAATAAATAATAACAAAGTTAAATTAGGTGGTCTTAATAGCATCAAACAAAAAATACATGAAATACACAATGTTATTTTCTTAGGGTGTGGAACAAGTTTGTATGCGTGCCATATTGGACGCCATTATTTGAAACATATGGAATGTGTTAATAGCACCATGTGTTTTGATGCAGCTGATTTTGAATTAAATGATATTCCAATGAATGGATTGACTTTACTGGTAATGTGTAGTCAATCCGGTGAGACCAAGGATTTACATAGGGTTCTTCAATTAATACAGCACCGGAAAAATATTATTACTATGGGTGTGATCAATGTAGTTGATTCTATGATTGCTCGTGAAGTTGATTGTGGTATTTATATGAATGCCGGAAGAGAGGTGGCAGTAGCCTCTACCAAGTCATTTACAAGTAGTGTTACTATATTTAAATTGTTTTCATTATGGTTCAATCAAGAGCTAAAAAATGTGAGTATGAGTGAAACAACCTGCCAATCTATCAAAAATATACCTTATCAAATAAAGGGAATAAATAGTAATATACACAGTAACATTAATGGAAACATTAGCGATAAACATGACTGTTTAATTAAATCGTCTCATATAGACTTGTTAAATCACGAAAATATATTTGTTCTAGGTAAGGGTACTATGGAGCACGTTTCCAAGGAAATGTCTTTGAAACTAAAGGAAATCTGCTATATACACGCAGAGGGTTATTCTGGAACCGCATTAAAACATGGACCATTTGCTCTATTACAAACTGGATATCCAGTAATTTTACTTATTAATAAAGAAAATAGAGCGAAAATGTGGAATGCTTACAAAGAGATTCAAACGAGAGGAGCAAATATATTGGTCATTAGTGAAATTGCCGAAATAGGCATAGAAATAGAAAACGACCGATGTATTATAGTTCCTGAAAACAAAGAACTTCAAGAAATAATTTATATGGTGGTTTTACAACACATTTGCTATCGACTTTCAATCAAACGTGGAATTAATCCGGATAAACCGCGAAACTTGGCAAAAGTGGTTACAGTTGAATAAATATAATGTTTTTTAGGTAGGTGTAAATTATTATTAAAATTTAAATGAATATGTTTAAAAATGAATATAAATATATTATAGATAATAATATTATATGTTATTCAAATATAAATATGACATTTCGATAGTCATGGGTTATTATAATAGAAAACCACAGACCATAAATACATTGAATTATTTTGAACAACATTATAAAACCTATAATTACGAGGTTATTATAGTTGATGATAATAGCGTTCCAGAACATCAATTAGATGACGCAATAAAAAAATATACATTTCCAATAAAATATATAAAAATTACAGAGGAAGAAAAAGGTGATCGTATCAATCCATGTACTACGTATAATAAAGGATTTAAAGAGGCGGAAGGAGAACGTGTAATTATTCAAAATCCGGAATGTATTCATCGTGGAGATATATTGGGATACGTTAAACAAAATCTAACTTATGACGATTATACTGCCTTTTCTTGTTATAATTGTAGTTCTCAAGAATTAACTCAGGAACTATTAAATAATAGTTCATTGATCAACGACCATTCATTTAATTCTAGAAATAAATTTCATTGGTATAATCATCCAATATATAGACCAGTTCATTATCATTTTTGCGCAGCAATGATGAACGACAATTTGAAATTATTAGGTGGATTCGATGAAGCATTTGCAAAAGGTGCGTGGTATGATGATAATGAAATTTTATTATCAATAAAGCAAAATCTAAATTTAAATATTAAGACGATTTATCCAAATGATGGAGGATATGTTATTCATCAATGGCATCCTATAGTCGCTGAGTCAAAATTTACTAAAAATGAACATAACAAGTTAATTACATATAATAAAAAATTATATGAAATGTATGTAACCGAACATAGTAAATATAAGTTTCAATTTCCAAAGTTATTACACTTATATTGGGATGGAACACCACTTTCGTATTTAAATTTACTAACTGTATTGTCGTTTAACAAGTATCACGTTGGATGGAAAATCAATGTATTTTGTCCTTTAAAGAGAAATGAACATATTAGCTGGATTACACATGAACAAAAAAAGAAATATACCGGTATAGATTATTTTTGTGAATTAAACAACATAAAAAATGTTAATATTCATTATATAGATACAGATATCTTGCCATTTGAACATAAGGATGCGTCAGAAGTTATAAAGAGTGATTATTTTAGACTTTACATGTTAAACCGGTTTGGTGGTTTATGGAGCGATTTTGATATAGTGTATACGAATAACATTGAAAGATATTATTCAAATAAAAATCTGAATACCGCAAAAAGTATGATATTATATAATTACCCATGTACACTAAATTCCAGTGTCAAAGTTTATCCGGTTGGAATGTTTCTAAGTAAAAAACATAATGGTATTTTAAATACATTGTTAAAATATATAAACGGTTTTTATGATAAAACTAATTATCAGTGTTTAGGATGTACAATGTTTCAAAATATATTTAATCATTATAATAAAAGCAGCATATTAAAAACTATATTTACTGAGATGAATCTCAAGGAGTTATATATAGATAACGCTGATTGTTATCTGAAAGTAAAATGGAATCAATTAGACATTTTTTATAAAAATAAAGATATCGAACCATCTCATTTCGAAACCGACAATAATGTTGTTGGAATCCATTGGTTTAACGGTGCTGATATGTCAAAAGACTATTGTAATAATATAAATTTAGATTTATTAAAAGATAGCGACCCTACATGTTTAATCGATAAATTAGTAAAGCAATATATATAATAAATATATATCTAACAAATATATTTTCATATGTATATTTGTATATCAAATATACGATATTATCATATAAAAAAATAACAATATTAAATATATAAATATGACAATTTATATATTTGGAGCAAATGGTATGTTAGGTAATTATATGAAAACATATTTAAAATCGCAAAATAAAGAATGTATATGTTTTACTAGAGACGATTTGGATGTTTCAACCGTTACACATGATAAACTAGAAAACTTATTTAATAAATATACAATTCATGAAAACGATGTACTAATTAATTGTATTGGTATTATACCACAGTCCAAAAATGTTAATGATACTAGTAGTCGCAATTATTTTTTAATAAATTCATTATTTCCAAATATGTTGAGTACAATTGCCTCGTTAAATAAAATGAAGTTTATACACATTACCACCGATTGCGTTTTTTCCGGAACGAAAGGTAATTATAGTGAATTAGATGAGCACGACGAAACCAATAACTATGGTGTTTCCAAATCACTTGGAGAATTAGGATATAATACTACAGTTATTAGAACATCTATTATTGGAGAGGAATTAAAAAATAAATATTCTTTATTAGAATGGGTAAAAAAACATAGCAATACTACTCTAAATGGCTACACTAATCATTATTGGAATGGTGTTACATGTCTAGAATTATCAAAAATAATTAATAAAATTATTGACGAAAATATATGGTGGAACGGAATTAAACATATATTTTCACCTACTTCTGTTACAAAGTACAATTTGATTCAGATGATTAACAATATATACGAATTAAATAATACAATTGAACCATTGGAAACCGAAATTACTGTAAATAAAACATTGAATAGTGTATATGATGCTAATGGTAATTTTAACATACCTGAACTGAATATACAAATAGAGGAACTTCGCAAATTTTCTTTATTATAAAATAATAAAATCAATATAAATATTATACGGTATAATATGTATAAACATGAAGACGGTAATGACTGTATCAGGTATTCGCCCAGACTTTATTAGAATGTCTGCTATTTTTAAGAAACTAGACGAAGATGCTGATATAAATCATATTCTTGTTCATACAGGGCAACACTATGATGAATTATTATCTGGTGTATTTTTCAAAGAATTAGAAATTAGAAAACCAAATTATATTTTAGATACTGGAAAACAAGGAGGAACTCATTATAATCAATTAGGTTATTTATCGGTGGCTATCATGGAGTTAATTGAGAAGGAACAATTAAAACCTGATATTATTTTATTTTTAGGTGATTCTAATACAGTTTGTGCGGCGCTTCCATTAAGAAAAGAAGGATATATTGTCGGTCATATTGAAGCTGGTATGCGTTCATTTGACAAACGAATGTTGGAAGAGATTAATAGGACGGTATGCGATCATTGTAGTCATATTCATTTTGTATATCATGATGAATATAAAAGGTTTTTAGAAAACGAAAATATTAAAGACAATGTTCATGTTGTTGGGAATACAATTGTAGAAGTATGTAAACCATTTATTCCAAACGAGAAGAAACGAAATGATATGATTTTACTCGATATTCATAGACCAGAAAATTTTAAACATAAGCATAGAATGGAATATATTATTCAATACGCTAATCTATGTATTGAAAAATATGGAATCCCAGTAAAAATGTTGAACTTTGGTAGAACTGCAAAATATATGGAAGAATATGGGATTAAGTTGGGAAAAGTAGAGGTCGTTGATTTGATGGCATATAAAGAATATTTAACCACTATTTACCATTGTCCTTTTATCATATCAGATAGTGGTACAGCCCAAGAAGAACCAGCTATTTTTGATACGCCTGTTATTGTGCCGAGAGATTTTACTGAAAGACCACAATCAGTGGAGGCGAATTGTAGTTATATGTTAGATATTAATAGTGATTCGAAGTTTGAAGATAGTTGGAATTGGTTGTCAAAAATTGAAAGTAAAGAATTGGTTATGGACGTTAAATGGTTAGGTGATGGAAATACAAGTAATTTAGTTGTTGAAAAACTGAAATATTTTTTACAATAATTACGTAATTTATATTTAAACAAATGATGTTACTAATATTATAATGCCAACTACAAAAGTTTCTATTGTTATGGCATATTTTAATCGTAAAGAACAATTAATTCAAACTATTACAAGTATAAACAACTCACTACATAAAAATATTGAACTCGTTATTGTTGATGATGCGTCTGAAAGTGACCAAGATCCAAAGTTATTTGTCAATGATATAATCAGAAATGATATAAGTGTTAATATTATATCAGTAAAAAAAGAAGATAAAACTTGGGTTAATCCATGTATACCATATAATATTGGTTTTAAACAAGCAACTGGTGACATAATAATGATTCAAAACCCAGAAGTAATGCATATTGGTGATTGTATTACAGATTGTGTTAACAACCTGGAAAAAGGAGTTTGGTTAACATTTAATTGTTGGGGATCACCCTCATTTAGTGTTAATAAATCACTTGAAACTAAAACAAATGAATCAATTGTAAAATTTTTAAAAGGTATTGATAGACGAATTGGTGGTAATAGTGTACAAACTAACGATGTTGGAGGATGGTTAAATCATTATAAGAACCATTTTGTAGCATATCATTACTTAGGAGCTATTTATAAAGAAGATTTAATGATAAAAATGGAAGGAGGTTTTCGTGAAGATTTTAAGCACTCAGTTGGTGCTGATGATGATGAATTTGTAAAACGATTAATATATAATAATTTTAATTTTAAAATACGAGAACTAAATGATAATAACCCTACATGTATACATTTATTTCATGAAAAACCAAAACAGCTTCATGTATTTGATTGGAGAGTTAATAAAAGAATTTTCGATAGTCATTGTATTAATATGGGATTTAAACCTATTAATGATATTGCCGTCGCACCAACTGATGAAATTCCTATGAGTAGACAACTAATTTATGGGAGGACGATTGACTAAAATATCAGTCGTTGTGATAACGACAAATATATAATGAGATTCAGTACGTCGGTTACACCAACTAAAAATAAAAATCCTAAATATTATCATTATTCTGTTTTTCTTCTAATTCCTTTTGGAGTTTTTCTTTGTATTCTTTTATTTTTTCTTCATTATCCATTACGATACTACATATAATAAAAAGTATTTATATATTTTTATTATATTTTCAAATTAGGTTGTCTCATTTTTCTTTTCGATCGGCGTAACTCAAATGTCCAAATGTTTATATATTTATTAACTCACATTCTAATATTTTATTTACTATTTTCCAGTTATAAGATCTTATTACAAAAATATTTTTATCAACATTTTTCACATTATCACCAGAAATATCATCAGAGAATAATATTAATGTTATATCTTTGTTATTGTAAACATTTATTATATTATTGTAAAATTTACACCATTTTTCTATATCATCTGTGTGTAATTTTAAAGTCGTTATTAACTCATATTTATTTATAGTTTCACTTGATATTTTTTTTACACCTTCGGACATTTAAAATGGGACAAAATCCCATAAAAAGAGGTTCAAAGTTGGGTCTTTTCATACCCGCATAAAGTTTGATTATAAGCACTCACCGAAGGTGAGTGATTCAGCAAAGCTGAAATACTCGTTGAAGCACTTTGATTACTTGTTTCTCTACATAAATAACTTGGTCGTTCTATGTTATTTATCGCATTCCTTGCTATTTTGTAGATATTTGATGAACCATTACGGTCTCTGTTCCACGACCCACAACCGCTCTTACAGCGTAGAAGTCCGTGAATTAACCGCAATTCATCTTTGTTTTTCTTTTTGTTTGGGTGTTTTCGCACCATAAACTTCTCACATACTCCTCCATCACATTTGGAACATTTACAACTGGTTCTAAACTCATCTACTAAAAACACCTTGTAGTTATTTTTTCTAAACAAAGTTCTCACTCCTTTTCCTAATGTTGGTTCTTTGTATTTCATTTGTTTTCGCTGTTCCCAATCTCCTATACAAATCACAACCTCCTCTGGATTACCATACATCTTCCTAAAATTACGAATCATCTTTTGTTCGTTGCGTTTGGTATTGATGTATTTACCAAACTTCAACTTACGGAACAATTCCTTACGATAAAATACAAATAATATATGGTTTATTCTATTCTTTTCGTGTAGGTATTCCTTATATTTGGTAATTTGTAATGATTTACGATTGAAATGTGATAGTTCAGTTTCATATTCTATGATGGTCTTACCATCAATCCTATTGGTTTTCATACCTAAAATAATATTATTGTATTTTTTCATCTTGGTTTCTTTTCTGCGTTGGTCTTGTGAATACCGAAATACATTCGCATCTTTGGAAGCATCATCTACACAATAAACCAAATCATCTTTTCCAGGGTCAATCCCCACAATTGTTTTATCTCGTAAAGAAGAGTAATCTTCCAATTCATCAATATACAACTCTTTTGATATTCCCTTCTTCATCATAGGTAATTTCTTACCCACTAAATCCTCACGCAAAAATAAAATACTCAACCCAATTCCATCAGTAGAAACCATATGATGAAACGAAAAACCAGTCTTATGAAACATCTTGCGTTCGGTTCTAAAAAAGAACTTCCAAATCTTATCTTCATTCTTTTTCAGTTCTCCTTTTGTTTTGAAAAACCCTTTTGAACCATGATCCTTTCTCAATAACAAATTGACTAATGTAGTTGTATCTAATCGTATGTATTTGGGTGCGATTTCACTTCGTAAAGGAAACACATTATTTACACTTTCACCATCATTTTCAATTTGCTTCATCATAAAAATCATACATGGAAAATACTCCATCGTTTTACATTTCAAATCATACATAACGCTATTTTTATCAAACTTGATTCTGCTTGGTAAAATGTTATGTTTTTGCTCGGCAATCCATTTATGATAATGAGGACTGGATTGGTATGGTTTTCCATCAACATTCAATAAGTCCTTTTTGATTTTTCGTAATTCGGTACAAAGGTTTCTCACACGTGTTTCACGCTCCTTTTGTGTTTTTCCTAATTTTCGTATTTTATTCACTATCATTTTCTTTTTCCAAACAACATTAACAAATCGTTCCACATATTCTACATAGTGTAATTGAATGTTATTCTCATACATCGTAATAACATCTTCCTTCAAATAATCTAATGTAGTATTCAATCCAGCATAATCAATTGGGTCGTTTTGAGTAAGTGGTAAATAGTGTTGATTGTAAAAAGTGGTAAGTTTATCTTTCATTTCAATCGTTTCTTGTTTTGGGGGTTTTCCTCTTTTTTCTATTTTCTCACCACAAACAACTTTCATAGAATTATTGATAAGTTCTTTGCTAATGACTGGTAATGTTTGTGAATGGTTTTCATAATAATCCAATAAATACAATTTGAGAAATTGTAATGTATGAATAACGATTTTATTTGATTTAACAACAGCATCATTAAGTAATTTGGTATTGATTTCAGGGTGTTTCAATACACTTTTGAGCGAGGTTTTAACGGATTTGAAAAACTCGGGTGGTTTCTCTTTTGCCTTTTCCATTCTATATACTATGTAAAGATATTATTTTAAGTCATTTTCTTACGCATATATTTATATTCAGTTGTTTTCCTAAAGTTTCGTGAATATATATTGTTGGGTCACTAACCATTTTTCTTCTTTTTTGAAATGAAACCCCTTACTTTCAAATGTATATTTTGATTTGGTAAGATGCTTCATAATAGACAACCATGGTCGCTTTCGTTTTTCTGGTTCTCCTACTGCCTTCATATTGTTAAAAGCAAACCATTTTCGTATTTCCGGAATGAGTTTCATTATTTGAGTTTGTATTTCTTCGTTTTGGTCTAATTCATATAGCGTATAGGTGTTTTTATTTTCCAAATCTAATATATTAATGATTTTATCAGTAATACCATCTTGCTCTTTTTTATACAATTCACTTTTTAATCTCATAGTTGCTATATAATTTACATAAATAATTTTTAAGTAAATTACGATTTATATTTTATGAAAATATAGTTATGCTCTACATAACGGACATACTTTAAGATATGGATTGTTCTCAATTTGTTCCATCCGTTTATCGTCCCATTCGTTGTAATTTACATGGTATGTTTCAATTAACGGATAATCGTTTTTCCATTTGATGTTTTCTGGGTCTTCTTTATCATAATATTCGTCCTCTATATCAGGGTATGGAAATACTGGTTCACCACTATAATCGCCATACATACATCTTTTGAAACATTCAATACACGCAGTGTGATTACATTTTGGATATGATATTCCCAGTTTATATTCCAAACATATAGGACATTCAACATTATCACTTATTTCTAATATACCTTTTCCAGTTTGTTCGCCCCAAGTTCCAAACATCATATCACAATTCGAGCATAAATATTTGCCTTTACATTCAAACCACCATTTAGGTAGAACACACTCACATAGTTCATAATTTTTGCATTTTATTCCACCTCCATCTTCTTCTGTATTTTGATAATCAAAACCAACGTTATTATTTTCATAATTTAGGTCTCGTTGCATAATGTTAGTTGTTAATCTTACCATATATTTAAGTTGTTTCAATTTTATATTTTTTTAATTTACATTTACGGGTTGATGGTTTCCGTTTGTAAGTAGTATCATCTTTTACTCCATACGCATATTGAAAATAATTCTTATAATTTTCGGGTTTCACTTTATCTATTGCTTTTTCAATATTTTTCCCTAATCCTTCAAATGTATAAACATCCCTGTTCTTTTTGATATGTGTTTTTATTTGATTAAAATAATTTTCTACTGGTGAATTCGTAATGGGACTATATGGAATCGTAAATAAATATTTATTACCGCTTTTTAGGATTGCTTCTCTTACCATATCATTATTATGACTTCTCGCATTATCTAATATGATTAGATGGTCTTTGTATTTCGGTGCTATTTGCGTTTCTATAAACTCTACCATTCTTTCTTTCGTTGTTCCACCTTTTTCGTAAAATATTTTTCCTACACATTTAGAGTTATTGATAGCAACTAATAAAGTAAAACTACGAAATACAAAGTTGTTATTCGTTTTGATTACACAACGCTTACCTATAAAACATCTACTATATGAGGGTTTCAAATGAGAACCAACGCTGGTTTCGTCCAAACAAATAATCTTATTGAGTGGATATTTATGAACTTCATTATAGAATACGTCCATTTCTTTCTTTTTATCGGTAGGTTGTTTTCTTCGTTCCTTTGGATAATGTTGATGTCGTGTTCGTTTTCTGGTTCGGTTGTTTGCTCTAATAACTCTACCTAAATGACGAGGTGTAATATCAAAAGTATTATATTTATGTTTCATATCAAATAACAGTTCGTCCATAGTAATTTGTTCGTTCTTATCAATCATATTTACAGCAGTCTTAACTTGTTCTTTATTTATCTTGTATGAGATAGATTTTCTATTCTTTCTAGTAATATTTTTAGCAGGTTTGTATGTTTGTATCCATCGGTGTAATGATGATTTACTACAATCAAATATTTTACATGTTTTTCTAATATTGTCTTTATTTTCCAAATAATATTTAACCGCACTAATCTTATAATCATCACTTTTATGCTTCATAATATAATACAAAATTATTATATTATTTAGGTATTTTATCCCATTTTAAATGTCCGAAGGTGTATATTTGAATTTAATGTAGAGATTTATTTCTTCAATGTTGTAAATTTGTAAATATTTATAAGAAATTAACTATATTACTAATATCATTTATGAAATGTTATTAGTAAATTATCAATACTTTGGAGTAAAAACCATTTTGTAAATGTAAATATAAATAAACATAAAATCTAATTTGATTAATTTTATAATAAATTATATTTTATATTATTATATATGTATCAAAAATTATTAAACCGTGCTAATAAATTAATTCCGAGAATATCACAAACAGAGAGAATAGCTTTAAATAGTGGTACAAAAAGCGTGGAAGAATTATTTTTTAAAGGAATTTTTCCTAAAAAATATTTAAAAGAAAATTTTAAGTATCCATCAACTAATGATAATACCAAGTTATTATTATATTCAAACTTCATATAATAACTAAATAAATAGTCATAAATAGTCATAAATATATTTATTTTACTATTTTTTTATAATATTATTTAATTTATTTTCAAAATAGTTAATTATTTTTTTAATATTATCCGAATTCTTTTCCATATACTCAATATCATTTTCGAATTCATTTACATAATTTATTTTACTATTATTATTTTTATTATTCGGTACAAACCAAAAGTTCTTAATATTATCAATTAGATTACATATATCCATCTTTTTATAATTTTTTAAATATACTTTTTTTTCTTGTATATTATTTATAAAATATGGATTTTGTACACCACCATAATCAATAATAGTATAAATATATGAAAAAATAGGTATTTTATATTTAATATTATTTATATTAATTGTTATATGTTTTTTTGTTGTTTTAGTAAATGTTATATTGTTTATATTTAGATCATTATGAGTATATTTTTTTTTTTGTAAAATCATAATACCATACGATATTTGTAAAATAAGAGAATAAATTTGTTTTATACTTAATGTATCAATAATTGTACCCAATGTATCTTCTTCATAACTTGTTACATATTCAATACAATACTTTGATGCTTGTAATTTTTTATATGTGTCAATATAATCATTGTCGATAGTTAATCCAATACTTTTATTATTTTTTTTAAAATCACAATCCGTTATAATATTATATGAATAAAATTTTTTGAATAATGGAGTAAAATCAGTAACATATTTAAAAAAACTAATTTCCTTCCATATATCGGATTTTTTATCAGATATATCTTTTTCAAAAATATGTTGTATTTTTAATGCATAATATTTATTTTTATTTTTTACAAGATAAGCACTTCCACTAACACCAGAACCAAGTTTTTTAATATATACAAACTTCATATAATAATAACGAATATAAATAATAAATAATAAATAATAAATAAATATAAATAAACATAAAATCTAATTTGATTAATTTTATAATAAATTATATTTTATATTATTATATATGTATCAAAAATTATTAAATCGTGCTAAGAAATTAATTCCACGAATATCACAAACAGAGC
>Ga0105052_10005652_pt1 | contig 13056 bp, 6 predicted proteins | sample FRY03_FD_78094 | JGI IMG/M metagenome (GOLD analysis project Ga0105052, IMG submission 78094) | Freshwater microbial communities from Lake Fryxell liftoff mats and glacier meltwater in Antarctica - FRY-03 | ecosystem: Environmental > Aquatic > Freshwater > Ice > Glacier meltwater ... | reverse complement strand
TTCGAGGTGATGAGCATCTTGCTGCCGTGCCAGAGGTAGCGCACCGGCTTGAGGTAAGGCTGCAGCTCCTCGTACTTGCGGTAGACCTTGCTCGCCTTGCGGATGTTCTCGGAGACCTTGCGCAGGTTCATCTCTTTCACCTCGAGAATGGGGAGCTCTTCAATGAGGAGGATGATCTGGAGCGAGGCGCGGTTGATCGCTTTGAAAAGGCTCTCGAGATTCAGCTCGAGGAGCGGCATGTCGGACTCGGGCCGGTAGATGCGGGCGATCGCTTCGGTGAAGGAGGCGAGGTCGAGGAGGAGTTGTTTGGCCTCGAACTTTCCGCTCGTCCAATAGACGCCGCTGGAGAACCGCTGCAGCATAAGATCGGCCTCGTTGTCGAGGAGCGCGGCGACGCGGGCGTCCATCGCGACGTGGGCCTCGTCTTTCCAGTCTATCGTCTGGAGCGTTTTGAAATCGGGAAACTCCATCCACTCACCGTAGGCCATGAGCACTTTCTCGAGTCCCTGCCGCTTCGCATCGAGCCGCGTCGCCTCGGTCTTGATGGCGCGACGGGCAATCTCGATGATGTCCTCCTCGCTCACGACTTCGTCCTTTGCGTCCTTCACCGGCGATTTCCAGAGACTGACGGTCAGAAGTCCGCTCACGGCGACGGCGATGACCGCCCACTTCGCCCAGACCGGCTCGATCCCGGCGTAAAAAGCGATCCCCCCGAGCGCGAAAAAGAGCAGGGCTGCGAAACCCCGCCCGCCACGCGAGAGCGGTGACCGTTCTTTCAACGACGCGAATGCCTTCATGGGAGAATCTCAGCTGTCTCCGACCGCATCGTAGATCCGTGCGAGCTCGAGGAGCAGTGACTCCAGTTTGGCGTAGTAGTCGGCTTCGTCGAGTGAGGATTTCGACCGGCGCAACGCCACGACCTGCCGCTCGAGCTCGTCGCGCTGTTTTGTCTGCTCGGGAGTGAGGCGTTTTTCAAAGGCGTTTTTCACAAGCACTTTCTGGGCGGCGAGATCGCCATCGGGCTTCGCCTCGGCCGAGGGAGTCTGCGTCGGGGTCGTCCCCTCGAACCACTCGGCCCGCGAACCGAGGGTGTCGCCGTTGTCATCGATGAGGGCGTGCTCGGTGGCGAGACGAGCATCGTCTTTGTAAAAAAGAGCAACGCGATTCGAGGCAAAAAGGAAGGACTCGAGCAGCGAGACCTGCTGATCGTTGTCGAGATCGGCATCGATGAGCCCGCCGACCGCCTCGGCGAAAAAGCGGCCGAAACGGGTGAAAGAGATCTCGCCCTCGTTCTTCGTGGCGGTGATGACGACCCGCCCCGGCTTCGCCATTTCGCGGATGTAGGAGCCGCTTGCGGAGGCAGTGTTGATGATCGTGAGATCGCCTCTGTAATTACCGAGCCAGCCGGCGAGTTCCTCGTCGGTGAAGTCGGGGCCGCCCACGTTGAACTTGGCGACCCGCCCATCGTAGGTCCCGTGACCGATGAGGACGACCCAGAGTTCGGGCGACTTTTCCGCGGCGATCGATTCCCGGATTCGCTTCGTATGATCGTTCGCCTCACCGTCGTCGAACCCGATGACTTCGATGGCAACCTCACCCTTTTTCGCCGCCGCGATCCAGAGAGCGGCCGTCTCCTTGAAGATCACCTCATATTCCTCTGTGCCGCCGGTGCCGACGACGAGCAGAATCTTCACGCCCGATTCCGCCCGCGCCGTTGCAGCGGGGCCGAAGAGCATCAGCAGAAAAAGAGGCAGGAAGCGCATCATGGGATAGGCAAAAAAATCAAATCACTCCGCTGCGGCGGCGCAAGGCCCATTCGCCGAGGAAACAGAGCAGGGCGATGAGGAAAAGCCACGGGGAATGCCAGAGCGGGGTCTGTTTTACCTCGACGGCGGGCAGGTCGAGTTCGCTGAGCAGGGCGGGAAGTTGGCCGAGATCCGCGAGGGTGAGCAGCTTGCCGCCGGTTCCCTCGGCGAGGCGACCGAGAAGGACGGGATCGGGTCCGAGTCGGGCGAACTCGGCGGCTTCGGGATTGAGGGCGCGGGCGACTTCGCCCTTCCCGACTTCGACGCCGGCCCCGTCGAGGACACGGGCTTCGATGCGGTAGCCGTCACTCTCTTCGGCGAGATATTCGGCGGTGAAAAGTCCGGGCTCGTCGAGCGAGGGTTCGGCGGTGATCGCCCGGCTGACGCCGTTGACCTCTTTCACGGTGAGCAGCACGGTCGCGTCGTCCTGCGGGACGAAGGCCTTGTCCCGCACGCGGACCGAGACCTTCGTCATCGGGATCGCGCCCTCGGTGGATTCCTCTTTTTCCACTTCGACCCGCGCCGGCACATCGGTGACCGACCAGCGCAGGAGCTGACGCCACATTTTGCCGACCTCGGCCTGCTGTTCGGCATCCTTCATCGCCCAGCGCCAGATGTCGCCGACGGCGAGCGCGCCGGACTTGCCCTCGCCATAGCGCTGCGTGATGAGCGCGGGGAGGACACGCTGCTCGCTGTCCGTCACCGTCGCAAGGATGCTCGCTCCCGGCTTGATCGCCGAGATCTGATTCACTGCAAAAAAGGGCGGCATGTAGGCGAGGCGGATGTCCTCTTCCTCCTGCCCCGCGCGGAGACGCATCCAGTCCTCGAGCGAGCCTTCGCGGGTGAGATTGTAAGTCGCGTCGAGCGCCGGGGCGCCTTTGCCGATCTGATCGAGATAGACGGGGAGAAGGCGCCCGACCGGCGTGTTGTCCCATCCGCCCTGCTGGAAGGACTCCTGCCCGCCTAACATTACCACCGTGCCACCTCGCATCGCGACGAACTGGTCGATCAGGTTCTGTTGCTCCTGCGTGAAAAATTCGGCCTCGAGATCGTCGATGATGATGGTGCGGTAGGCGGCGAAGAGGTCCTCGGCGGTCTTCGGAAAACCGTCGCGCAGCTCCTCGGGCGAGGCGGTGTTGAGCCGCACGAGGACGGGCTCGTCGTAGCGCTGCGCCTCTTCGGGGATGTCTTTGTTGAAGCCGCGGAAGAGCGGGTTGCCGCTCTCGCCGGACTTGCCCCGCCATTCGAATTTCGGCTCGCGCTTCGCGATGCGGATGAGGCCCACGAGATCGAGTTCGGCGTCGTTGGCAATGGCGCGGCGGAGGAACTTGTATTCCCAGTTCGGACGGCCGCTGATGTAAAGGATGCGATAGGGGCCGTTCCCTCGATTGACCGAGACGCGGCGGCTGTTGTTTTTCTCGGTCAGCTCGGGCAGGACCTTTTCACCGACCTGACGTATCCCCACTTTCAGGAATGAAATCCCCGGCGGCACGGCGGCGAGGCGGATGCGCACCGGCGTGGTGCGGCGCTCTGAGCCGGCGGGAAAAGCGACGGGGCTTTTCGCGATCTCCTCGCCCTTCTCATTCACGACGTAGACCTCGGCGGCATCGGGGAATTCACCGAGAGCTTCGGACTCGACATTGAGGGTGATCTGGGCATCTTCGAACTGCGTCGTCGTGGCATCTACCCGCGTCACCGCGAGATCCCGCGCCGCCGCGTTGGCTTCGCCGATGAGAACGGGGAAGACGGGGACTCGCTCGCCCGGCTGCTTCTCCGACTGGGCGGCGAGGAAAGACTCTAACAAAGCCGCATCGGTGGCGTTGCCATCGGTGAAAACGACGGTCGCGGCGAGGGGCCGATTTTGAAAACGCGCCCCGATGTTTTCCAGGGCTGACCCGAGGGCCGAGCTGTTGCGGGCAAAATCGAGTCCGGTAAAGTCGGCCACCTGACGCAGCCCGCGATCAAAGAGGAAGGGCTGCACCCGGAAGGTGTCGCTGATCCCCGCCATCCACGCGGGCGGCAGATCGGGCGAGTCGCCATTGAGGGCGCCCCGCAGCGCGTCGGAGGGCCGAGCCTGCCCCTCGGTCATCGCGACGGTGAGCCCGGCCGAGTTGTCCGCGAGGATGACGACGTCGTTGGAGTTCTTTTTCGGGACTTCGTTGAGATGGACCGGCTCCATCAGAGCGAGCGCGAGGAGGGCGAGCCCAATCCCTTTCAAGGTCATCGCCGCGACCTTTTTCCCGCCGCGCAGGTGGGAGAGGCGGTAGGTGAGAAAGAGGACGACGAAGGATCCCAGTCCGAAAAGAATCGCGACCCAGGCCCACGATTCGTTGGCAAAAGCCAGCGAGGCGAGGGGAGAGGTGGCTGGAAAGGAGAGAGGGAAAGTCATGGAAGAGAAGAGCACCTTTTAAATCTGTGCCCTAGGCGGGAGCGAAGCGAATCCGGGGAAATCTATGTCCTTGTGATTCAACACAGATTGGCACAGATGTAGAGGATTGGCACAGATGAGGGAAAGAGGGTGAACCTTTGAAATTAGGGGTCGAAGCTCGGACAACGCGGAACCGAAACTCTCACGAGTTTCGCTACAGGGGAGAGGGTTGGGTGAATGAGGAAGAGGCATGAGTCGATGCATTAAGGGCGGGAGGGGTCGACAGCTCAATTACCTGCGCCAAGCTCTTCGTAATACCTTCTTACCAAATCGCGGAACTCGCTCGGGACGGGATCGCGATCAATCGGGGCGACGGGATTCTCGCGGTTGAGTTTGGCGATCTCTTCGCTGAGGCGCTGGCGCAGCTCGATGAGGGGTTCGGTGATCTTCTGATCGATCGTGGCGGCTTCGGGCGGCTGATTGTCGCGGCGGAAGTCGATACGCATCGTCCGGGCGTCGTCGCGGACCTGGCCGACGGAGTTGCGCAAGTCATCCTGCGGCAGCATTTCCTCGATCGAGGCAAGGCGGTCGCTCCAGGCCTCGTAGTCCTCGCCGGTAATCGGGCCCGGCTCGCGCTGCTCGGTGGACTGGTCAAAAAAGAGCGGCCCTCCCGCGACTTGACCGGGAGGCGGCAGACCACCGCCTCTGTCATCACCGCCGGCGCTGAGCCCGCCGCGCTGCTGCCCGTTGCCCGGCTGCATCGCCTGCTGTTGGCCTTGACCCTCGCCCTGACCTTCGCCTTCGCCCTTCCCTTTGCCTTTTCCTCCCTTTGCCTGCGCCTGACTTTCGCTTTCGCCCTTGCCCTGGCCCTGCCCTTCGCCTTGTCCCCGACCCTCGCCCTTGCCCTCGCCCTTGCCCTTCCCTTTTCCACCTTTGGCTTCGGCGAGTCCTTCGCCTTCGCCTTCGCCTTCGCCCTTCCCTTTACCTTGACCCTTCCCGTCCGCTCCTTCTTCGCCTTGGGCCCCTTCGCCGGGAGCTTCGCCTTTCCCGGCCATCTCGCCTTTGCCTTTACCTTTGCCTTCGCCGGGTTCAGCGCCTTCGCCCTCTCCCTCCCCAGGAGCTTCGCCTTTACCGGCCATTTCGCTTTTTCCTTTGCCTTTTCCTTTGCCCTCGCCGGGTTCAGCTCCTTCGCCCTCACCGGGCTCTTGTCCCTTGCCTTTGCCCTCGCCTTTCTCTTTTCCCTCACCTGACCCGGTCTGCTCGGCGACCTGACTCGCTTCGGTCCCCTCTTTGCCACCGAGGCGCTCGGTCTCGGCTTTGGTCTCTTCGATGAGCTTGTCCAGTTCGCTCCGCGCGAGGCGCAGAGCGTCAGCTTCGTTGCCGAGGACTTTCTCGGCGGCGGCTTCGACATTTTTCTTCAGCTCTTCAATCCCGCGGGCGGCGGCCTGCTCGGCGGCCTGCGCCTGATCGGCGCGATTGTAAAAAGTGAGGTCACGCGCTTCGGCGAGTGATTCACCGACCTGATTCATCATCGTCTGGCGCACTGTCTCATAGAGCGCATCGGAGAGGAGCGGCTCGGAGACCTCGGACTGCTCGCTGAGGGTCCGCATCTGCTCGACGACTTCCTCGAGCTTTGCCGCCTGGTCTGCGAGCGACTGGGCGAGGTCGCCGCGCTCGCGCTGAGCCTCGGTGTCGAAGGCTTCGTCCCGAGGCTCTCCCGCCATTTTGTCGACTGCTTCGCCGACGGCTTCCTGTTTCTCAGCGAGCTCGCGGGTGGCGTCGCGCAGGGTCTTCATCTCACCGGCGAACTGGCGCGAGGTCTTTTCGCGGAATTCCTCCTGCATCTCCTCGAGCTGCTCCTGCGCGCGGGTGGCGGAGTTGGTGGCGTCGGTGAGCTTGCCCGACTCGAGATTCTCGGCGGTCTCGCGGATGTTCTCGCGGGTCTCTTCGAGCTTTTTTTTCTCCTCGGCCATGTTGGCGCGGTTCTCTTCGGAGTCCATGCGTTCGGAGAGGTCGTCGACTTCGCGGAGGAGTTCGCGCTGCTCTTCCTCGAGTCGTTTGAGCTGGCGCTCGATCTCGGCCTTTTTCTCTTCGGAGGCGTTCTGGAGCTGATTCTCGAGTTCTTTGATCTTCTCGGCGATGGCTTCCTGGCGGCGGGCGAGGTCCTTGAGCCTGGAGAGCACGGCGAGGTTCTCCTTTTGTTCGGCAGTCTGGGCGGGATCCTGCGCGACGGAGTTCTCCTCGTATTTCATCTCCTTCTGCTCGAGTTCGAGATTCATGTTCTGCTGCTGGCGCTCTTTCGACTGGCCCTGGGAGGGGTCTTTCGACATGGAGATCTCGGTCTCGCGGGCTCGGGCCTCGATGAGCTTGGCGTAGGCGGCAACGGCTTTGGTATGGGCGGGACGCAGGCCGGCGGGGTCTTCTTTTTCGGCGACGGAGACGAGCTCGGTGATGGTGGCGTTCATCTCCTCCCGGGCCTGCCGGAAGATCTCGCGCAGCTCGGGGTCTTCGGACTTTTCGATGACCTCGTCGGTTTTGCTCACGGCGACGAGCTGCGACTCACGCACGACCTCGACATCTTCGGCGAGGTCGGCAAACCCTTTTCCGCTCTCGTGATCACGGATGAGTTTCCAGGCGGCGTTGATGATGTCTTTCTGGATCTTGATGAGTTCTTCGGCGTCACCGCTGGCGGGGGAACCCTGCCCGCTCCGGGGCTGTCCTTCACGCATGATCTCTTCGAAGAGGCGAACTTCGGCAAAAAACATATCGCTCGCGGTGCGGCGCACTTTGCCCTCGCGATCGGTGTCCTCGGCCCAGAAGTAATAGGTGATGAGATCGCGCTCTTTGGCCCGGAGACTCTCGATATCGATGAGGGTGCTGAGAGGGTGGGGCGCGTTCCCCGGCAGGGGTTTGTCACTCAGAGAGACCTCGGTCTCTTCGCCGTTGTAGGTATAGCTCATGCCGGTGGCGAGGACTTCGACATCGTCCCAGACTTCGGCCTCGAGGGGGAGCTCCTGCAGGGCGGAAACTTCGAAATCGCGACCGGGGAAAGTGAGCTTGAGCTTGGGCGGGAGATTTTTGTTCACGTTCACCGTGATCCACGGCGGGCGCTGATTGCCGCGGTCTTTGTCATCGACGAGGTGAACGCGGTAACGCTGCGTTTCCTGCGGTTCGTGCGACGCCAGGAGCGCGGTGGGATCGGCCGGATCGGGGCTCAGGGTGATGACGTCGCCGTCCTCGCCGAAGAGTTCACCGGCGACGACGGGCTTGTTCACCGAGAGCCGCCAGGCCACGTCGGATCCCTCCATCACGGTGATTTTGCGAGTGTCGGGAATCTCGATTTTTTCTCCGCCGAGGTAGGCGGGCGGGGTCACGGTGGCGTCGGCTTTGGCAAGGGCGGGGAATTCAAAGGTGCTGATCGCAAAGTCGCCCGACTTCACGGCCTCGTAGTCGATGCGGTAGGTGCCGTCGCTCTCGACTTTTGGAATGAGGGCGGAGAAGACGCTGTCGTCGAGCCCGACGTTCATGGGGATGCGGGTCTCCCCCGCCTCGGTCGTGTGGACGAGGAGCGCGGCGCCGGGTGCCCGGCCGGTGAAGGTCGCCTCGACGATGAGTCGCGACCCTTTTTCCAGTTCGACGTCGCCGGGGGTGACGCTGAGCTCGAGTGCGGCGAGGGGCGGTTTTTCTTCCTCACCTACTTTGGTCGCGAGCAAAGGTTTGACCCCGAGGGGCGCTTCGCCGAGGAGGAACCAGAGCGAGACAAAGAGGGCAACGACGGCCGCGAATTGAGCCCAGCCGGCGGCGGCGAGACGTTTTTGCGAGACCTGCCTGACCCAGCGGTTTTTGATGGCGTGTTCGGAGATCTCGCCGAGGAGACGCTTTTGCAAAAAGCCAAGTTCCCCGTCGGGTCCGGGCTTCTGATCCATCGCCGCGAGGAGGGCGGCCCGCAGGTCGGGATGTTTTTCCTCGATCCGCCGCGCGATCGAGCGCAGGTCGGGAGCATTGCGCTCTATCATCGCGAGACCGACGAGACTGCCTACGATGAGGGCCCCGGCAAGACCGAGGACGGCCCACCATGACCACCATCCGGCAAAGGCCGAGAGGGCCGCGAGCCCCGCAAAGCCGACCACCGCGATGGTGAGCACGGCGATGACGAGCTGGCGTCGGCGCAGATGTTTCTCCGCAGCGATGACGGGTCCGAGACAGGTGCCTAGAAGTTTCTGAATCATGGGAGAATGGGATTAAGGCGTTGAGGGATTCAGGTTTTCAGGTATTGGGCTGGGGTTCCAACTTGGAACCTGAAACTTGGAACCTGGAACTCGGCGCGGAGCGCCGACCCGCGAGCCAGGTTTCGATAAGTAATACGAGGAGGGCGGCGAGGATGAGCCATTTCCAGAGCTTTTGCTTTTCCTCTTTCTGCTCGGCTTTGACACGGACCTTGTCCGATCCGCTCAATTCCGGCGCGACGACGGGGGCGGCGGGATCGAGCAGAGGGATGCCGAGGGCGGCAAAGTCGATGGCGGGATCAAAGGCGAAGGTTCGTCCCTCGGCCGGATCGAGATTGACCGCAACGAGCAGATTTTGCCCGCCTTTTTCCTCTTCGTAAAAGCCGGGGCTGGTGTATGCGGTCTCGCCGACGTAGAGGGTCGGGGCCGAGCGGATGCTGTAGCCGGCGTGGTCGAAGAGGGAATAAAGCAGCGGCACGAACTTCGAGGAAAGGGCGAGCTGGCTTTCCTCGGGCCGCCATCCGGCAAGGAAGGCGACGACGGCACCCTCACCGACGCGGTGCTCGAGAATCGCGGGCGACTGGTCGTCAAAAGTGGCCACGACACGCGAGGTCTCGGACGGGGTCATGACGAGCCGACGGTGTTTCCAGAAGCGGATCTTAGTGAAGTCGCGAATCCCGGCGCGGGCGAAAGGCTGCAGGACGGGATGGTCAAAATCGAGATTGGCGAGCAGGGCGTAGTCTTTCACCGTGGCCTCGCTGAGCTTCCAGTCGGGCTGACCGGTGAGGGCGGCGAAGGCCTCGGAGCTCGTCGCTGCGGATGGCAGAGCGAGGACGAGACCGCCTTCTTCCGCAAAGGCAAAAAGGGCGGAGCCTGTCGCGGTTGTCCAGGCATCGGACACGACGACGACCTCATTGGAGTCGAGGTCGGCGGCGGTGAGCGTCTCGGACGTCGTCACCAGCGGCGTCAGGGCCGGGGTCGGCTGGAGGGCACGGCGCAGGTAGAAGAGCGGCGAACCGGCGCTTTCCGCGTCCCTTTCCGACCCGAGGAAGAGGATGCGGAGCGGGCGCGGCTGGACCGGCGAGACGTGGACTTCGTTGTCAAAGGGGTGGGCGTCACCGGTGACGACGAGGGTGCCCCGGGCGGCTCCGGGAGGACGCGGCGGTGAGGAGAGGATGCGGCCAGTCCCGGGCGCGACGAGGGTCTCGAGCGCGCTGTCGGGGAAGCCTTTCCAGGCGAGGGTCACCTTGGGACTGTCGGCATCGGCGGAGTTCGTAATGCGGACACGATAGACCTCGGCCTCGTCGATGTCTGACCGCGGCGGAGAGGCGGCGAGAGCGAGGGAGAGATTGCCCGGCTTTTCCACGCTGAGGGGAAGGCAGCGCACCGAGACGTCGGCGGACCAGGGATTTTCATTGAGACGGTCGCGCTTCGCCCCGTCCTGAAAATCACTGATGATGACGATTTCGCGGTGATCGGCGGGCACGGCGGTGTCGGCCCCGAGGAGGAGATTGGCTGCCTGCACCATCGCACCCCCGAGATCAGTGCCGCGCCATCCGGGGAGGGCGGGCTCCTGCGCCGCGAGTTCGTCGAAGGCGGCGATGCGCGCGCCGACCCCGAGCCCTGCGAGGGCGGGCAGGTCTGCGGCGAGATGGAGGTCTTCGTCAAAGAAGGCGATCGCGACCTCGTCGCTGCTCTCGTAGCGCCCGAGCGCCTCGCGGGCGGCCGCGAGCGAGGCCTCGCGAAGTCCGTCGCGCTGCATCGAGGCGCTGCGGTCGAGGAGAATCACCGCGCGGGTGAGACGAGTCTCTTCCGAAGGCAACTTCACCGAGGCGAGAAAGGGACGACCAAAAGCAAAAGCGAGGAGCAGGATCGCGAGGCAGCGCAGGGCGAGGAGAAGGAGGTGCTCGAGCCTCGTGCGTCGCGTAACCCGCTCGGGCGACTTCGCGAGAAACATGAGCGAGCTGAACTCCATGTGCTCCTTCGGCGGACGGCGACGCAGATGCAGCAGGATCGGCACCGCGATAGCGGCAGCCCCGAGAAGATAGAGCGGGAAAAGAAAACTCACAGCGCTGGGAACCCTGCCATGTTTTGGGAGGCGAGGCGAGGACGTTTTCGCGGTGGGAGGGGGGAGACACGACTCTCGTCCGACTGCCTCCGGCCTTCACCGCCCCGGCCACGCAAACAAGGGATCGGGATTCAGGGCGCCGGTTCGGGATGGACGAGATCGCGCCCCTCCTTCTTCCAGTCCGACAATCCGCAGGACCCGAGCACCTCAAAACCATTTGTAACGAGTATGTCCGCGGCACGCGCGGCTCTTCCACCCCCGTTTCAGGCGGTCACGACCGCCCGATCAGGGGGGATCTCGCCGAGCCGCCCTTCGAGTTCTTCGATGGGGATGTTCACGTAGCCGGGCAGGGTGCCGAGGTCGGCGATTTCCTGCGGGCTGCGGACATCGAGGAAAAAGAACCCGGGCTGAGCGGCCGCCTCGGCGAGTTGAGCCGGGGTGAGCTTCGGCGGCGAAGCGGGAGCTGGCGGCTCTGAGGCGGGCATGGCCGTAGGCTCAGCGCCCCGGTCGCAGGCGGCAAACAGAAAGACTCCGGCAAGAATCGCAAAGATGTCGCGGCGAAAGGCGGGCAGAGATGAGCGCATGGGGGAGTCTCCATCGGAGGCTGGTAGATTTCAAGCGCTGATGTCGAGAGGGTTGGCGCGCCCTCCTCATTGGACGGGGAACGAAAGGCAAGTGCCTAATCTCAGCCGATACTTCGGTCATCTCCACCAAACCCTTATGCCTCTCCACCGAATCCAGGCGGACAGGAGTGTCCGCGCTCCTCGCCTTCCCGCTTCCCTTTCACTCCACGACCCGCACGACCCGTTCCGCTTTCCACAAACGCCCGTAGGCGTCGGTCGCTTCGACCTGAAGAACATGGGATCCGGCGGTCATGCCCGCCGGAAGAAAGGTTTTCCAGAGGTGATCGGAAAGGATGGGGGCATTGAGCGGGTTCTTCGCCTCGGGGTTGGCTGCCATCTCCCGATTGCGGGTCTCGACGTAGTAGGGGTCTTCCTCGAGCACTTTCTCCAGCGCGATCCACTCGCCGCTCTCCCCCACCCGCATCCGCACGCTCGAGTCCTTTGATCCGTTGAAGACATTGACATAAACGGGAGTAGCCTCAGCAGCGGGCGCGGCGATCTCGTTCGGCGCGTGGATGTGGAACTGGTAGTCGGCGGGCTGTCGCGCGGCCTTGAAGTCGAGGATGTGGCTGGTGCCGTCGAAGCTCATGATCGTGTAGCCGTTCGGCGCACCGTCGCGCATCGTCGCGTGGGGGATGCCGCGCTCGTCTTTCTCCCCTTTCCACCAGGTCCCGCAGACGGTCACGTTGACGATGTGGTGGTGGGGCTTTTCCCCTTCCCATCCGTCTTCTTTGCCGATGAACTGGTGCGCCTGCCAGTGGGTGTGGCCCGAGATCGAGAGGGTGTAGGGTCGCTGCTCGATGAGCCGGTAGAGTTCGGTGCGATTCTCGACGGAGGTGAGGGGGATGTGCATCATCAGGACAACGAGTTTCTCCTCCGGCACGAGGGCGAGGTCGTTTTTCACGAAGGCCAACTGGCGCTCGTCGAGGCCACCGGCGTAGGTGAGTTTGCCCTCGGCGTTGCGGCGCCCCCACTCGACGTCGTCGAGGACGATGAAGTGGACGGGGCCGTGGTCGAAGCTGTAGTAGTTCGGCCCGAAGTGACGGTGAAAGGTCTCGTCGGAATCCGCGTCGGTGATCGATTCAAAGTTGAGGTCATGATTCCCGATCACGTTGTACCATGGGATTCCGATGAGGGCGACATTCGCATTTGAGGGCTCGAAGAGCTCGAGCTTGTCGAACATGATGTCCCCGAGAGTGACGCCGAATCTCGCATCGGTTCCGACAAGCTCGGCGATGACATCGTCCGCGATGTAGTTCACCTGCTCGATCGTCTGCGGCTGCGGATCTCCGAAGAAGACGGCTTTGAACTGATCGGGTTCCTCCGAGGGGCTCAGAGCGAAGTCGATCGAGGCGGGGAGGGGTCCGGTCGGGGCGACGCCGGCGTAGCGGTAGTCTCCGGGCGATCCCTGCGGCTTGTGAAGGTAGTAAAACTGCGGCAACCGATTCTCATCCACCGGGGTCATCCAGCCGCGGGGTTTGATCACGAAAAGGATCGTGTCGTCGGTGACGGGGAGGGTCCAGCGTCCCGCCGCGTCGGTCTGAACGATTTCGCGCTGGTTCGAGACAGACATGCCGAGGAGACCGGGTTCGCCCTCGTCGCGGGCTCCGTTGCCGTTCCGGTCATGATAGACGATTCCGGTCGCCTCTTCCCCGGTGAGGGGAGAAAGGGCGAGACTGAAGGCAAGAAGGGTGAAAGCTAGCCCTGAGCAGGCACGGCGGGTCGGTGAAGGGATGTGGAAGGGCATGAGTAGACGCATCTTGTGACGAAAACGATCATCTCTGGCAAGCGGCCGCGCAAATTTTTTTCTGTAAAAGGTTCTGATCGCTGGTTGGGAAGCTGAAGGTTTTCGATTGGTTTAGTAGGGAGGTTTAACGAGTTGGTTTGGTTTCTGCGATCTGGAGGTAGACTTTGCCGGTTTCCCATTCTTCGGAGATTTCGATGAGGACGGCGGTAACGAGACGCA
>Ga0105052_10005634_pt1 | contig 13085 bp, 9 predicted proteins | sample FRY03_FD_78094 | JGI IMG/M metagenome (GOLD analysis project Ga0105052, IMG submission 78094) | Freshwater microbial communities from Lake Fryxell liftoff mats and glacier meltwater in Antarctica - FRY-03 | ecosystem: Environmental > Aquatic > Freshwater > Ice > Glacier meltwater ... | reverse complement strand
GCTCTCCGCGCAGTCGCCGCCCTGCAACAGGAATCCGCGCCCGGCGGCGACCTCAGCCAGCTCGGCGGTCAGCGCGCGCGCCTCGCCCGCAAAAACCAGCGGCGGATAGTTGCCCAGCGTCGCTTCGACCGAAGCCAGCGCGGCGGCATCGGGATAGACCGGCAGGTGCCGACCTTCATGCATACGCCAGGTATCAGGGGTCCAGTTGCTCGCCACGGGTAACGCTCCTTTGCGGGGGCGGGCCTTACTCCAGGGTGCCGCGCAATGCAAAAGTCGTATTTGGAACCGGTTTAGCGCGCTCCGTCGTGCGGCCCCTCAGTCCCCGCATCGCGGGCGGCGATCAGCGACTGCGGCAGGACCTGCAACCGCCAGCTCTTGTCCTTGGCAAAATAGCGCCGGGCCAGCGCCTGCATCGCCTCTGGGGTGGTCTGGCTGTAATCGTTCAGGATCGATCGGACCTCGCCCAGCCGCGACGGATGGGTTGCCGCGCCCTCGAGCTGGAACAGCCAGAACCCGTTGCCGGTCGCCGCACGGCTGATGAGCTGCTTGAGCGGTTCGGTGATGCGGACCAGTTCGTCCGGGGACGGCGGCGCGGCAACCAGCTCGGCGGCGATCTCGTCCGCCGCGTCGAAGAACGCCGGAACCGATTGCGGGGTGAGCTGCGCGGCGGCGGCGATATAGCCGCCGGTCTGGCGGTCGAGCGGCCAGTTGCTTTCAACCTGCGGGGCATAGCTCGCCCCCAGTTTTTCGCGCATCCGCTCGAACAGGCGGTTATTGAACAGCTGGCTGAGGATTTCGAGCTGGCGCGATTCCTGCACCCCGGCACGCCCCGCACCCGTCGGCCAGGCGACCATCGCGGCGGCCTGGTTGGCATCGCCGCGATGCGACAGCAGCACCGGCTCGGTCACCGGCGCGGGAAAGGCTGGCGCGAACACCGGCGCGGGCATCGGCTTGCGCGCGGCCAGTGCGCCAAACGTCTTCTCGAGCGCGGCGATCGCATCTTCGCGCTTGAAATCGCCGAACAGGTCGACCTCGACCGGGCCGCTCGCCAACAGCGGCTCCCATACCCGGCGGAACCCTTCGGGCGTCGTTGCGGCGATTTCGGCCGGGGTCGGGGTCTTGAGCCGCGGGTCGAGGCCATGGGTCAGCCACTTCAGATCGCGTTCGAGCACCGCCTGGGGCGACGAGGCATAGCTTTCGTACTGGATCCGCGCCGCTGCCTGTGCCCGGACCACCGGATTCCTGTCCCAGCGCGGCGTGGCCAGCTTGGCGGCGAACAGGTACAGCTGGTCCTCGAGATCGGACGGTCGGGTGTCGGCAGAGAATTCGAAGGTGTCGTCCTCGACCGTAAAGTCGAAGCCCATCTTGCGCCCGGTCGAAATCCGGTCGAGTTCCTCCTGCCCCAGCGTGCCCTGCCCGCTGCCAACCAGCGCGCCGCCGGCCAGGGCGACATAGGCCGCGTCCTCGGGCCGGATCGCACCGTAGCCCTGGCCGAAGCGGACCTTGACCATCACCCGGCCCGGCTCCGCATCGTTGTTCCACATCAGCACTTTGACCCCGTTGGACAAGGTCAGTCGTTCGATCTGGAGCAGGCCGGTGGGCGCGGCTTCGACCACCTTGCCCGGCGCGCCGATCGGCGGCAGATCGGCAAAGCTGAGCGGAACCGCCGAAACGCGCGCCGATCCGTCGGGCACCACCCGGGTAAGCAGCGCGGTCCGCAGGCTGGCGTCGCTGGCCTCGTTGGCTCCCGGGGTGATGAGGATCGGGCGGGTGACGGTGCCCGTGAACAGCGAGCGGGTGTGTTTGAGCAGCGCTTCGGGGGTGAAATCGCCCCGCATGTCGCGGAACACCGAAAGCACCGTTTCGGGCGAGGCCACGGTCTCGCGGATGTCGACGGCGCGGACGATATCGTCGGCCAGCTTCGAGCCCGCGAGCGTGCCGCGTGTTTCGACCGGGACCGCGAAGGCGACATCGAATTCGGCGATCTCGCGTTCGATTTCGGCCGGGCTCGGTGGGGTGGCGAGCGCGTCGGCGATGACCGATCGCACGTCCTTCAACGCCGCCTGCCAGTCCTCGCTCAGCGGAGTGACCGAGACGAAGGTCGCGTCAGCGGAACGGCTGATGTCTTCCTGGTTGACCTGCGCGGCGAGATAGCTGCCCCCGGCGCGGGCATGGGCTTCGAGCCGCCGGTTGATCAGCGCCTGCGCCATCTGGTCCAGCATCAGCCCGCGATTGTAGGCGATCGTGTCGTTGACCTGCTTCCACGGGCGCAGGATCGCGTAATTGACCAGGCGCGGGAGATCGGGTTCGACCAGCACCCTGGCTTCACCCACCGGACCGGATTCACTGGCGCGGGGATCGCTGCCGGCCGGCGCGACCGGCTCGCCAAAACTGGGAGCGCGCACCGGCTTGCCCTTGACCTTCCAGTCGCCGAACCATTTTTTGGTCAGCCGCTCGAGTTCGGCCGGGGTCGTGTCCCCGGCCACCACGATCACGGTGTTTTCGGGCCGATACCAGCGTTGGTGGAATGCGCTGACCGAGGCTTGGGTAGCGGCGTTGAGCGTATCCTCGCGACCGATCGGCGAGCGGTCGGCGAGCGGCTGGCCCGCAAAATAGAGCGCGCGGGTTGCTTCGGCGACACGCTGCGGCGCGCCGCCGCGCTCGCGCATTTCGGCCAGCACGATCGGCAATTCGGTCTTGACCCCGGAATCGGTGAAGATCGGCGCGGTGACCATGCCCGAAAGCAGCTTGAAGGTTTCCTCGAGGTTTTCGGGCGTCGCGTTGGGCAGGTCGAGCTTGTAGACCGTCTGGGTCGGCGTGGTTTCGGCATTGGTATCGCTGCCGAACGTCGCGCCAAGCCGCTGCCAGCGCGGAATCGCTTCGCCTTCCTTGAGATACTTCGATTCGCGGAAGGTCAGATGCTCGATCAGGTGGGCAAAGCCCCGTTCCGAATCGCTCTCATGCAGCGAACCGGCGTCGATCCGGATGCGGATCGAGACCTGGTCGGGCGGCACGCCATTGTGGCGAACCGCATAGCGCAGACCGTTGGACAGCACGCCGAAAGTCCACTCGGGATCGACCGGGACGTCGCTGCCCTGGTAGAGCCACGGAGCTTTACCAGTCTCGGGCCCAGCCGCATGAACCGCCGCAGGCGAAGCGCCCAGCAGCAGAAGAGGGATAAGAAAAGCGAAGCGCCGCCGGGCGCGAAGACTGGATCGCATGGTTCGCGGTATACGGGGGGTAAAGGTGAAGGGCCAGTGAATAGGACCGGCGCGGAGCAGCTTCAGCCCCTTAGTCGCTCGCCCCGAGATAGCCCAATTGACCCGCCTTGAAGATGGTCTGCGCGCGGTTGACCGAGTTGAGTTTTTCGCCGGCGCGGTGGATATGATACCGCACCGTCGCGTGGCTTAGCCCGATGATCATGGCGACCTCGCGATCGGTCTTGCCGATCGCGGCCCAGCGCAGACATTCGACCTCGCGCTTCGACAATTCGCAATCTGACGGGATGCGCCGCTTGGTCCGCATGGCGCCGACATAACCGGCAATGAACCGGCGGGTTATCAGCCCCAGCGTCTCGCCGATCGCCGCAAATTGCACCGACATGTCGTCCTGCGCGCGCGACAGCGGGACATAGCAGCTCGACGAAATCTGCGCGAACGGCAGATGCATCGGCACGACGATCGCCGCTGCATATTTGCGGTTGGCGTCGAAATAGCGCTGCAGGCTGATCTCGTCGAGATAGTGGTTTGGGATCTCGGTAAAGAAGCCTTTCGCGCTGCACCAGAACGGCTCGCTTTCGTAGCGACACGAACGCGGCAGCGGCGAATGCAGCGCCAGGCGATGATCCTCCCACCAGCGTTCGCCATCGCCCAGCCAGCCGAACACCTCTCCCGCCAGAACATTGCCGTCGGCATCGACCATCGGTTCGTTGGACGAGATGTCGGCGGTCAAGGCCGCGCGCAGCGCATTGGCGCGGGCAAACTCCTCGATTGCCTCGGCAGCGTCGCGAATATCGTCGATGGTGCGGATCGTGACCCGACGCATCAAATCATCGAGTAACGGGCGTCCCACCGAGGCGGGTGCCAAGTGTGCAATCTCTCCCATCCGCCGGGTATTTCACGATGCGCCCGCTAACGCAACCAGGCACAGCGACGAGGTAGCGAGCGGTGGTTTCAATCGGAGTTTGCAGCGCACTCACACGCGGTTCGCGCGCACCCGCTCTTGCGCGGTCGGCACCGGTGGTGGCATCCTGTCGCGGGCCAGAATTCCATCAGGAGAATCGCCATGAAGCATTTCGTTCTCGCCGCCGCCGCAGTGGCTGCTTTTACTGTCCCGGCCTTCGCCATCGACGGCAGTTCGGCCGAGGGCGGCCGCAAGCTGACCGCCACGCTGAGCGGAGCCACCGAAGTCCCCGCCCCCGGCGATACCGACGGCCGCGGCAGCGGAGAGTTCCGGGTCAATCCCGGCCAGGGCTCGCTCTGCTATTCCATAACCTGGAGCGGGATCGACGCCCCGACTGCGGCGCACATTCACAACGGCGCGGCAGGCGCGGCGGGCGGAGTTGCCGTGCCGCTGACCGTTGGCGCCGGCGGCGCGATCGATGGCTGCGCCGGGATCACCCGCGATCAGGCCATGGCGCTGATCCAGTCGCCGGAAAACTTCTATGCCAACCTCCACAACGCCGCCTTCCCCGGCGGCGCGATTCGCGGACAGCTGGCGAAGTAGGCGTCAGGCGCGGAACTCGAACGCGGTTTCCCCCGCCGGATCGCCGATCAGGTCGAAGCGCCGCTCGGCGATCCGCCCGCGCCCTGCCCTCCCCTGACCCGAATGTTCGATCGCCACGACGGTCGAACAGCGCGTGCCGTAAACCGGGTTGCGGATAAACGGCGGGGTTGCGGCAGGCTCGGCGGGCACCTCGGACGGGCCGCGCGGGGGCAGCCCGCCCGCAGCGAGCGTCTCCGCGCGCAGCGCGACGAACAACGGGTCGAAGCTGTCTTCCTCCGCCTCGATCCAGCCCAGCAGCGCAGCTTTCAATTGCAGCGTCTTGGGCCACGGTTCGTCCAGCGTGCCGTTCGACAGGCCATAGAGCCCCGGTCCCAGCCCGGCGCGCAAGTCATCGGGGCGGTTGGTCAGGAATGTCGCACGTTCTCCGTCAGCCATGATCAGGTTGAACGGATTGAACACATCGAGCGGCGCGCGCGCCGGATCGGCATAGGGGCCTTTCCCGCCGAGCAGCCCGTCGACCAGGCTCCCGCGTGAGACTTTCGCCGGGTCGGGCAGCCCGAAGCCGCGCAGATTGGTGACCAGAACGAAACGCCCGGAGGCCGTGGACGTGGCCTCCGACACGCCCAGCCAGGTGCCGCCCGATTGCAGATCGCGCCCGGCGATAGTCCCGTCGCCGCGCCGTTCGAGCGGGGTGGCGGGCCGTTCGTGGTATTCGTCGCGATTGCCGATCGCCACCAGCCGCCAGCGCGGATGCGCCATCCAGGCCACCGCCGCGACACACATCAGACCAGAACCATCAGATAAGGCCCTTGGCTTTCAGCGAGACGTGCCCCTCGCGCCCGATGATGACGTGATCGTGGACCGAGATACCCAGCAGCCGCCCGGCTTCCGCGATCCGCTGGGTAATCTGGATATCGGCGCGGCTCGGCTGGGGCGAGCCGGATGGGTGGTTGTGGACCAGGATCAGCGCCACAGCGCCCAGATCGAGCGCGCGGCGGATCACCTCGCGCGGGTGGATCGCCGCCTCGTCGATCGAGCCATCGCCGACGTGGTGGTCCTCGATCAGCAGGTTCTGCGCGTTGAGGTAAAGCACTCGCACCCGCTCGACCGTCAGATGCGCCATGTCGATGTGGAGATAGTCGATCAGCGCCTGCCAGCTCGCCAGCACCGGCGCGGCGCGGACCGATTGGCGCGCCAGCCGCCGGGCCGCGTGGGCCACGATGGTCAGCGCGGCGGCGCTGGTCTCGCCCATGCCGGGATGCAGCGCCAGGTTCCTCGGATCGGCGTTAAGCACCCCCGCCAGGCTACCAAAGCGCTGGATCAGGCTGCGCGCGATCGGTTTGACGTCCTTGCGCGGGATCGCCCCCATCAGCAGGTATTCGATCACCTCGTGATCGCCCAGCGCGTCGATTCCGCCGGTCAGCAGACGCTGACGGAGGCGGGCGCGGTGGCCGGCAGCGGGGTTGGCAGGCGTTTCGGTGGGAAACAACTCGGGCGGCGCATCTACGGGCATTGCAACCTTCCCGGTGGCTCGAGCGTTGGGCTGCGAAGCATTGCCTTTGCCGGGCGGTGTGCGCAAGTGTGAGGCGATGGCGGCCAGCGACGAAGCAAGCGAAGCGGAGCGCGACCCGCCCGGCGACTTGCCGCGTCGCAGCTGGCTGCGTGTGGTCGGCGTGATCGCCGTCATCGCCGCGCTGCTGCTGGCGATCCTGTGGACCCAGCGCGAGCGGATTGCCGATAACGTGATCGGCCGCGAACTGCGCGCGCGCGGTATTCCGGCGACTTACGTGGTGACCCGGATCGGTGCGCGGCAACAGGTGCTGCGCGACCTGGTGATCGGCGATCCTGCCCGCCCGGACCTGACCGTCGCCAGCGCAACGGTCGAAATCCGTTACCGGCTGGGCTTCCCCGCGATCGGTCGGATTACGCTCGACCAGCCCCGGCTGTTCGGCAGTTACCGCGGGGGCAAGCTGAGCTTCGGCGCGCTCGACCCGCTGCTGTTTACCGGGAGCACCGAGCCGTTCGCGCTGCCCGCGCTCGATCTGGCGATCAACGACGGTCGCGCCTTGATCGAGACCGATTTCGGCCCGCTGGGGATCAAGGCGCAGGGGGCCGGCAAACTCGACGACGGGTTCGCCGGGGTCCTCGCGGTCGCCGCCCCGAAACTGGGCAACGAAGCTTGCGCGGCTGGCGGGACAAGCTTTTATGGCCGGGTCAACGTCGCCGATGGACGTCCGCGCTTTGCCGGGCCGCTGCGGCTCGCCAGGCTCGCCTGCGCCAAGCACGGCCTGACGCTGAACGACGCTGCGGTGCGGCTCGATGCGGTGCTCGACAAGGATGCGGCGGGGGTGGACGGATCGGCCCGGGTGGTCTCCGGCGCTGCGGCTTACGGCCAGAACCGTGCCGCCGCGCTCGACGCCAAAACGCGGTTCACCTGGCGCAACGATACCCTGGCGGTGCGCTTCGATGGCGGCGCAAACCGGGTCGCGACCCCGGCGCTGGCTTTCGCCCGGCTCGCCAGCGCGGGCACCCTGCGCGCGCGCGAAGGTTTCGACCGGATCGACTATCAGGGCTCGGTGACGGGCCAGAACGTCCAGCCGGGCGGCGCGGTCGATGCCTCGCTCGCCCGCGCGCAGACCGGCTCCAAGGGCACCCTGCTCGCCCCGCTGCTCGCGCAGTTGCGGAGCGCGTTCGCCCGCGAAGCCACGGGCAGCCGCTTCACCGCCGATCTCGATTACCGCATGAGCGACGGCAGCTACACCCTGACCATCCCGCAAGCCGGGCTGACCGGGGCGAGCGGGGCGGCGCTGCTCGCCGTATCGCGTCTCTCGGTGCGCGGTGGTGGAGACCGCGCACCGCGTCTTGCGGGCAATTTTGTCACGGGCGGCCCGGGCCTTCCGCGCATCGCCGGGCGGATCGAGGGTTCGCCGGCCGGCAATTCGATCATGCGGCTGACAATGGCCGAATACCGCGCGGGGACATCCGCGCTCGCCCTGCCCCGCCTGGCCCTCGCGCAAAGCGCCGACGGTTCGCTCGGCTTCATCGGCGAGATGCGCGCCAGCGGGCCGCTGCCCGGCGGCTTCGCGCGCAACCTGGCGCTGCCGCTCGATGGCAGGCTGGGTGCGAATGGCGAGCTGGCGATGCTGCGCCAATGCACCACGCTGCGCTTCGATCAGCTCAACCTCGCCAGCCTGACGCTCGAGAAGCGCGGCCTGCTGCTGTGCCCCCAACGCGGCGCTGCGATCCTGCGCTATGGCGCGGGTGGCCTGCGGATCGCGGCCGGTACCCCCTCGCTCGATCTCACCGGGCGACTGGGCCAGACCCCGGTACGGATCGCCAGCGGCCCGACCGGCTTCGCGTACCCCGGCGTCATGAGCGCGAAGCGGCTCGACATCGTGCTTGGCCCGGCGGCGACCGCCAGCCGGTTCGGGATCACCAACCTGACCGCCAATATCGGAAAGGAAATTTCGGGCCGCTTCGAAGGAGCCGACCTGCGGCTGGCCGCAACGCCGCTGGACATTACCGGCGCGAGCGGGCGCTGGCGCTATGCAAGCAACCGGCTGACCGTCGCCGAAACAAACCTGACCGTCAGCGACCGCGAGGCTCCCGCCCGGTTCGAGCCGCTCAGCGCCAGCGGCGCGACGCTGACCCTGTTCGCCAACCGGATCGACGCCGCAGCGGTGTTGCAAAACCCCGCGACGGCACGCGAAGTGGTCAGGGTCACGATCCGCCACGATTTGTCGACCACACGCGGCAGCGCCGATCTGGCCGTCGATGCCCTGACTTTCGATGCGGGACTTCAGCCCGACCAGATCTCGCGCCTCGCGCTCGGCACCATCGCCAACGCGCGCGGAGTGGTGCGCGGGACCGGGCGGATCGACTGGACCGCCGCCGGGGCCACCAGCAATGGTAGCTTCACCACCGACGATCTGGATTTTGCCGCCGCGTTCGGACCGGTCAAAGGACTGTCGGGCACGGTGAATTTCACCGACCTGATCGGCCTCGTCACCGCGCCCGACCAGCAAGTGCGGATCGCCGCGATCAATCCGGGGATCGAGGTCAACGACGGCATCGTGCGGTTCGCGATCGCGCCGGGCCGGGTCCTGAAACTGGCCAGCGCAACCTGGCCGTTCCTCGGCGGCACGCTGAGCCTTGCGCCCACCGACCTGCGGCTGGGGGTTTCGGAGGCCCGGCGTTATGTCCTGCTGATCGAGGGGCTCGACGCAGCGCGGTTCGTCGAGCGGATGGGCCTCGCCAACCTCACCGCGACCGGGACCTTCGACGGCCAGCTTCCGCTGGTGTTCAGCGCGCCGCCCACCGGCGATCAGCTTGGCGCGGCGCTGGGAACCGTGCTGGGCGTGGGCACGCCGGCGAGCCTTGCGGTCGCGCAGGATTCACCCGGCAGCGGGCGACTGGTCGGTGGTCTGCTGACCTCGCGCCCGCCCGGCGGCAATGTCTCCTATGTCGGCGCGCTGACCTATCGCGACTTGTCGGCGATGGCCAATTTCGCCTTCCAGACGCTCCGCAGTCTCGATTACCGGACGATGACGGTTTCGCTCGACGGTGCGCTGGAGGGCGAGATCGTCACCCGCGTCAAGTTCGACGGGGTACGCCAGGGCGCCGGTGCCAAGCGCAATTTCCTGACCCGCGCGGTGGCCAGCCTGCCGATCCAGTTCAACGTCAACATCCGCGCGCCGTTTTATCAGCTCGCGACGTCCTTGAAGGCGATCTACGATCCGGCCTTCGTCAAGGACCCGCGCGAGATCGGGCTGATCGACGCGGATGGCAAGGCGATTGCGCCTGCCCCTTCCCCCAGCCCCGAACCGACCATTCAGCCCCCGGAAAGCGAGACCGTGCCATGACAGCCCAGCAATTGACCGATCCGGCGAAGGCTGCGAGCATCCTTACATTGAGGGAGCTTGGCATGACAGGACCGGGTGGATTGCGGCGTGGCTTCAGGGCTGCGTCGATGTTGGGAGTTGTCGTGATGGCGGCAGGTCTGGGCGCTTGCGTAACCGTCAAGGCGCCGGACAAGCCGATCGTGATCGAACTCAACATCAATATCCGGCAGGAAGTGATTTATCGGCTGGCGCAGGATGCGGACAAGACGATCAATGAGAATGCCGAGATTTTTTAGAGTTCTAGGAGTTTTGACGATGCGCAGTCCGATTATCGCCCTTGCCGCCGTGCTGGCCCTGCTGCCCGCCGTGGCCAATGCCCAGGCGCGCGACCCGGTCTATGCTGCCGCACGGTCCTCGGGCCAGATTGGCGAGAAGATGGACGGCTACCTCGGTTATGTCGGCTCGCCCGCGCCCACTTTGCGCGCGGTGGTCGAGGACATCAACATCAAGCGCAAGGCCGTCTATGCCGAAAAGGCCCGCGCGAACAATGCGACGGTCGAGGAATATGCGCTGACCTCGGGTTGCCTGGCGATCGCCCGCACCACCCCGGGCGAGAGATACCAGGCGCCCGACGGAAGCTGGCAAACCCGCAGCAGTGCCCCGCCGATGCGCGACAGCCGCTGCCCGGCCTGAGAGTCAAACCTACCGCTCGCCGAACCTCAGCCCTGCCCACAGCGTGCGCGGGCCGCCGAGGTCGATCGAGCCGCCCTGGTTGCGGGTCACCACCCGCTCGTCGGCGAGATTTTCGCCGCGCAGGATCAGGCTTAGCCCGCTTCCGAGCGGCACGCGTGCAAACAGGTCGAGCGTCGTTGCGGCGGGCAGGGCGTCGGTTTCAAGGTCGTTTTCGAACTGGCGACCGATGTGGCGCAAGGTTGCCGCCAGCCGCCAGCCGGGTGTGGGCGACCACGCCAGCGTGCCGCTCGCCGATAGCCGGGCGGTCTGCGCCGGGCGCAGGCCGTCGAGCCGGGCGGCGATCCCGCTCGCCCGAACTTTCGCATCGGTGAAGGCGAGCGACAGGTCGGCGCTGACCGGCCCCAGCCGCGCACTCGCATCCGCTTCGATCCCGCGCGCACGCAGGGCATCGACGTTGCGGCGTTCGCGCAGATTGGGCGCGAGCGTGACGTTGGCGATCGCGTTGCCCAGCCGGTTATCGAACGCGGTCAACGACAGGCGCAGGGCCGGTGACGGGGTGACGTCGATGCCCGCCTCGAACCCGCGCAGCCGCTCGTTGCGGAGCGCCGCATTGGCCCGGGTGGTGACGGGAAACACCACGAACGGACGGTACAGCTCGTTGAGCGTCGGCACGCGGATGGCGCTGTAGGCCGCGGCGCGCAGCGAGGCTCCGCCGCCAGCGTCGAACACCGCACCGCCGCGCAGGGTGGTGTCCCAGCCAGCGCGGGTCGCGAAGCGATTGTCGACAGTGACCGCGCCCGCCGCGTTGCGTTCGGCGAAAAAGCCGTCGCGGATCGTCCAGCGGTCGGCGCGCAAGGCGCCGGTCAGGACCAGCCGCCCGCCCGCCCCGCCTCCCGGCGTCCAGTCGTCCTCGACGTAGAAGCCCAGATCGGTGTTGCGCCCGCCCGCGCGGCGCCGCGCGGTGACCAGGCCGGTGGCGGCACTGTAGGCTTCTTCCTGCAAGGTTCCGTCGGCGATCCGCAGGTCCGCACCCACCCGCACGACATGCCCGCCGCCGACCGGGGGACGCAGTTCCGCCTTTCCGCCGAGCCCGGTCGAAGGGGTGCGACGCTGGTCGAGCGTTCGCCGCAGGCTGGTCGCGCTGATCACCACGTTGGAAAAGTCGCGCGCCTGGACATAGCCGAGCAGCTCGAACGCCCAGCGACCGCGCCCGACCAGCCGCAGGCTGGCATCCTGGCCGCTGCTGGTGCTGTCCGCCCCGGCGAACCGCAAAGTCCGCTCATCGTCGTAAACCAGACCCCGCATCTGCAGTTCGATCTGGTCGGCCAGCGGCGCGACCAGCCGCACTCCGCCCGACCAGCTGTCATACCGTGCGCGGACGCTGGCGGGTCCGCGTTGCGCGCGCGGGGTGGTGTGGAAGCCGTCGCCGCGATCCCATCGGCCCGAGACAACCGCAAAGCCAGCGCCGAGCCGGGGGGCGAGCAAGGCGCTCACCTCGCTCGATCCCCGGTCGTCGAACAACAGCGAGCCCGAGACCGGGGAGAGGTCCTCCGGGCCGGCGCTATCGAGCGCGATGGTCCCCGCCACCGCGCCCGCGCCGAACCCGCCCGAGCCGCCGCCGCGCGTGACCCGCACCCGCGCGAGACCTTCGGGAGCCAGCGCAGAAAACGGGATGTAGCCGAAAAACGGATCGGCCATCGGCACGCCGTCGAGCAGGACCAGCGCGCGGCTGGTGGCGTTGCCGCCGAGCGCGCGCAGGGTCGCTCCCTGCGCCGAGGGGTTGGACGAGCGGCTGTCCGAGCGGCGAAACTGCTGGAACCCGGCGACACCGGCCAGCACTTCCTCGATCCGCCCCGAAGCAGCAGCGACCAGCCGCTCGCGCGCAATGACGGTCAGGTCGTAGGCCGGCCGCTCCGTCGGATCGGCCAGACCCTGGCCAGTCACAACGATCGGGCGGGCCGGTTCTACCTCGCCCTCCTGAGCCCGGACGTCGCCGGCATGGAGCAGCACGACCATCGCCGCTGCCCCGCAGATTGTCATACTTCGCATGATTTGGGGCGTAATCCCTGGAGAATGGCCCGAGGGACCGACTGCTTTTCACCAAGCGCATATCTCCCTTTCGGGCAAGCCTGCTCGATCGAGGCACGAGCCCGACAATGCCGCGCCCGCAGCGGCGAGCAACCACCCCAGACGTGCGGGACCGGGCCGGGCACGCTGACGATATTCGCCTGACGGACGCTGTAACCGCTTCCCCTTTCCGCGCGAATTCGGATAGGTCTAGGTCATGCTCCCACCTCCGCTCCCGCCCCGCCACGCGCTGTCGACCCGGCTCTGGCACTGGGTGAACTTCGTGTGCCTCGCGATTCTGTTCATGTCGGGGCTCAACATCTCGAATGCCCATCCGCAGCTCTACTGGGGTGAGTGGGGCTTCGATCCGCGCACCGCCTGGCTGCGCCTGCCCGAGTTTCCCGGCTGGATGACGATCCCCGGAACCTACAACCTGGCCGAGGCGCGGCTGTGGCATTTCCTTGCCGCCTGGCCGTTTGCGCTGGGGCTGACGATTTATCTGGTGGTGGCGCTGGTACGCGGCCACTTCCGCGATTTCGTGCTGCGGCGGAGCGAACTGCGCTGGGCGACGATTGCCGCCGACCTGCGTCAGCACCTCAAGTTCGATTTCACCGCACATCATGGCCGCTTCAACCTGATTCAGAAATTTCTCTACATCGCGGTGCTGTTCGTCGGACTGCCGCTGATGATCTTCACCGGGTTGGCGCTCAGCCCCGCGATGGACGCGGCCTGGCCGTGGCTGCTCGATGTGTTCGGCGG
>Ga0105052_10005631_pt1 | contig 13087 bp, 12 predicted proteins | sample FRY03_FD_78094 | JGI IMG/M metagenome (GOLD analysis project Ga0105052, IMG submission 78094) | Freshwater microbial communities from Lake Fryxell liftoff mats and glacier meltwater in Antarctica - FRY-03 | ecosystem: Environmental > Aquatic > Freshwater > Ice > Glacier meltwater ... | reverse complement strand
CTCGAAGATATTGACCGGTTCGACGATCTGAATAACCTCGTCCGCCTGGACGTAGGTATTGAGCATTTTCTGAATCTGCTTCTCGTATTCCCGGTAGTCGATTTCCTCGGCGTAACGCAGTTTCACGCTGGCCCGGAGCTTTTGGAAAAAGGCGACATCTTCCTTGTAGCGGGCGACAAGGGTCAGCGGTGTTTCGGTCACCCAGCGGATCGTGGACAGGGCCGTTTTCAGCACTCGGCTGAATTTAGACAAGCGAATGTAGAACTCTTCCCGGATCTCCTTGGGCTCCAGGGCAATTTCGAAGGCTTCTTCGTCGTGCTTGTTCGCTATCGCTTTGAAGATGTCCCAGACTGCGTCATGGAGAGCCGGGAGCTGTTTGAGCTCTTCGCTCACATCCGTCAGCGTGCCTTCGAGATCGTCGGCATCGAATTTGCCATCGAGGCTGGTGTAAAGTTCGAGAGCCTCATGCAGATGACCGACCACTCCGTAATAGTCGACGATGTAGCCGAAGTCCTTTCCGGGATAGAGACGGTTGACGCGGGCGATAGCCTGCAGAAGGCCATGTTCCCTGAGGCCGCGGGCGACATAGAGCACGACATTGCGCGGCGCGTCGAACCCCGTGAGAAGCTTGTCCACAACGATGAGCAGATCGGGATCCTCACCATTCTTGAATGAAGAAATGATCTGGCGGTTGTATTCCTTCTCCGACCCATATTTAGCCATCATCTCCTTCCAGAAGATTTCGACGCTTTCGTCCGCTTCCGGCCGCTTGTGCTCCTCGGGATTCTCAACTTCTGCCGGCCCGGAGATGATGACCTCGCTGCTCACCTTGCCGAACTGATCGAGATAGCTCTTCAAAATGAGAGCCTCGCGTTTGCCCGGAGCGGTCAGCTGTCCCTTAAAGCCCGTTCCCTTCCATTGTTTCGAGAAGTGCTGCGAGACATCCCAAGCGATGACATAGAGCCGGCTCTGCAGTCGATTCAGTTCATCGCGGGCGGCGAACTTCCGTTTGAGATCGGCCTTTTGATCGTTGGTGAGGCCGTCGCACATCGCTTCGAACATGGGGTCGATGGCTTTGCGGTTGACCTCCTGCATGACGTGGCGTCCCTCGTAGAGAAGAGGCACGACAGCACGATCCTCCACCGCATCACGGATGGTGTAGGCTGGCTCGATAAACCCACCAAACTTCCGCGCCGTGCTCTTCTCGGCCTTCATCAAAGGTGTGCCGGTGAAGCCGATGTAGCAGGCTTTTGGCAGCGCTTTTTGCATGAGGATGTTCGCCTCGCCGTATTGACTGCGGTGGCTTTCGTCCACCAGGACGAATAAATTGTCGTCCTCGATCCGGAAGCTCTTAGCATCCTTGGCGGCGGCGCCGAATTTCTGAATGAGCGTGGTGATCACACCCACACCATTGTCTTGCAGAAGCTGGATCAGATGAGCCCCGGTTTTGGCCTGGTGCGGTTCTTTTCCGCATTGGTGAAACGTTTTCCAAATCTGTTCGTCGAGATCGATGCGATCGGTGACAATGACGACGCGGCTATTGGGAATGCTCTTCTCAAGCGCAAGCGCTTTCCCGAGAAGAACCATGGCCAACGATTTCCCGGATCCTTGGGTCTGCCAGATGACGCCGCCCTTCCTCCGGCCAAGCGTATCCCGCTGCCGCACGCGCTCAAGGGTGCTCCGGATCGCAAAATATTGCTGGTAGCGGGCAATCTTTTTTACCGCGCCACCCTCATCGTAAACGATGAATTGCCGGGCCAATTCGATGAGGCGTTCCGGTCGGCAGAGGGACCAGAGAAGATAGTCCTGCCCGGTTGGCTCACGGGTCTGCATCGCCTGCTTCTCAAAATCCTCTTTTGCAAAGGCGAACGCCCCTTTGAAGAGCTTCGCATGCTCTTCCGTCCGGGCGGGCGCATTGACGGCGTTGCGCACTTGCTCGCTGACATCGTGCAGCTCACGCCAGTTCGCCCAGAACTTCAACGGCGTTCCTGTCGTTCCGTAGCGGCCGTCGTTTTTGTTCAGGGCAATCAGGATCTGAGAAAAGACGAAAAGATGCGGGATCTCGTCGGGTTGCTGGTTCCGCAGGTTTTGTTTGATGGCTTCTTCCAAGGAATGCTTCGTATCAGGGCGCTTGCATTCGATGACCACAAACGGGATGCCGTTGACGAAACAGACGATGTCGGGACGGCGCGTTTCATGGCTTCCGCTGCGCTCGACTTCGAACTCCGCAGTGACATGGAATGTGTTGTTTCGGGGATTCTCCCAATCGATATAGCGCAGCGTAAACCCTTTCGTCTCACCGTCGATGGTCTGATCCAGGCTCTTTCCCAGCGTTAGCAGATCGTAGATTTTTTCGCTGGTCCGAACGAGGCCTTCGAAGGGGATTTCGCGAAGGGTTTCGATGGCATTCGCTATATTTTCGTCTGTGAACGCCACCTCCTTTCCCTTGAACGTGATCTTGTTCAATCGCCGGAGCTGTCGGGCAAGAACGTCCTCCAGCAGCACGCGCCCGAACTTCCCCTTTCGCTCGACCGCGACATCTTCCGGGCCCAAATAAGTGAATCCCAGGCGCTGCAGAAATTGCAACGCCGGTATCTGGCTGATGGGGGCTTCTTGGAAGGAGGGGGTGCTCACGACTTTTCCTCTGCAGTGTTAATATTCCAAAAGGAGTTTGAGGCCCAGTCAGACGAAAAGCCCATCGCCATTGGGTTGATCTCAGGATACCCGGTCAGGAGCATTCGGAGACGGCACCCCCATGCTGACTTGCCTTGAATCGCTTTCAGAAGTTCGTTCAGCACAACGGCGAAGGCGTAGAATCGATCCGGCGCAGAAATGAGTGGCTTGTGCTTTTTTAAAATTTTCGGCGGAACAGAAAAAACCCGGTTTCACAGGCGACTGTGGTGAGCGCAAAGATTGCGGAGATAGGCTAGGCTTTGAAGCCATTGCCGGAAAACCGTGGAATGGATTCCAAAAGACGACGCGATCTCATCTTGTATATGCTTATCGGCAAGAGATGAATACAGCCGGGAAAGGACTCCAAATGAAATCACCTCCCCTGTCATCCAAATCGGAGGAAGATCGGGCTCCCCATATTTCTTATAGTAATGGGAGATGAATGTTTCGGAGTGGGTGGTGGGATATTTCTTCTTTCCAGAAGCCATATCGATACGAATCCCCGCGGCTTCTTCGATCTTCCGTCGCAGATCCGAAATGCGGAATCCCGGATAAAAATGTTGTGGTTCAGTGAACCAATGGGGCCCAAGCCGTCGGGCGGTCACGTTCACGATCGTGGAGCGAATCGCAACTTCACACCGCTCGACTGCATCATTGACGAGAAGACGCAATTCCCGGTCGAATTCGTATAACCGCAATGCTCTTTCAAATGTTGTCCCGGGGCTAAAGCGGCGACGGTCCGGCAAAACCTTGAACGGGTACGTATATGCGGAAAGTCGATAGTAACCGATAGTTCTAAGCCGTTGTATTGCCGCATTTGGGTCGGAGACCTCCATCCCTTTATGAATCAGCTGTGCCAACTGATCCTCAATACCCAAGGCCGGTTTGGTGAACTTCATTGAGTCTTCCGTTGGTCGGCTTGGCAAAAAAATACCCGCCAAAGTGCGCTTCCAAGGAGAGGCGTGGCGGGCTTGTTCCCCGACTGTTCCCATGCGGATCGCATCGGGTCAAGTGCGAAAGTAGAAATTTCGTTTGTGCGCACGCGCACGGCTCCTTGCATCGGTAGAATGTTGAAGTGCCCAGTCATGGTTCTTTCAGGGAGAGGCCCTTCGTTTGGATATCTGAGGGGAAGGAGGTTTGCGGAACCGCAAAATCGAAATGCCACTGGAACACATTCCCTAGCCACTTCCCGCAGACTTCCAGCCATCGTTGCCAGTGCTGTTGAAACTTCGCAGGGTCTTTGAGATCGTTAGCTTCGAGTAAGCGTGTGATCATTGACCTCTGTCCCAAAAAAATCTTGTAACCACGCGTAACGACTGGCTCGGGCCATCGGCAGAAGTTGAGCGGAACCGTTATCGTCCGCTCAAGTTCACCGCATTCGAAACGTCCGTTCGTGGAGACATGACAAAAGTTGAGAAGACTCAGCAACTGATAGTAGGCGGAAACGGCCGACCTCGCGTGATCCGGTGAACCGAAGCCTTCGCCGATCCATTCTTGCTCCTGAATCGTTTTGTTGAGGAATGCCCATGCGAGATTGCAGTGGTGCGCCATGCTTTCGGGCCAGCCCGTGATTCCGGTCGTGCGAAAGAGAGCCTTGGAGTCACGGCTGCTCCGTCGATCTGGAATCTTCGTCGTGGCCAGTTCATAGGCATCATCACCTCTTTTGGAATCCATCATCATGCCACCCAGCAACGCATGTCCCACAAATAGCAGTAGTTCCGGAAAATCCGTCCAATAAGTAGAGCCCGAATGGTCCCAACCTGCCGGGTTTTGGACTTCATCGATCCAACTCAACTGGCCGCAGAAGTCCTCCTTCCCGGATTCGGCGCCGGCGACGAGGCAGGCGAAGAGGGGCATGTAAAAGGACACGCCCTTTGCCGCGTGGTCATGCAAGGGAGCCGGGTCTTTTTCGGTCGAGTGTGGAACCGTTCCATCCGCTCTCCGCCATGCGATCAAATCGGATGCGGCACGGCGCTGAAGCGTGCGCAGCAGGCGGCGCCACGTCGCCGTGTCTCCCGAAGCGGCAAGCGTGCTGGCAAGTGAGTATGCTGCCTTTGGATCGGCGATGGCCGTTTCGAATTGCCCTTCGGCCATTGCCGTCCTGACTTCAAGTTCGGCCGTGGGTGTGCTTAGGTTGGCGAAGGGATTGGGACCGAGGGGAGGTTTTCCCAGTTGGGTGGTCTTGTGCAGGGATTTGATGAGTTCCTCCAGTTTGGCATCGAATTCTTCGTCGTTACTGAAATCGACGTAGAGCCGGGTGCTCAGGCAATCTGGAACAGACGGCTCACCACCCCCCTGGCGGATGATCGGAATGAATTTGCGAGTTCCCAAATCCCGGACGAGTTCGCCTGTGACAATCATCGCCTCATAGCCTGCTCCGCCTTTGCCGTCGTTGGCTTTGCGAACGTAGGGATCGCTGCAAATCATCAGAACCCGGCCCGCTGCTTTAACAGCCCGTTCCATGAATTTTGGAACATCATCGCCCGGTTCAAGATCCCATTGGTCAAGAATGACCTCGACGTGTTTGTCCCGCAACGCTGAGGCAAGCTTTGTCACCCACTGTTTATGCTCACGCGTGTCGTGGGAATAGGAGATAAAAACAATCGGTGGAGAAATCTCACTCATTGCCATCCTCCTTGGCTCGAGATTTCGTATTAGCCTCCCATTCGGAAGCAAGAGTAGTGAGTGCTCCTTTTGTGCGCTCCCAAACCCATCGTTGACTGATCGCGGCGTCCCATGCCTCGTAATCACTTCCCATAGCGACGCCGAACGGACTTTCATTTCGGGGTCTTGGGAGTTGGGAATCAAGTAGGTATCGGGCGACTTTGGGCAGGTAGCGGAAGCAAGGTTCCAAAACCTTGCCTACTTCACCCGCACGCTCTAATCGAATGAGAGCGAGTGCGCGAAGATACTCTGTCGAGCCGAAGGTTTCCTCAAATCCGGAGTACGAAAAAACGTCCAGCACCTCCCTGTCGCGGTTTTGTTCCAGTAAATAGAGGGGAAGGACGAGCCGGGCACCCATTCGGTCTTGTGAGTCGCATCCGATCAACTCCCGCGCCGTCTCGATTGCGGTCGGCGTCTGAGACATGGCACGCTGGGCAAGCATCAGGCCATGGAGTGCGCGGAGGAACGGGCGGTTCTCGATCCATCCGCCCGGCAGACAATCCTTTTCCAAACGGAATCCGGAGGGAAACGCGGCGCGCCCAACGGCAACCGCGGCATGAGCGAAGGCGAGGGCATCGAGCGGCTTGCCGTCGTCCATCTTGCACATGGCGTAGTGGTGGAGCGCATCGATGTGATTTGGGTAGTCGTTTAGGAAAGCACGCAGGGTTACAGTGAGCCCGCGCTTGCCGCCGCCGGATTCAAGGATGTCGTCGAATTTCTGAGTCGCGACATCGAGTTCGGACGATTGGACAAAGCGCCAATCGGCATCGCCCATGCGCTCCAGTTGGTAGTCTGGCTCGATCAATTTCATGGTTTGACCCGGATCTTTCCGGTGAGGAGGCGCTGCATGAGGCCGCGCTTTTGCAGGTCGAGGGCGGTACGTTGCTGGCGGAGGAGGGTGATTTCGGAGGCGGCGGTGTCGAGGATGGCGATGATCTGACGCTGTTCTTCGATGTCGGATGGCAGTGTGATCTTCTCCTGCAAGAAATCGGAGAGCTTGAAGGTCATCTTTTCAATGTGCACGCCGTGGCTACTGATGTAGGCGAGATGCCAGAACGACCGGAGACGGGACATCCAATCGAGAAAAGGCATGTGGAGAAGGTGAGCGTCCGTGACAGTGAATACGTCGTAGGAGTCCGACGCATACATGCCGTCGCATTCCGTGCGGACCATGCCAAGGGCTCCATGGACTACTTGCATCCTAGAAATTAGGAAGTCCCCGGTGTGGACTCTCTTCATCACCTTGGTCTTTATCTCGGAGCCTCGTAGTGATTCGCGGAAGAAAACACCGCCGGAGCGTCGACGAATACTCACCAAGGAATAGGTGTGAACATCGTCGAACTCAACGTAGCGGTCATGGGGCTCCAGTAGTTCCACAAACCGACGACGGACCCACGGTTGCTGGCACCCACTCAAGCGCCTTGCGCCGGTAAGAAGCTGTTGCATCAGGGCCTTCTTGCGCTGCTCATGAGCTTCGATAAGGGCGTCGAGTATATTTATGGATTCCTCTTGAATCGCCAGAACATCGACAATTTTTCGTTGTTCGGACAAAGGTGGTAGCATCGCAGGAAACTGACGCAGCTGAGTGCTGTTAATGCTCGCGAGATTTGTCGACTGCTTCGAACAGGATTGAAAATAGTTACGTCCACGTTGCCCTTGCGTCTGGTAGGCAAGGAAGCGCGCATCAAGGTATTCGGCAGCTGAACGAACGACAAAGATGTGGTTTTGATGCACGCAGTCCTTCAATTGACCTCGCCACAATGCTCCACGCCCCAGTTTGTCGAAATCGCCACCTTCGGTCAAAAGAAGGTCTCCCGGTCGCACACGATAGCGCTCCACGGCGTCGATCGGCACAGCGATCTGTTTGATTTCCGATAAATCAAGATATCCATCTTGGACGTTCGCTACTCGGAGATAGTCCATTTGCACACTCTTACCTTGGCGTTGAGCACTCTTTGAAAGGCCTGTCTGTATAACCGCTACTTGCTCAAGCCGCACACACCCCCAATCCACCGGAATTTCCCCAGCAGGCGTGGACTTGGTTTTTTTCGAGGCGTTAAGAGCGAAAGATTTCATGCGGAAAGTGCGTTAGCCAAGTATGGCATCAATATCTGCTAGCAGGGCATCAATGAGGCTGGTGCCGACGAGGTCGCGAGTGGCATTGAGGCGGTGAGCCCGTCCGGCGCGGGCCAGGGCGGGCATGGCTTGGTCGAGGGCTTCGCGGAGTTTCACTGCTTGGAAGTTTCTGGATTTTTCGTCGAGTTTGGGTTCGCCGAGCGCCTCGAAGAGGGTTTGGATTCCGCTAAACAGGGAGCTCCAATTGATCCACTGGGGGAATGCTTCCGCAGGCTGCCAGGTCAGGAGAAATCGCCAATCGTCATTGCGCAGGATGGAGAAGTGTTTTTCCCGACCGATCCGGATGGCGCCAAAATGGCCGGATGTGGCGAGATCGTTCAGGATGCTTGGGATTGAGCTGCGGAAGTACGAGGTTTGGCGGGCGATCTCCGCCGGATGCCCATGCTCGTTGGCGAGGAGCCACGCGATCACCTCGGCCCGGGACTGCATGCCGAAGAGAGCACGGAGCTTGAAGAGGAAAGTGGCAGGCTGGTCCGGACGTGGCGGCTGGCTCATGCCGCGCAGTTCCACCGGCCCGCGTTGGAAACCGTATTTGAGAAAGATCGGGTCAGGTTCGCTCAATACAGGGATTGCGGGAAACAACCTTTGGGCAGCCTGTGGTGCCGGCGCATGGGGCGGCGAGAATCGACGAGCTTGTGACTTCCATTTGTGATTGAGGGAATTCTCCGCGACATGCTCCGCCATGGCAGCGAGGACCGCGGGTTCCCCAAGATTCTCCTCCTTCTGCATTCTTCCAAGCCGCTGAAGGTTGATCCACGAGCCATTGATCTGGAGCCAGTCAAGAATCTCGTCGAAAAGACGGCTGTCATGCCGGGCGATGTGGGTGGAAAAGAGGAGCAGTGCTTCGGGGTCAACCATCCACGGATCGTCGCTATGGGCGTGACCAGCCACGCCCAGGGCGGACCATTGGCGCCACAAAAACGCGAGAAGCCGCTCGAGCAGGCTTTGCCTATAGCTTGTCAATGAGGGATGCATGTCCGAGTTCTTTGAGCACTTTACCGAGAACGAAGAGAAAACCCTGGGAGGGATCCTGGGTGCGGGTCCACCGGGCGGCTGCAAGCAACTCCTCCTCCGAGGGTGCAAGATCCAGCAAGTCCTCGTAGTGCCGCCCTTTGTCGGAGTCGGCAGTCGCATAAAGTTTGAAAAAAATCTGATCGTGGCGGTCCAAAAAGCTGATGCGCAGATTCGAGCCGTAGTCGCGCGGCACGAGACGCCCGACCATCCCTTCAGGAAATCCGAAACGAAAAAATGAGTCGTCCGATGGCCCTGCGTTGAACCATTTTTCCATGAGCCCAAGTTGCGCTTCGACTTTTTTTGCGGCTGTGAGCAGCCAGTCCGGCAACGGCTTGGCCGTGATGAGACCACCAGCCTCCATACGAGCCAACACATCCACATCGCGCGTCGTGGTCCGGCGCACCAAACCGAGCGCGAGCAGCGAAGAACCGCCGCAAACGACCCAGTGCTGGGGCGGATGCTCCACGGTCAACTCCGCGAGAAGCGAAAGAGCCTCATCAAGGAGTTCTGAGTTTAGTTTTTTCATAGTATTATATTTTAAACATTCAAATCGACTGTTTCAAGTATTATTTAAATCATTAATTAGATTGTTATTGAATTTCCGCGTATGCAGAAATGTATTTTAAGTAGCCAGATCGGACACGAAATGCCCCCTTAAAGGGTCCCTGATGCGCAAACCATTGGCGCAGATTGCGTGGATTATCGGCGCTCATACCCCTAGTTCCTCCAAATGCGCCTGCATTATTGTCCGCACGGTTGCGAGTTCGGATTCGAGGCGTTTGATGTCGGCTTTAACGGCATCAAGGTCGATCTCGGCCTCTTCCTCAAAGGTGTCCACATAACGAGGGATGTTGAGATTGAAGTCATTGTCGGCGATTTCCTGGCGAGTCGCTTGGTAGGCGTATTTGTCCACTGTTTCGAAGGCGCGGTAGGTGGCAACGATCTTGTCGAGGTGTTCATCGGTGAGAAGGCTCTGGTTCTTGGCCTCTTTGAATTCGCGAGAGGCGTCGATGAAGAGGACATTGCCGATGGTTTTGGCTTTGTTAAAGAGGAGGATGACAGCGGGGATGCCTGTTCCAAAAAACAGGTTCGAGGGCAGGCCGATGACGGCCTCGAGAAGGTTTTCCTCGATCAGCCTGCGCCGGATTTTTCCCTCTGCCGCGCCACGGAAGAGCACGCCGTGAGGAACGACAACCCCGACTCGTCCTGTCTTTTCCCGGGCCGTCTCAATCATGTGAGAAATGAAGGCCCAGTCGCCTTTCGATTTTGGGGGCACACCGCGGTGAAACCGCAAATACGGGTCCGCTTCAGCGGCATCCTGCCCCCATTTATCCAGGGAGAAGGGGGGATTCGCGACCACGATGTCGAAGCGCATGAGATGGTCGCCCTCAATGAGCCGGGGATTGCGCAGTGTATCTCCCCATTCAATCCGAAAATTATCCATGCCGTGGAGGAACATGTTCATGCGGCAGAGCGCGTGGGTGGTGCCGTTCATCTCCTGCCCGAATAGCGCGAAGTCCCGCTCGTCTGCCTGGCGACCAACCTTGATCAAAAGCGATCCCGAGCCGCAGGTCGGGTCGCAGATCGTATTTCCCTTTTTGGGAGCCAGCAACTTGGCGAGGAGCTTCGAGACCTGGCCGGGCGTATAAAACTCTCCCGCCTTCTTGCCGGCATCGGAGGCGAAGCGTTCCAGAAGGTATTCATAGACATTGCCAATCACGTCCTCCTCCCCCACGACAGAGGGGCGGAGATCGAGCCGGGGGTCCGCGAAGTCTTCAAGGAGAAGCTTGAGTCGGGTGTTGCGTTCGCGAGTCTGTCCGAGCTTTGACTCGGAATTGAAATCCACCTCGCGGAAAACCCCTTCCAGCTTGGCTTTATTGGATTCCTCGATATTGGCCAGCGCGATGTTCATGCGCTCACCAATGTCTGTCTCGTTGCGCTGGGCGTAGAGGCTCAAAAAGTCGCTCCCGTCGGGGAGTTGAAATCGCTCGCGAGCCAGGCGTCTTGCGACGCGCACTTCGTCGCCGCCATATTCCTCCATGTAGGTGTCGCGATGGTCGCGCCAGACATCGGACATGTATTTCCAGAACAGCATCACGAGGATGTAGTTCCGGTAGTTCTCGGCATCGACGACACCGCGGAAAGTGTCGCAGGCGCGCCAAGCGACATTGTTGATTTCGGACTGGTTGATCTTTTTCATTAGGAGAATTTTTTGGCTGATTGGAGGAGTTGCTGATTGGAAAATTGCCAGTTTAGTTCGGCAAGCCTTTCCGAAAGGATGCGCTCTTGTTGGGCCAAGTGAGCGATCTCTACGATCTTATGCTGATCCGCGAGGGAAGGCAGAGGCATTTCCAACTCAGCTAGGTCTTTGCGTTGGATGATCTGGACGTAGCTTCCTTTCCGGCGCCCTGCAAAATACTGATGAGCGACTTCCGAGCGGAGGAACCACGAAAGGTAGTCCGCCCAGACGAGCTTCGAATCGGAACGGAGAATGAAAAACTGGGATCCCGCAATCGTGGGCTCCTTGGATCCAGGGAACGTAAGGGCTGTCGTTCGGGTTCCGCGATTCGGGAATAGCACGTCGCCGGACTTCAAGATGAGCGTTTCGTTGATCGATTCATTGGGCTCAATGCTGACAAGGCCAGCTTGATCAAAAGTTCCGTCTTGGGAGATGTCCCCAATGCGCAGGAACAAAAACCGACCGTCGGGGACGGAACGCGTGGCGTCCCGCCCCCTCAGGGTTGCGCCCATGCGAATCTCAGCGATAGAATCCAACCTGGGCATATCGGCTTATGGGCACTCGGGCAGGCTCAGCAGGTTGTTGGGCTCCTCTGCGTCGTTTTCCGTCTTGAGGTATTTCACCCCGAGTCGGGTTGCCACGATTACTTTGACGCGCTGGTTATTCACCATCACGTTGAACTCCCAAGTGCCAGCTTCGATTCCGGCGATGGCTTCCGCAACGGAAAGTTTCCATTGCTTGCCGCCGTGGAAACCACCGATGTTTTTGATCCTCTCGTGAGGATTCTGGCGGTCCGTTTTGTTGATGCATTTGACTTCTGCTTCCATGTTGTCTTTTTTTTTCTTTGATTCAGGTCTATTCGGCTGGACCAGAATCAGGTTGAACCGAAGACTGATACGAGATATAGAAGAGTTGCTACACGATTCCGCTCTCGTAGCGGCTTCGGTTTTGAAATCCGGCCGACGTAATTGTCTGCCGGGTTTCTTTTACCGAACAACCATAAGAGTATATTGGTCGTGTGAATCCGTCAAGAATATTTTAAGCAAAATTATATCACACATTGTAATCGTGAAACATCAGCAGTTTGAAATCCCGCTTGACATCGTCGGTCAAGTCAGCTCGCCCGCATTCTAGTCCTCGGGGCGGGGGAACTGCTAGTTTCAGGCGCACGACTTTACGTGGACATTTCGGGGAGCAGGACAATGTCCATAGTGACATCCGGCGCATATTCCTTGAGCCACTTTTTAAACTCGCTGCAGCCGAGAGTAGCGATCCGGTGGACGAGTTGGATTGCGTCCGGGGTCAAGGCAACTCCGCAAACGGGTTTTTCTAAGTCGGATTCGATGAAAACTTCGTAGTAGCCCGGACATAAGCGCCAGATATGGGCGCAATCGAAGCGATAGGCCCCATCGGCGGCGATCGAAAGCACCATCCCGTTGATCAAGAGATCTGCAACGCGGATGGCCTTGCCGTCCATCCTTCTCCGTCCCAAGTTGAGCGAAATATGCTGCTCACAGAGCCAGCCGATAGAGCCGATCCTCTCAGTAATGTTCTCGAATTTGACTTGAAGGGTTTTGGAAGATGGATTTCTCATGTTATTGCTGGTTTGGTTTTATCGGACGATATCTGTCAATTTTTCCTTCATTTTGTGGTGTTTTTTTTCCTTTCCGGGGATTAGCGCAAGAAGTCAAGCGGTCACCTCAAAGTTTTTTCATTTTTTTGAAAAGGCCTAGGCCGAGGGTCTGGAACTCCGGCTAGGATCCCTGTTTGGAACCGGGATTTACCTGAGAAACTGCAGGACAGCGGATCGCTTTCGCGATCCGTGTCCACGACGGCAAAGATTTTGTCTGATGTGATTGATTCTTTCTTTTCTCCCACTTATGGGAGCGGGAGAGGACCAAGGCACAAAAAACCGGAGCGGGATTACCCCCTCCACAACAACACAAAACATGAAAAACACCACTCAGTTCTCCCAGGGGAACCCTACCCACAACGCCGAAGCAACTCCTTGGAAGCGCGATCGGCTTAACAACTACCAGGATCTGGTCCTCAAACCGGAATTTGCAGAGCGTAAACTCAGGTTTCAAACAGGAGAAACCTGGCTGCGAATCTTACCCGCGTTTCAAACAAGTGTACACGGCTGGATGCTTGGCGTCCATGCCCTTGAGTTTGACGGTGGGCACTTCGCGCACCCCCGGACGCTGATGCGAAACGCTAAGTCAGTCTTTGACCACGCCTATACGTGGGCGCTGGCGAATAAGCCTGATTCGCTGTATTCCAAGACCAATAAAGCCGGCGTTCGCCTCCTCACTAATCCGCTCGGAGTCTTTTGGGCGCTGATCGAGGAGAATGGTAAAACTG
>Ga0105052_10005621_pt1 | contig 13100 bp, 11 predicted proteins | sample FRY03_FD_78094 | JGI IMG/M metagenome (GOLD analysis project Ga0105052, IMG submission 78094) | Freshwater microbial communities from Lake Fryxell liftoff mats and glacier meltwater in Antarctica - FRY-03 | ecosystem: Environmental > Aquatic > Freshwater > Ice > Glacier meltwater ... | reverse complement strand
TATCAAAATCCTCATATTTTTTTGAATTATTTCGCCACGTATCAAAAGATCTCAATTGGAAGTTCTGATACCTCTCTTTTGCAGTAAAATCGTACTTGTGAACAAATAAAGCACGACCAGTGAAGCCATAATCCATTCGAGGCTCAGGTATAAAGAGGACCTCCTCGCCCTTCGTAAAATGTTTAAAGAAGGATAAAGACGATTTGTCTTCCTTTGAGAACCGAAGAACAAACCATTGGACGTGCTTCAGACTCTCACATTGACAATCGTTTTCGAAGTCCGTCGGTTCTGTCCCGGCACATTGCGAGCATGCAAAAAATTTGATGACGTACTCGCGTTGAGAGCCATACCACTGATGTAATTGTCCCACGCAGAAATACTGCATCCGAACATGTTTGACAGTTATTTGGGTTGGCAATTTAAAGAGATGATGTTGCAGGTTTGAAACATCATGATCAATCTGTGGAATTGGAACTGGCGCCTGCTTTCGAATTGGTGCTAGAACACCACTTACAGAACCGTGATCTTTGCAAAATGTTACTATTTGTTGCCACACAACCGACTGCAGATGAAGGTCTACAGATGCATTGTCCTTCAACGTAGGAAACTCTTCGTACGGGAGTGCAGATATAAACTTGCGAGAATCGTCGGCCAGTAGTTTCGGATCACCTACAAACACGAGAAGGCAGGATGCCCTTGACATAGCAGAATTTAATCGTCTACAGTTGAACACGAAACCTTCGTCAAGATCCCAATCTCTTTGCAGCCACTTGTAGCTCGTCCGCACAGACGAGATCAAGACTACCTTTTTTTCTCGTCCCTGGATTGAATCCACTGGACCAACATCTATCATTTCTAGTGAAGGGAGATGGTATTTAAGTTTCTTCCTGATGACTTCAATCTGCTTTTTAAACGCAGGTATTATTTGAATGTCGCTCTCAGTAATCTCACCATGACTTTATCTCAAGATGTTTCTACAGATTTCAACAATTTCTTCAGCCTCAGCCATGTTGAAAAATGAAGGAGACAAACGATCCTGCTCATCTCGACCCTCTACACCGACAAATGCGACGGGTTTGGGGAAGTTTTCCAAATCTATGTGAGAGTCAATCCGAGAATAGATCTTGTTCTTATAAAAGAGCTGTGAACACAGCTTGGCAATCTCTTCATGATTCCGAAAATTCTCGTTAAGCTGCACCGAAAGTGCTGAATCCACAATGCAATCCATGATGGACTGATCCAGGCCCCCTTGCCGTGCCGCTTTAGAAAGGATTTTTGGCCCTATCTGCAGGCTATCGCCAGCAAAGACAACTACTGTAGACTCCATCGCCATACACACAGGTACGTAGGCTGCCGGCTCAATCATTTGTGCGGCTTCATCGACAAAAATGTGCGTGAAAAACCCGTGGTAAGTCTTGTCTTCACGCATCCCGTGGTATTGTAAAAGAGCCGAAGCTTCCCACGTGCCCACAACTAGCTTCTTTTTTTCCAGAACAGATCTCGAAGGGATTAGAAACATACCATCTTGCTCGGCACAATACTGGTGTAAGAACAATTCCTTATCAGATGTCCCGTGAAAGCATTGATCTCGCTTGCGTGGAGGTCCTAAAAGCCTGAAGATCTGGTTTTGACCGAACGACTTCAAATGTAATCCTTCTAAGATCGCATGCAATCGCTCGATATAGAGATCAGCAGAGCTGTTGGTCTCTGTGCACATGAAAATTCTTGCATCAGAATTTTCCTTGCATAGTATCTGAAGAATTGTTTCTATCAAAGTTGCTGTTTTGCCAGTCCCAAACGGCCCAAATAGTAGAAAAGGAATATTTTGGTAAGCTTGATGAAAGGGCACATTTGTTTCCAACATCACGATGGTTGATATGGCTATCTTCTGCTGCTTGCTCGGGTGGAAACCGGGTGAGAAATATGAATATGTTGTAAGAATATTCGTCGGGCGATCTACACACTTACCACCGACACCTACTACATGTGCGCTAGGATACACCTTGCTGCCGAGTACAGTGTCAATAGCATGATGGTATTTCCGAAATCGTAGACGGTCATTCTCTTGCGTTTGAAATCGAACAGACCACTTTGCGTTTTGGTTGTACAGCTTGGAACCTCTGTACATGTCTGAAAATTTTTTTGACATCTGAATGAGGATAGAATCCGGCAGAATTTTGACAATGGGGCCTACAAATTCTACCCCATCGAATTTTCGAGCATCAATCTTCATTCTTTGTATAAACATATCGTCAAACTCGACAGCATAAGCCCTCAACTTGTCTCCGACCGATAAGGAAGGCCTGCGTTCGGCTAGTTTTGATGGGTCATCAATTTTCATTTCCCACTCATCACACTCGACGAACAGCCTGTGATTATTACGTTGGAAAAAGAAGTCGGCCCCCGATGACGTTTGATTGAACTCATCAATGTGTAATTTGCATTCAGATTCTTCAAGGAATAGTAAATTGTGTAGCTTATTTTTGTATTTATCAAATCCAAATCCGCCTTTGAATTCAAAGTCATTTGGTTTTTCGTACAGCTGAACACCGCCTGCCTTCATAAGTTGCTTTTCTTTCTCGAGATCAAAAGCCCAGGAATGAGGAATGTACTCTACTGGATAACGCAAACGCTCCTCCATCGGGTGCACCTTCTCCAAACGCAGATTGGAACGCTCAGACCAGACGTTTCTGGAGGAGGCGTCATTAGACACGACGACGACAAAATTCATCTGGACCATTATGTTTTGCCTTGCAGCTGGTATGTTCTGAAAAACTCTTATCATCAGCTTAAAATGCCCGTAATCGCACTCGACCGGCTCAAATCGAACCAAATGTTCGTTCTCTTGGGTACTTGGTTTTGAGTAAAAATGGGTTCCGTCATCTTCGAAGAACTCCAACCGAAATTCAGTGTTGGTCTTGAATGTGAAGGTTTCACTTTCACCAAGTTTTAATACCACCACGCTGGCGAGGGTTGGATGCTTAGAATCTAAAATATGCCACGTCGGTGAATTCAGCACCTTATAACAAACGAACATGCCTGAATAAGAAACAGTGGGCACATTATCTCGAAGAAGTTTCACCCTGACATTCGGTCCGTCCTCTGTGAGTTGAATTAAATCTAGCTCGTGGGCAGCAAAGATCCGCAGAAATGATTCAAAATTCATCTGAACCCGTGAATCTGAGAGAATTTCGTCCAATTTGGGAAGTCTTTGTACTATCGCTTCATAGAATTTGGAGTCGACACGGATCCCATCGGATCCCATGCAAGCCTCTTCCATTTCTTCCAAGTACTCGACAACAGCCATACCAATAGATGTGCATTTGGCATGATTAATTGGGATACTCTCAGACTGAATGGCACAACGTGCACTTTTGAAACGTTTAAAATTCACAAACGCATACGGACGACTGTCGCAGAAGAGGCCACCACAGATAACGACCATTGGTGCTTGTTCGTCTTTCGAAAGATATTTTTTGAATCTTTCGAGCACCTGATCTTCTGTCTTGACTGGAAAAGAATCACTGCTACCAACCCATATCCCATACTCAAGTCGCAATGATGTGGATTGCCGATGTGTCAGACCTTCCTTGAAAGGATCAATCACGAAATCAACTTCCGGGCGGTATTCAGTTCTCCATGTGGACGATTGTAATTTTTTGAATACATTGAGAGCGGCAGTAGCAGACTCTTGGTTCGGAAAATTCACAATGAAAATTTTCAGATCTTTTCTCCACGTCACTCCAGCAATGCCTGAAGTTTCTCTGCTACACAATGTAAACTGGTGATCATCTTTTCGCCCAGAAAAAATTTCCCAAATTTCGATTCGTTCGAAGTGATGCACACACTTGCGTGGATCAACAGCAAGTTGCCCAATACTGGTCTTTGAACTTTCATCGAAGTTCTTCGCAGAGTACAATGGAGACGTTACATGTCCAGACCTAAGCCAAAATGGCCCTCGATCCACAAGCCTGCGTGCTGCGCCCTTCCTGTCTTTTTCGTAAGTAAAATTAAGTTTGTAGTTTCCAGTACCAGTCTCTTCGACTCCATGCATACCTTCGTGTTGATGGTTTGCCATCTGCCATCTATTGAAAGAACAAAATTGCCACAACTTCTCACGATTTTCACCCTTCTTGCTCTCCTTTGGGGAGGCACCAGTCAGGCTGACATCCAGTGTAAAGATAGTTTGAAAACAAATGTCTGCCCTTTGTACTGCTGAAATGTGCTGTCTTTGATGCTGTTGTGCACAACCACCTACTGCACGAAAGGAAAAACACAGGCCATGACGGCACTGGGTGTTAACAAATTGCTTGTGTATTTGAACAAAGGGGGGTTCCCGCTGTACCACTGCAGAAAGATGAAAAAGAAGAAACACATCAAGTACTGACCTGTGTCTGCATCTGGGCGTTTCGCAGACCGAGCTGTCGACAATTTCCATCCAGGCTCCAGCTCGTGCAGTGCGGTGCCATGGGGATGAAGGGTGGGCTTGCTGGCGGCAGTCAAAGCACATTTGCTTTTTGGTTCGTTTTGCTTTTGCTGCGTGTAATGGTTGTCGTGCTGTTGCTGCCCAGGAAAAAAATATGACAGAGGATCTCGCTGCTCCTTAAAGTTGGGCAGATGAAGAGAAGGTGGCTGTTTCTGTGTACAAACTGTAATCGAACAGTTCGATACAGCCCAGCAAAAATGAGATCCGGGAGTGTTCTTGAAAGCGTTAATATCTATACAGTTTTGATCCAGATGCAGCCATAATGGAATGGCAGTGCCGCTGCCACTCCGATAGGGATATATTTTGCAGGCATCACGAAGAATGAGAGCACCGCGAACAGAGATTCTATTATGTGCCAAGTGCAACTCTCGTATGTGCGTTGCAGAGCCATTACAATATTGACCCTGAAGGTGCAACAACTCACCCAAAGCAGTGCAGCCAGTATCACCAATATCATTTTTCCAGGCAATAATTGCACGTGTGTGGGCAAGACAACTGATGAAAAGACTTGACAAAAAGCCGCACAGCACCTTTATACCAACGTCGTCGCAGCCCTGATTTTCGATTTTGACTATGACTGCTACTCGCACGCCCACCAGCCCTTTGTCACAAATTTTGGCCGCCAGTTCTTCAGAAGCCCGTCCAGCGTTGGAAGCACAGTTTGACAGTTGCATTACAAAAGCGTTGTCATAGCTGCTCCATACGACACTGTGTGTATCAGAGCGCAGGTGAGACCTCTCGCCCGCGGATTGCTGTATCGAATCCCCCCCCGTTTCAATTCTATCAGAGGATAGCTGATCGAAACCAGTGCTTGGCGCCTGGGCATTTTCATGGCATTTTTCACTAGAATTCATCTTCGACCTCCATGTCGAGGAAACCTGTTCCAGCGCAAGAGTAAGCCCGAATGGTGCTTGGTCCTGAAAAATTTCCATGGCTTCTACATAGTCTTGCTTGTGGACAAGATTGATGCTAAAAGTCCTCACGCACATTTGTGTTTCACTGCCTTTCCAAATTTGCTCTACCCCATGCCTCCCATACTTCTCAAAATTCGACAGTCTCCATTTGTACGTATTTTCACAACACCTCTTCAGTTTTTGTCTGAGATCGTTTGAAGATGTCGGTAACAATGGTTGGCGCGATTTCACGAGGACTGGGAACACACGACCGCCTACTGCAGCAAAGATATACAGGCACAGAGGCACTGAGTGTCAGCAAAATGGGGTTAAGCCAAGGGGGGTTCCCTACGATTTTCAGAAACATGAAAGAGAAGGACTACATCAAGTACTAACCTGTGTCCGTATTGCCTGGGCATTTCATAGACCGAGTTGTCGCTAATTCCCATCCAGGCTCCTGCTCCTGAAGTGCGGCGCCACGGGTCTGAAGGGTAGGTTTGCTGGCAGCAGCAGAAATGAAATCCTGGTGGCAGTGCTGCTGTTGCGTCTTTTGGTGGTACTGCTGCTGCTGCTGCTGCTGCTGCTGCCCAGCTCCACGAAGATAAAAGAGCAGAGGATCTCGCTGCTCTTCAAAGTTGGGCAGACTAAGAGAATGTGGCTCAGGGGTTCTGCTGAATGTTTTTGTGCCATCTCGGGGAGCAGCATCGCCAGTGTCTGCATTCCACTTGCCTCCTTGCTTGGCATCCCCTTGTTCGTGCAAGAATTGACATGTCTTTCCATGGACACATCCATCTTTGTGCTCAAAGTGAAACTTGCATTTTCTTCGAAGGTCACTTTCACCATGAGCAAAGCCACAATCTTTGCCCAATTGGCAACCGTGATGCCCGAATTGATCAAACTCGCATAAATCATTCTTGTATAGCTGCTTGTCCTTTTCACCGTGGGCAAACGCACAGTTCTTACCAAAGTGGCAGTAGCCATGTTGTTTGTGGTGCTGACATATCTTCATTTTCCATTTTGCACGGTCCGCCGTATCAGACATTGTTCAAACCTAACGTGCTTCCGCTATGAGCTGTTGTAACCAGAGGACGTCAAATCAGCCGCACCTGCGTAGAGGAAGGTATTGCACAGGCGAATGAGAAGGCAGGGGGAGGCAGAGGATTATTTTATAACCCGGTGAACACCGCCACTACGCCGCGCACACACAGGTGCATGCCCATAAATGGTGGCAGTTTTAATGCATCACCCGGCGGAATAACTGTTCCCACCACTTCTTCTCCCTTTCTCTCACCAAGCTCAGCAAGGGTACGTCACCCAATGTTTCATTGGTCAGTGCTTGAGTCAAGCAGAGAGCAGCACAGACGAGATAGACGCGGACAACGACCAGCATCATACTCTCCCCAGCTCAGCAGGGCAGGTACGTCACACAATGTTTCAATGATCCAGAACTAACCTGCCCAGTCGACGCAAGGGCCTCAGCTTGTGCACCTCTTCCTTCTTTTTTTTCCCCACAAATTGTCACGAACCAAATTTTCGGCAAACTCCGATGAGGAAAGTGCGGACACACCCCATTGGTCCTCAATAAACGATACACACATAGACGGGCTCTCATCAAGTGAGACCCTGCGCACCCGTCTCGACAGAAGAAAATGCGCAGCGCATCAAGGTCGTCATGCGCGAATTTGTTTGTAGTTGATTAGCATGTTTTGCGCTGGCGAAAGATTTTGCGATGTCTTCGATCACTGTTGCAGCGACAGAAGGGATGTTAGCTGATCTCAAGCTTTTGGATGACAATACACTCTCTGATGATCTTGGGTTTATTGTCTTTGGGGAAAGTGAACGCTGGCAGGATGTGCCCCAGGGCAAGCGCGCATCGACGCGCACTATGCATCAAACAGAATGGCAGAAAGTTGAAGGAATTTTGTGCGAAGGACTGGAAAGGGCGTCGGAAAGAGTGGAGCTGAAAAGAACAATCGACTTTCCGTATCGCGATGCGTGCCCAAAAGGTTGCACGTGCCGTGGTCAAAAGCACTTGAATCTCGGATCGAATAGTCTTTTGGAGCGCGCTTGGGTGTTTCAAATAGATCATTCAAATGTGCGATTAATTCTGCATGGACATACTTTTCAACTGTGGTCAGATCGAAAGGAGGAGGATCCGCAGAATCGAGCGGATAAGATCACATCTATCAATTGGCGTCTAGCGTTGTGTTCTGATGGGGTTTGGAAATCGGATCCCTACGGAGAAACTGTCCTACCTGTTGACATGAACCTGAGGTACAAGTGGAAGGACATTCTTCGCAAAAAGGGGTCGAATCGCGAAGAAATTACCTGGCGTTGGCGAAAGAATGACTCGTCAGAGGATTCAATTCCTGTCACAGATCGAAAGATGACAGCAAGCTGGAAGGAGTACATGAAAATAAAGACGCTTCTTCAAATAGCGGACCTTTACTGGGCAGATGTGCGGGAGACACATACTAAGTGGCAAACTGACAGGCTGGTCCGTTCGCACGTGAATACAGACGCTGGGGATGTGTTTACTCCCACCCGAAAACCAAACCGAGGTGATACACCCCATGCACCTTCAACGACCATAAACTGGGCAGATCTTCATGTCGCTGCACTTTGCATAGGTCTCAGTCGTTACCAACAGCTGGCGAAACTTCCGAATGCATTAAAAGATGCCAAAGATTTTGAAAAAGCTGTTAACAGTCTACCGAATTGCCGGGCCGAGCTGCTTGACGACGTCAAAAATTCAACGGATCTCGTGAAGCGCATAAAAAAATTTCTGCAAAATCTGCAACCTAGTCCTCCCAATGTGGTGCTCATTACTTACTCGGGCCATGGTGGCGAGCAGAAAGGCAGCATTTGTTTAATACCCTGCGAGGTCAATCCCTGCGATGAGGAGGTATTAGACATCGAATTTGTCTCGCTCCTTCAGATCCTTGAATTGTGCCGAGATTTTTTGGATCAACCTGCCAGAGATAAAGCTGGAGCTAGAGAAGTAACTTTTGTCATCCTGCTTGATTCGTGCCGGCAAGAAATCCGTAGCACATGGATGCAAAGCGCTTTGTCAGAAAACAAAAAAGCTCCAATGTTGTACACTGTTTATTCTTCTTGCAGAACGGGAGGTGAAGCTGGGGACGGGATGCCCGGTGGAAACAGCCCATTTGCAACTGAGCTGCTGGATTTGGAACGAGGCATATTTACAAAGGGCAAAGCGCTAACGAGAGGTCTTGAAGAGGCGGCACATGAGGTGCAACGGAAAACAAATCAGAAACCAATGCAGGAAGGAGCGGCTAACTTTTCCTGCAACCTTTGCTTGTATCCAGATGTCGTTTGTATGCAGAAGCGGCTTGCACAGGAGGAGAAGGCAGCTTGCGAGGAAAGGTCTAGTACCACCCTAGAGGGAGATCTGTGGATTTTCTGGTGTTCATTCAAAGATACAGAGAAGACAGAGCTTGTGGAGGGTACCAGGCGATTTAGAGGCGAGACTGTTGAAATTTGCAAAGGAAAAAGTTTGATAAGGGCAGACACGGTATTAAATTCACCGTTTCTTTATGATACAAAGGTGAGCTCACAGCATATGGAGTTGAAGTGCTGCCCAATGAGTGGACAATATGTTCTGCGCAATTTCAAGCCAACGATGGGTACGTGGATGAAGATCGTAGCACCTGTGATTCTCGAAGTTGGAATGCGCTTCAAGGTTGGGACCGACATGATCCGTGAAGGGACTTCTTCCACCAAGGTTAAGGGTTTCAAATTTAAAGAATTCTGGGCTTCATGTTTCAAAGTCATTTCAAGTCAAGAAAACAGGTAACCTCCCCATTGTTTTTCTTCATAATGGTGCAGGTGAACTGTTACTGTGCGAGAGAATACTTTTTCTGTGTGATGTGCGCGCAGCACTGACTTGCGTTATTTCTCTCGTGCCACAGGCTTCAGCTGGAGCGCGAGCCTTTTATTGGCCAATATGAAACGCGGAGAAAGGCGCATCCAGTCATCACGAGGACAACTTTACTGTATAGACAGGACGCTTCTGCTGACGCTGAAATTCTGGCGAGTAAGGAAGATTCTGAATTCAGACCGCTTTCCAGTGGTGACTTGACTATCTGCAAAATTTTCAAGGGGCGGGCAGACGATTGGCAGTTGTCTGCGGTAAAGTATTCGCCTGCATATACACGAACATCTGCAGAAACTTCTGTTTCGCGTGAAGAAGTTTCCAGTGAGGTTTTTCTCTGTTTGAAGGATGATTCGTTTCATTATCTCTCAAAGGGAATGAGTTTTCGTTTTGGTTTATCATCTGTTTTCACCATCACGTCCGACCGTGACAGCGACCCTGAAGGCTCTTCTTCGTTGTTCAACAGTGATCTCTGAGGTCAAGCTTTCTCATGCTTCAATATTTCATAAACAAAATCTGTGTCCAAAACACACACATTTTGTGTGTTTGAGTCCCAAGATGCACTTACTTGCATTATGGGTAGATATTCCATAACATTTTCATGACACAGTGTCTTCCTGTGAGTCAAACTCATAGTCGTCAACGAGAATATCACAGAGATCACCCTCTTCATTAACCTTCTCTTTGGACTGTTTTCATTCATCTGTCTTAATTGAGTTTACCGTCACTAAATACCGAAATTGTTATCTTCTCATCTTCGAAACTTCGCCGTGCAGGTACGGTGTAGTCAGGTCCCAGACGGAAAGCCTCAGACACAAGGCTATTTTGACGTTATCAACATTTGAATTCGAATGGAAAATCTGCAAGCAAAATTATTTTATTGAATTTCGGTTGTCTGTATATACCTCGGCAATCCCATTTCATGGAGGTCCTAAAATGGGTTTTCCAATTCAGTCCCTTAATTGGCAGTGGATATCGCCAATTTATATAGGGGGGTGGGGGCTTCATTAAACTCACTGTTTCGCAGTTTGTGAGTGCTTAGCGGTACTAATAGGGAAGAGGAGCTTATTTTTAGAACCAAAAATTAAATTGTCTGAAATTCAAGTCAGGCCCCTCTTTCCATTTTATGGATGTCCTAGATATATTTGTATATGTAAATAAAACACATGTATATATATTTCTTGCTCATAGTCGTCAAAGAGAGAATCCAAGAGATTGCCATCCGATTATTCGTCTGCCATTTCGGGTCAAGTTCTGTGTTTTTCCACTCGTCGGTGATACAGTGGTGTCTCCGAGGTTCGAATAGTGGAAACCCGCTCATACCCGCTCATGCTGATAGAAACTCTGGCGCTAGGATTGGGATGATGCTCACCTACACATAATTGACTTGAACTCTATGTGAAAATAAATTTTCCAAATCGTCACGGTTGCCACCGGGTAGGCTAGCCTGGCTCAGAGGGATGGTTGCCGAAACATTATGATTCGAGGCACCACTGTAGCAACACGAACACTTGTTACCATTTATGTAGCATAAAGTTGGTCTTTGAGCGTTTTATTAGTCATCCCAGGATCACTAGCGCTAGTGCACAATTGTTGCTTTTTGTAGGCTATCAATCTAACAAAATTCATTGTGATTCAAGACTGTACAAGTTTCTGTCAACTTGAAATTGTAATATCAGGACAATTTTTCGATGTTCAGTGTGTATTTAGCATTTCAACACACATCCTCTATTCTACTTCTGCCAAAATTTCTTGCTGGAGTATTTTGGGCATTTTCAAGTTGGGACCTCTTGCTTTTTGTGTGATCATTTTCTGTCATCCTTTTGGGGGACGTGATAGCCTAAAAAAAGCAAACATTCCCGAAGAGTGGACAGGTGGCTCATATCACCATATGCCGATCAAAAATAAGTTATGTCCTGCATGTGTGTGTGTATTTGTACATATATACATATACATGTACGTGTATATATATATCGAAGCTGGGGTGCGCCCCCAGTGGCTCAGGGTACTTCAACTTTGATCTCATAAAAAATTTGTTGGGCACCTTTCAACTGGGTCTAACTAATATTATCAAAGGGGAGAGGGCACTCCCGAGAACAAGAACCTCGCAGGAGAGCCACGACATATCAAACTTCGTCTTTTGGTTTTTTTGGAAAGGAAAAAAAAAAACTAAAGATGGACGGACCCGAAAAAAAAGGCCAGACTGAGGCGAGAAAAATGAACATTTTGGGATTCAGGGCGAGGAGGAGGATCAGCAGAGGAAAAAAATTTGAACACAAATGTCAATCAATTGATGTACTCACTTACCCGGCGATGAGCACGGGGCGGCCGCTCACGGCCCACGGGGCACCTCACTTAGCCTGAGGCTAAGTGAGGTGCCCCTTGAGCCGTTAGCCGCCCCGTGCTGCCACAGCAGAGATGATGGACTGGCCTCGCGCTCAAAGGCAACATGTCTGGAACTCTGGAGATGGCCCGTGGCACAAATATTGCGCAAACAAAACAGCGACTCACAGGCGCGGGGGATCTTACATGGGGTCTGAGTAAAGTGCGCTCCGGTGCACGCTGGTGCCTCCTTTCGCCAACAAATGCTCCGATTCTGCAACATGGCCCGCCTTGATGGGCCAGAGGCAACCCCGTGACATATACTTATGAACCTCGTTCAAGTTGTCTCTTAAAATGCCTTGGGTCCTTAGTGCCGTGTCTGTCTGTCATTCGATTTGATTTGCTGCGGAAATCCATCAAAATCACGTCTCATGTATCTCGAGACAGATTCAAAGTTGATTAAGGGACAGACAACCCTTAATTAGGATAATTCTACTTGCGGATTTCTGAAACTAGTCCCCAATAGTCTTAATTGATTTTTAACTTGAAAACAAGCTAACACCTTTGGATTTTTCCCCCATTAAATGATTGATTCGAGTTCGTAATTCTTTATGGTTGAGAGAGCAGGGACAGGGAGCATGACGCAGATAGCGTAAACGTTGAGTAGACAGCGTGACCCTTTACGGTGCACTCAAATTCATTATCACACATTGCTTGTCCTCTCTGTCCTCTTCGTGTTCGCCCCACTCTTCCCCCGCCCCTCCCGCAGGAGGCTTCCCCCCCTCCCTCTGGGCCAACAGTGCCAGTACAGCAAATGCGCTACTTGTGACGGATGCACCCGTATGCATCCATCCATCCATGTATCAGCTCGAGCCAGGTGCAGCGGAGGGGTTGCAAATGGAGAGAATGTTCTGTAGTCTCTTTTTGCTAAAAGGACCCCCCCCCCTTTGCCCTTATCTTAGAAGACCCCACCCTATTGTAATCGGCGATTTCTAAAACAATGCCCCATGGGGCAAAATCCCCGGGCATTTTATGCTAGACTTCGCATCCCACTCCCACCTTCTCCACCCCCTTCCCCCTTCTTTGGGAGCAGAGTTTTTCGCTTGAAACCCGCAGCGGGTATCCCAAGGATGCAGGTTTACTGAATTACTCACTTTTTCTCTTTTGTCTTCTTCACTCGCCTTCGCCCTCGCCATTTCCGGGCTAGGGGACCTCGGAAGGAGTTCCACAGTCACCAGACGCCTGCGTATGCCGCGGTGCCCGCGTGACTGTCTCGCAGTGCCCGCGGCCTGACTGTCTTTCTCGTCTTGGGTTGAGAGTAGAGTTTTTATTGAAAACTGATAGTGGGTATCCCAAGGACACGGGGGTGAATAAGCCCTGGCGACCCCTGAGAATCCCCTTCGCTATAACACCCATTGGTCAGCTCCACCAGTCTCCGCCCTCGCCCATTCCAGGGGACCTAGGAAGAGGTCCCAGTCACCAGTCGACATGCCCGAACATAGAG
>Ga0105052_10005618_pt1 | contig 13103 bp, 10 predicted proteins | sample FRY03_FD_78094 | JGI IMG/M metagenome (GOLD analysis project Ga0105052, IMG submission 78094) | Freshwater microbial communities from Lake Fryxell liftoff mats and glacier meltwater in Antarctica - FRY-03 | ecosystem: Environmental > Aquatic > Freshwater > Ice > Glacier meltwater ... | reverse complement strand
TTTAATGAATCTTTCGAATTAACTTCTGCATTCACTAAAAGTTCTGATGAGTTAAATTCATTACGAATATCAGGTAATCTTATAGGTTTAACATTAATGGGCAATAACCCCATTTCAATAGCAAATGTCTGATTATCTTTTAACTCATCAGTAGTAATCTTTGCCGTTTTTTTGTTTTCCTGAAAACCAGTCTTAGAAATAGTAATCTCGTAAGAAGTTTTTTCATTGATGTAACGATCTCCATTCGGTTTTTTATCCCAATAAATCATTCCTTTATCGTTTGTAAATCCTTCCCAAGTTGAACCATCAGAACCAACAACTTTTACAGAAACATCTGCTATTTTATTTTGCTTCACACCTACTTCACTTACGAAAACTTTTAAATCAAAAAGATTAGGAGGCAAATCATAAGAATAGATATCTGCATCAAATTCTTTTCCTCCATTTGTGTTTTTACGTTCAGAAGTAAAGTATCCTTTTTTATCTGTGTATTCAATTAAAGCGTAATCGTTTCCAATTGAATTCAAAGGAACACCCATGTTTACAGGTTTTTCAAATTTTAATTCCTCAGGCGTTTTTTTAGCGATAAATAAATCTAAACCTCCCAATCCAGGGTGACCATCTGAAGAGAAATACAAATCTCCACTTAGTGAAAAAGTTGGAAACATTTCATTTCCAGCAGTATTTATTTCTGGACCCATATTTACAGGCTGTGTCCATGAGTCTGTCTTTTTAACATAAGTAGAATACCATAAATCTCTACCTCCAAATCCTCCTTGTAGATCTGAAACAAATATTAGTGTTTTTCCATCTTCAGAAGAACAAGGGTGTCCAACAGTAATGCTATCATTATCAATCAACATTAATTTTGTAGGAGTATCCCATTCTCCTCTTCCTTTTGCTTTAGACATCCAAATTTCGCATCCAGGACTTTTCTTTTTTTCATTCGGACATCTTGTAAAGAACATCGTCTTAAATCTTCCATCAAAAGATGCGCTTCCTTCGTTCGCATCTGTATTAATTTCTCCACCAACAATTACAGGCTCTCCCCAGTTTCCATTTTTATCTAATTCAGACACCCAAATATCCATATAAACTTCACCTGAACGAGGATCAGAAACACCTCCTGTTACACCTTGACGTGAAGAACTGAAAAATAATTGAGAAGTTTTCTTGTCTCCGAAAACAGGGCACATATCAAAACCTTCTTTATTTAAAGATGTTTCACTTTTCACTATGTACTTTGAATTACTTTGTTTCCATTGAACAATTTTTTCACAAGAAGATAAACCTACATCTACTCTTGTATCACCTGGAGACACTGCCTTGTACTTTTTGTAATTTTTTACAGCTTTTTCAATTTCGCCCATCATTCTAAGCACTTCAGCATTGTAAAAATAAACCAATGGTTCATCTTCAAAATATTGCAATAAAATAGCTTTCTCATACCAGTCACTTGCTTCTTTTATTGCATTTGTTTCTCTATAACATTCTGCAATATAATAGGCCATTCTACCTTTATGTTTCTTCGCCTTTGTTCCCTTACGGTCTATTTTATCATAAGTCTCTTTACAGATTTCAATCCCTTCTGCAAAGTTTTGACTTTTAAAAGCAATTTCTGCTTTTTCTAAATATCGCTGAGAAGTGGCTGATAAAGTTATAAAAATAAAAATCAGGCTAATGAATAACTTAAATTTCATCATAATTATTTTATTGTAAATTGAAAGCGAAGTAACAAATAAATATTGTTAAATCAAAGCTTTTGAACTAGTTTTAAGATTCGTTTGTATAGGTTCTCCATTTATCTAAAATTTTTTCAAATCCTTCTGTTAAATCAGAGTTTAGTTGAATAAACTCATCTTTGTAAGGATGATTAAATCCTAATGTTTTAGCATGTAAAGCTTGACCTGGAATTAAATCAAAGCAATTCTCGACAAATCGTTTATATTTCGAATGCGTAGTACCTCTAAGCACTTTGTCACCACCATATTCAGTATCATTAAATAAAGGATGGCCAATATGTTTCATGTGCGCTCTAATTTGGTGTGTTCTACCAGTCTCTAGCTTACATTCGATAAGCGTAACCAATCCGAATTTCTCAATTATTTTATAGTGCGTCACAGCATGCTTCCCATATTCTCCTTCTGGAAATACGGTCATTACCTTCCTATTTTTCAGTGATCTTCCAATATGTCCAGTAACCGTTCCGTCTTCTTTTACATCTCCCCAAACAAGAGCATGGTACCTTCTTTCTGTAGTTCTGTCAGCAAATTGTTTCGCTAAATTGGACAAGGCTAATTCTGTTTTAGCAATCACCATTAATCCAGTAGTATGTTTATCTAAACGATGAACCAATCCTGGTCGTCCGAAATAATCTTGGATTCTATACGGTAAGTTATCGAAATGATAAATCATTGCATTAACTAGCGTCCCTGTATAGTTTCCATATCCAGGATGAACCACCATGTTTGAAGGCTTATTCACAACAGCTAAATACTCATCTTCATAAACAATATCTATCGGAATATTTTCTGCTATTAATTCAATTTCTCTAACAGGATAAGGCATTACGATGGATACCTCATCTTTTGGCTTCACCCTGTAGTTCGGTTTTACTGCTATTTTATTAACTAATACATTACCATTTTTAGCCGCAAATTGTATCTTATTTCGGGAAGTATTAGGCAGTCGGTCTAATAAAAATTTATCTATACGAAGAACTTCTTGTCCTGGGTCTACTTTAAAACTATAATGTTCAAATAATTCATCTTCATTATTCTCTTCATTATCTACATCTTCAAATTCTTCTTGCATCAGTTTTTTACTATTTTCACTATTTTGTTTGATTTTTCGCTTACTATTTCAACGATAAAAACACCTGAGCTTTCCTGCGACAGGTCAATCGTTGCTTGATCACTATTTTTAATCAATACTCCTTGTAAATTATAAACATTTATACTTTTAACATCATCTACATTTCCTTTTATGAAAAATTTCCCATCCATAGATGGATTTGGATAAATCGAAACATTTAATTCATTTCGTTTATTTTCTATTCCTAGGGTAGCGTCTAAAGCTGTAGAAAATAAGGGGCGAATCATCGGCACACCTTTTATTTGAGATTGACTCCAAGTAACTCCATCATTCAAACTGAAGAAAACCTTGTCATTTTTAATTGTATTTTTATCAAAACCTATGTTTAATCGGTCTGAATCAAACTGCTGCCAACCTATATAAAACACTTCATCTACTGGAAGCTTTAAACTATCCTTGAAAAAATAGGTAAGAAATCGATTTGGATCATACAAAGGTGTTCGAGGGAAAAATATATCATCTTGATAAATTTGACTTCCAGGCACTCCATTGTTATCATTCCAAACAGTTAGCAAAAATAATTTGTCGGATACATCATTTGCAGCTTCTACAAAATAAGTGTTAATACCAAGTAAGGAATCGCCTTCATAAGCTTCAAATTTAACAGCTAAAGAAGATTGAGTTCCAGTTGTACCGTATGCGGCTTCTGGAGTTCCGTCATCATAGGCATAATAATTCCCAAAATACTGAACCCAAGATGTTGTATCATTACATCTATGATTAGGGAACTGAACATTTACTTCAGAAGTAATTTCAAATTCTTGCTCGTCACCCAATTTAGAAATATCAAACGACAAAGAATTTGAAAAATCATGTGTGCTTTTATAAAAAGTTCTTGGTGAATAATTCAATGCTGCATTTGATAGTGACGGACCAACGATAGTAGAACTATTTTCAACTATTCCGTTATACTTTACCGACAGATTTCCTGCCAACGAATTGTTTTCAAATAAATTACTCCCATTTCTAACTATTAATGGTAACTCATCATTAATTTTTCCTAGATTATTATTCTTGAAATGATCCCAAGGAACTGAAGCGTAATCTTTTAATATTGTTTTCACTGGATAAACCCACGCGAAGTCTTTAAACAATGTATCTTGAATACCTGAAGAGGCCTTTAAAGAAACATAGTCAAGATGAAAATGGTCAAATCCTCCTGATAAATGTCCGTAATTTTTAAACCTAAACTGAAAAGCATTTGTAAAATATTGAACATTTTTTACCGACAGATGTCCGACTCTAAAATTTGTATCTTCAAATCCTCCTGTAGACCAAACTCTTTGCCAAAGATCTAAATCTTTCTTATAAAATTCTAACACCAAAGAATCACCTGCTTCTGGAATTTCTCCATATCCAGCAGCTTGGTACAAAAAACTAAAATAAATAGAATCGGCAGCGGAATTTGATGATAAATCAATTTGCTTTGATGTAAGGAAATCTGCATAATCAGTACTGTTTGAATTAATTGCATAAGCTTCTCCATTTTCATCCAAACCATCAAATGTCATCACCCCAATTGACCAAGGACTTATTGCGTAATCATAATTATGAAAAGCATAATTATCTATCCATCTTTTCGTAGTATCGTTTAGAAACTTAAAAAATTGATATGCAGAATCTTGAACAATAGAAGGTGGGGTCATCCAAACAGTATCAGAAACATGACCAACTACTCCTAATGAATCATAAATATAAAAAGGTGGGTAAACTTGAATAGTGCTATAAACAGGTGGGTAAACTAACAAATCTGTAAATTTAACAGATGATGCAGTAAATGGAAAATCTGTAAAAGTAACTCCATCTGCTTCCATTACTCTTTTATAAGTCTGTATTAAACTAAAAGAAGTGTCATTTGCTAAAGGCACATCAGTTAAATGGTCTTTAAGCTTATAAACTAAATCAAAAGTTAAATCTAAATCGGTTATTGCTGCCTTTTTAATTTGATATCTATTTAAAGAAAATTCGTCAAAAAAAGGCAAACTCAATGTATCATATGAAAAAATAATTGTGCTGTCAAAACCAGTATTCGACTTTAAAAAAGCTTCATCATTTTTTTTTAGTTTAATGCTGTTCAATTTTAAATTTGAAATCATCGGGACTAATCCATCTTGACTGAATCCATTAAAAAGAATAGAACAAAAAACAAAAAACAAAAAAAACTTTATTCTCAACATGACCTTAAATTAAACGCTCCATCTTAAAACATTAAAAAAGAGTAAATATTGTGCAATCTAACTAGATTACTCCCCTTTAAAATTAGGATTAGCATAAACAGTAACAGTCGTACCAAAAGGAGAAAGCACACTTTCTTCAAAGTCAGGCGCTTGCGATTCAATTCTAGCTCTTAGCGAATCTGATTGTGTTAAACAATCTGGACAAACAGTAAAAAGCGTTAATCCACTTGTATTTGCAAATATAACTTGAGCTTCTTCAATAGTTAATCCGAAAAGGTTGGGAACTTGAACTGGTTCACCTCCTTCGTTTCTTCCTACCGTTAATACAATAACAGACCCAATCGCTATTTTTTCTCCGCTCTTAATAACCCTTCCTTTAAACTTTTGATTTAAAACTGCTCCATCAGACTCTGAAGATTTTTTATATTCTATTTCGTATTTAAGTCCTCTATTTTTAAGAACCTGCAAAGCAAAACGTTCTGATTTACTTATTAAATCTGGCATTTCTACCAAATCAGTAGCTTTTGAAATTTTTAAGCGAATAATACGACCTTCTTTTACAAAAACAGAAGATAATGAAGTGGCTCTAGGATCTTGACCTAAAATAGTACCCTTAATTTTCTTCGGGTCGTATTTAACCTCTACAACTTCATATTCCAAATCTAATTCATCAAGAATTGACTGAACACTAGATACATTTTTCCCAACTAAATTAGGAACTTCAATTTTTTGCCCATGACTAGTATAACTATCTAAGTAATAGATAACAAAAATAATAACGGTGAAATATGCTAAAATGATTAAGCCTAAATGCTTGAAAAATTGTTTCGTTTTAACAAATGCTTTAATGTTCTGAAAAATCCCCATAAATTAGTTTAAAAGTTCGGAGTCAATTCGTTTGATTTATAAAAGTCATCAATATGTTTAACTGCTTCATCTGTAGAATCTACAATTATGAATAAATCAAGATCTTCAGGAGAAATATTATGTTCTTCTTCTAACATAACATCTTTAATCCAAGCGATTAATCCTGTCCAATAAGATTTACCAAAAAGAACAACTGGACGTCTATTTATTTTCTTCGTTTGAATTAAAGTTAAAGCTTCAAACATTTCATCTAATGTCCCTAAACCACCAGGCATTATAACAAACGCTTGAGAATATTTCACAAAAATAACTTTTCGAACAAAGAAATAATCAAATTCTAAATTATGTTCTGCGTCGATATAAGGATTATGATTTTGCTCAAAAGGTAAGTTAATATTTAAACCTACAGATTTTCCGTTTACTTCAAAAGCACCTTTATTACCAGCTTCCATAATACCAGGTCCACCGCCAGTAATTACCCCGTAACCATGTAACGCTAATTTCTTAGCAACTTCAACTGCTGCTTTATAATATTTATTTTCAGGCTTTGTTCTTGCTGATCCAAAAATAGAAACACTAGGACCTATTTTAGACATTCTTTCATATCCTTCAACAAATTCAGACATTATTTTAAATATTGCCCAACTATCATTTGTTTTAATTTCCGTCCAATCTTTTCTATTTATATTCATCTTTTCTATTTTAGTTCAAAATGTAGTTATCAAATTTAATTGTAAATTTAATTGTAAATTTAATACTTTAATTATAAACTTTTAAGAAATCATTTCCTTTTGCAAAAGAAGACATGATTAATACCCAAAAATTGAAAGATTGAAAAATAAAACATTGACATTCTACACACTACTTGTTCTATTAATTGTTACGCAATCCATTTTTAGTCAGACCAAAAAAGACAGTGTTTCATTAACTAAACGGCTCGTTTTAACAACAAGTTCGATAGCAGGTTTATCTACTGCAGGCTTTGTTGGTCTGCATGAATTATGGTACAAAGATTACCAAACTTCGACCTTTCATTTTTTTAATGATTCAAAAAGTTGGATGCAGATGGATAAGATTGGGCACTTTTACACGGCTAATAAATTGAGTCTGGCTTTTTCTTCTGCCTATGAATGGTGTGGGATATCTCCTGAAAAATCGGCAATTATTGGAGCATCACTAGGATTAGGTTTTCAGACTACTCTTGAAGTCATGGATGGCTACAGTTCTGAATGGGGTTTTTCTTGGAGCGACATGGCTGCCAATACTATAGGGTCTCTTAGCTTTTTATCTCAACAGCTAATATGGCAAGAAGAAAAAATTATTTTAAAATTTTCATATCACTCTACTAAATATGCTGCAATTCGACCATCAGTTCTCGGGAATACTTTCAGTGAACGATTTTTAAAAGATTACAATGGGCAAACGTATTGGTTGAGTTATTCTCCACATGATTTTATTGAGGAAATACCATCATGGCTCTGTGTTTCTTTAGGATATAGTATTGATGCAAAGTTAGTTGGAGATACCGATTTTTACACAGACCCTACTACCAATAATAACTATACTGCTTCTAGACAATATCTTCTTTCTTTAGATATTGATTTCAGTAAATTACCGATTAAAAGACCTTTACTGAAAAAGATAATTAAACAGTTTAATTACCTTAAAATTCCTTTTCCAGCTTTAATAATGCAAAATGGGGGGGGGTAGTTTTAGAGGGATTTACTTTTGAAAAAATGACTGCGAAATTTGAAATATAGTTGACTTCAATCAATTAACGTTAATTACTTCAATATACTTAATTATTTACCGGAAATTTCTGTGAAAATTATTATTATTTTGTTTCTATTCGTGTTGTATTTTTAAGTGTGTGTTTTTTTGATTTAAGCTTCTGCTTTTCGTTGAAAAAACACTACAGTAAATTGATTACGGAGTGATGGAATTTAAACATCTGCTTCGAGCTAGGAGCGCTTGTTTCAACTCTATACAATTCTGATAAATCACTTTATATATCAGCTTTTTCATGAGCATCAATCGAGTACAAATAATTAAAAGATTACGACAAGGATTTTATCTAAATTAGATGTATTTCCGACTAGACAGTATCTATTCTGTTTTACACAATGTACAACTTACTATCACAATTTGTGATGGCAAGATTTTTTCATTTCAATGGATGATGTTTTTTGATATAAACCTATAAAACTGTTCTAATTTATTTTCCATAGGAACGGGGAAAGAAATTACTTGCAAATTTCAATTAAAAGAACCGTAGCAGTAAAACAGACTGCGGAGCGGGATCTTAATATCTGATTCGGAGCTGAGTTAAAACAATTGAAATGGTAAAGTAGCTGTTAATACTTCATAGGGTAGGGTTTATTCCGATAGATGTCGGAACCTACCCTATGAAAGATAGTTGACATCATAATGGTTTTTAACTCCCCCCCTACAAAAACTGATTTTTCAAAGGCAACTCAAGTACTTTATGTAAATATTCACTTGTTCTAAGCGCATCAATTTGATTTAAATGATCTATTCTGTGGCAATCGGATGCGATGAAATCTATTTGTCCTGAATCTACGAGCATTTCAGCTTGTTTTTTTACTGAAGGTCCGTAATGACCAGAAAGAGAATTGATGTTTAATTGAATTAATATACCTTTTTCTCTCCATTCTGCAGCTTTATCAACAGAACCGTGTAAAAAAGAATAGCGCTCAAAATGAGCTATAATTGGCTTGTATTCATTGATTAACATATCGAAAAAGAAAGCTTCGTGACCTCTTGGTTCTGAACCAAACGAAAATTCAATTAAAACATGCTTTCCTGAAAAAGTCAGAAAATCATTTTTAGGTAAGCGAGCAACTAACGTTTCATCATAAAAATATTCTGCTGCTGCTTCAATATCAATGTCTAAATTAATTCTTTTAAGTTCTGCTCGAACGTCTTCTAAACCACCCAAAATTGTTTCAGGAGTGTTTCGGTACATATCACTCATGATGTGAGGAGTTGTGATTATTTTAGAATAACCCAACTCCTTAAATTTCGTTAACATCCCGATTGTATCATCAAGGGATTTAGAACCATCATCAATTCCAGGAATTAAATGACTGTGCATGTCAACTTTTAGCACAGATAAATCAGCTGGACCTAACTTTTCTTTTTTTGAAAACAAACTAGAAAACAAACCCATATTCTTTATAATTTATTTGTACATTTTATCGTAATACGCTTGATAATCTCCAGATGTAACCCTGTCTACCCATTCCGTATTTTCTAAATACCAATCAACTGTTTTTTCTAATCCTTCTTCGAATTTAATTGATGGAGTCCACCCTAATTCTTTTTCTAATTTAGAGGCATCGATAGCATATCTTGCATCGTGTCCTGCTCTATCTTTAACGAAAGTGATTAATTTTTCGTTTTCACCTTCTGTTCTTCCTAATTTCTTGTCCAAAATCTGACAAAGGTAACGCACCAAATCAATGTTTTTCCATTCATTCAATCCTCCAACATTATATGATTCTCCAAGTCTACCTTTGTGAAAAATAGTATCAATCGCAGATGCGTGATCTTCTACCCATAACCAATCTCTTATATTATTACCTTTACCGTAAACTGGCAAACTTTTTTGATTCACGATGTTATGAATCACCAAAGGAATTAACTTCTCTGGAAAATGGTGACTTCCATAATTATTAGAACAATTTGACATTTTAACAGGCAAACCGTACGTATGATAAAACGCTCTAACGAAATGATCAGAACTTGCTTTCGAAGCAGAATAAGGACTTCTTGGATCGTATGAAGTTGTTTCTTCAAATAAACCTTCTTCTCCTAAACTTCCGAAAACCTCATCGGTTGATACATGATGAAAAACGTGTTCACCTTCTTTCCAACTATCTTTTGAAGCTTGTAATAAATTTACCGTTCCAACAACATTTGTCATCACAAAATCCATTGGTCCTTCAATCGAACGATCAACATGAGATTCAGCCGCTAAATGAATTACATCTGTAATCTTATAGGTATCAAAAACATCTTGAACATCCGAAACAGAACAAATATCTCCTTTTACAAAGACATAGTTTTCTTTATTTTCTACATCTGTTAAATTAGCCAAATTCCCAGCATAAGTCAACTTATCAAAATTGATAATTCGATATTGAGGGTAAAGTTGAACAAATCTTCTTACAACGTGAGAACCTATAAAACCTGCTCCACCTGTTACTAATATATTTTTCGTAAATTCCATAAAACTCCTTTATAGTTTAATTACTGTTTTATTATCTAATTTATATTTTTCTTTACTTTCTGTGCAAAGTGCCATACCAGCTGAATCAAATTCCAAACGTTGACCAAACTCACTCATCCAACCAATTTGTCGAGCTGGATTACCAACTACTAACGCATAAGCAGGAACAGTTTTAGTAACTACTGCACCGGCACCAATAAAAGCAAATTCACCAATATCATGACCACAAACAATTGTAGCATTAGCACCAATACTCGCACCTTTTTTTACAATCGTTTTTGCATATTCATTTTTTCTATTAACAGCACTCCTTGGGTTGATAACATTTGTAAAAACCATTGAAGGTCCTAAGAACACATCATCTTCACAAATCACACCTGTATAGATAGAAACGTTGTTTTGAACTTTAACATTCTTCCCTAAAATAACATCAGGAGAGATTACCACATTTTGTCCAATATTACAACCGTCGCCCAATTCACAATTAGGCATAATGTGAGAAAAATGCCAAATTTTAACACCTTCTCCTAATTTACAACCTTCATCAATAAAAGCTGTTTCATGTGCAAAATATCCCATTATTTAATAATGTATTTATCGAAATTATTATGCTCTTTTGCGTTCAATTCTTCTTCGCTTAAACTTTTAAAATACGCGTAAGTAATTTTCAATCCTTCAGCTCTTCCAACTTTTGGCTCCCATCCTAAAATCTCTCTCGCTTTTGTAATATCCGGCTGACGTTGTTTTGGATCATCAACAGGTAAATCGTGGAATACCACTTTTTGATCTGTACCAGTTAATTTGATAATTTCTTCAGCAAAATCTTTTATTGAAATTTCATCAGGATTACCAACATTCACAGGGTTCACATAATCACTGTGCAATAACCTGTAAATACCTTCAACCAAATCATCAACATAACAAAAAGAACGCGTTTGAGAGCCATCACCAAAAATAGTAATATCTTCCCCTCTCAAGGCTTGACCAATAAAAGCAGGTAAAACTCGACCGTCATTCAATCGCATTTTAGGTCCGTAAGTATTAAAAATTCGAATGATTCTTGTTTCAACACCATGAAAAGTATGATAAGCCATCGTGATCGCTTCTTGAAAACGTTTCGCTTCATCGTAAACTCCTCTTGGTCCAACTGGGTTTACATTCCCCCAATATTCTTCTGGCTGAGGATGTACAGTTGGATCTCCATATACTTCAGAAGTTGAAGCGATCAAAACCCTTGCCCCTTTTGCTTTCGCTAATCCTAAACAGTTATGAATACCCAACGAACCAACTTTTAAGGTTTGAATTGGAATTTTCAAATAATCAATAGGACTTGCAGGAGATGCAAAATGTAAAATATAATCTAAATCACCAGCAACATGAATAAACTTAGAAACATCATGGTTATAAAACTCAAAATGCTCTAAAGGAAATAAATGCTCTATATTTTTTAGTCTACCCGTAATCAAATTATCCATCGCAATTACGTGGTAACCTTCTTTGATAAAACGATCACATAAGTGAGAACCTAAAAATCCGGCTGCTCCAGTGATTAAAATTCTTTTTTGCTTTTCCATCTTTTTATTTTGAAACTAAAGTTGAATTTACTTTTACGAATTCAGCAACTCCATTACAAATGGTATCCAATTGCTCTTTAGTCATTTCTGTATGAATAGGTAAAGATATTACTCTTTCTGTTAACCAATCTGTTATCGGTAATTTTGTATCAGCACTTCCAAATGCTTCAAACATTTTTTGTCTGTGCGCAGGAATTGGATAGTAGATCATTGCTGGAATTTCTTTTTCAGCTAAGAAAGCTCTCATTGCATCTCTATCAATACCTTCCACTTGTAAAGTATATTGATGAAAAACATGCGTAGAGTTTTCAGCTCTTTTTGGCGTTTTGATTTCAGGAAACTGACTGAAAAAAGTATCGTAATGATGAGCAACAGCTCTTCTTGCATCGTTAAATTTATCTAACTGACGTAATTTTATTCTTAAAATCGCAGCTTGAAGGTTATCTAAACGAGAATTACATCCAACAACATCGTGATGGTATTGTTTGCTTTGACCATGATTCGAAATCATTTTCAACTTCACTGCTAATTCATCGTCATTTGTGAAAATAGCTCCACCGTCTCCGAAACAACCTAAGTTTTTAGATGGGAAGAATGAAGTACAACCAATCGTTCCAATCGACCCCGTTTTAACAACTTCGCCAGAAGACAAAGTATAATCGCAACCTATTGCTTGTGCATTGTCTTCGATTACAAATAAATTGTGTTTTTTAGCAATTTCCATGATTTCATTCATCGGTGATGCTTGACCATATAAATGAACCGGAACAATTGCTTTTGTTTTAGAAGTGATTACTTCCTCAATTTTAGATGCATCTATACAAAATGTCTCAGGATTAACGTCAACAAAAACAGGTTTCAACCCTAATAATGCTATTACTTCAGTAGTAGCAATATAGGTAAAAGAAGGTGTTATCACCTCATCACCAGGCTTCAATCCCAATCCCATCAATGCAATTTGCAAAGCATCAGTACCATTAGCACATGGAATAACATGATTCACTCCTAAATATTGCTCCAATTCACTTTTGAATCCTGTAACCTCATGTCCATTTATAAACTGAGCATTTTCAATCACACTTGCAATTGCTGCATCAATTTCTGGCTTCATCGTTTGGTATTGAGCAACCAAATCAACCATTTGAATTTTTTTCATCTATATAATTTACTAAACGTAAGGATGTAAAGATAAAAAATAGAATTGAGATTTTTATGTTTTTTTAACCACAGAGTAATGCAGAGTTCTTTTCACGGAGTCTCACAGAGTTTTGTGTCTCCAATCTGAAAATTGTATTTTTTTTAGTCTAAAATCTAAAAACCATATGGATACTGACTTAGTATGATTTTAATTTTTTTTGT
>Ga0105052_10005617_pt1 | contig 13104 bp, 10 predicted proteins | sample FRY03_FD_78094 | JGI IMG/M metagenome (GOLD analysis project Ga0105052, IMG submission 78094) | Freshwater microbial communities from Lake Fryxell liftoff mats and glacier meltwater in Antarctica - FRY-03 | ecosystem: Environmental > Aquatic > Freshwater > Ice > Glacier meltwater ... | reverse complement strand
CTGGAGTGACCAGCACACAATGACCGCGACATCCCCGCTGCAGCTGAGGACAATGCTTACGGAAATCGGTTTCGAGGTCACTGTGCTGGAGCATGATTACAGTCTGATACACATGCCGACGGCGGACAGTTTCAATGCGATTCTGGTCGCCTCTAAGCCCATCGTTTAAAACGGTATATACTTTTGCTCGAGAAATAAAAAATCCTGGAGAACCTGCCAATGACCATCAATCCGATAAGCCGCTTTCCAGTTCCTGATCTTGAGTCGCTGCCCGACGATATACGAGAACGTATCCTTGCAGTGCAGGAAAAATCAGGATTCGTGCCCAATGTATTTCTGGCACTGGCGCACCGGCCTGCTGAGTTTCGCGCATTCTTTGCCTACCATGATGCGCTGATGGATAAGCCCGGCGGTTTGAGCAAAGGCGAGCGCGAGATGATCGTAGTGGCAACTTCCGGGCTCAATCAATGCATTTATTGTGTCGTCGCACATGGCGCTATTCTGCGAATCAGGGAGAAGAATCCCCAGCTTGCTGACCAGATCGCCATTAACTATCGCAAAGCTGACATCAGCGAACGCCAGAAAATTATGCTGACTTTTGCGATAAAAGTGTCGCAGAACTCTGCTGAGGTTGGTGATGAGGATCTGACGCTGTTGCGCCAGCATGGGTTCAGCGATGAGGATATCTGGGACATTGGCGCCATTGCTGCTTTCTTTGCGCTGTCCAACCGTATGGCCAATCTCACCAGCATGCGCCCCAACAATGAGTTTTATCTGCTGGGACGGCTGCCGAAGTAGTGCGCTAATGGCTGTTATTTAGAAGCTTCAGGGTAATACCTCGATTGTCGCGTACTTGACCACCCACTATGCTGAGTTTTCATTGATGCGGGTCAGGCCGCAGACTTACCAAAGTGAAGAATCCAGACACACAACAAGCGCGTATAGTTGATAGCTATTTATAGAACGTAAATTTTATGATTACTGAACATATCCGCTGGAGAATAATTTTGCCAATACTTGTGTTGATTCTGCTGTTTGGGCCATTTTTGATACCGGTTAACAGCTCCGGTACCCTGAGCCATCGCGAGGTCGCTGGGGTTGGTGCCAGCTTCATGCCAGCGCTTGGAATCGATATCCACTATGAACGGCATGCCTATCAAGGATCATCGGTTAATCCGCCACTGATTCTGTTGCTCCATGGTTTTGGCGCCAGCACCTGGTCCTGGCGTGAAGTCATTGCTCCGCTCAGTACCTTTGGAGAAGTGATTGCGTATGATCGCCCCGGCTTTGGCTTCACAGAAAGGCCAACTTCATGGTCAGAGACTAATCCCTATGGTCTGGAAGGGCAGGTGCAGATAATCGATGCCTTTATTGAGCAGTTTGCAGATCAACAGCGTGAGGTCGTGCTGATCGGCCACTCGGCAGGTGGCACCCTGGCTGCAGAATACGCATTGCGCAAGCCTGATACAGTCGATGCGCTGGTATTGGTCGCGCCAGCAATACTGGCGGGCGGCGGTAGTCGTGGAGGCTGGTTAACTGCGCTGACAAAAATCCCCCAGGTCAATCGACTTGGCCCCTTACTGGTGGGCCGGATCGCCAGCAGTGGTCAGGCGCTGTTGACACGTAGCTGGTATGACCAATCGAAAATTACTGATGAAATTCTGGAAGGTTACACCGCTCCTTTAGCTATCGCTGGTTGGGAGCAAGCCTTCTGGGAGTTCAGTCAGGCAGATCAGAACTACCGCGTGCGACAGGACATCGCACAATTGCAGCAAGCGGTACTGCTGGTCAGTGGGGATACCGATCTGGTGGTTGCAACGAATGATACCGTGCAGTTGAGTGAGATGATCACTGACAATCAGTTGAGTATCCTGCCCAACACCGGCCACTTACCCCAGGAAGAGACACCGCTGCTGTTTTTGCAGGCGCTCACGGATGGCTGGACAAATCTGCTGGATGGCGGAGCATTGCAGGAAACTGAACTGTGATCTGCTCTGATGATGAGCCGAGTGGTGAATTGCCCCGTTAGCGTTTTCAGGCGGGCGGGAGTCGCGCGCTGTAATCACCTTAAGCCTGCCCCAATGGCATTCTGCCGTGCTTCTTCTCCCGGGGCTTTACCTTGTAGTTGCCTCCGGCTTCGGCTGCTAGTCTGCAGTTATTGAGAGGCTCCCCAGGTCAATTCAGGAACTGTTGCCATGATCGAATCCAGGTCAGATATGAAAGAGCGCGAACGCGGCTTTCACGATCTACGATATGGCAGTCAAGTTGACCCGCGCTTCAGCTGGAGAAATACTATTCCATCACCCATGAGTCACAGGAAGTATTCAGGACCCTGATTGAAGACAGTCTGACCGAGGACTCCCGTTTACTGGAATACGGCTGCGGCATGGGCGAAAGCGCTGACTTTCACAGCACACCTGGTTGTGAATTCTACGGACTCGACATCTCTCCGGAAGCGATCAAAAAGGCAGAAGCGGCTGCCAGGGAATTAGGCTTTAATGCAACCTGTCTGGTTGCTGACGCGGAAAATACCACGCTCGAAGGGGATTCATTCGACGTCATCATCGGGTCCGGCATCCTGCATCACCTGAATCTTGACAATGCTCTGGCAGAGCTCAGGAGAATTACCAGGAAGTCCGGTTGCTGCGTTTTTACCGAGCCCCTGGGCTACAATCCGATGATTAATCTGTTCCGCACGCCGCTAAAAAATAGTCGCTACCAGCGGTTCACCTGCGTCCAGAACTAGTGTACTGTTCTGGGAAGTACTTTTTCGAAACAAACATTCATCTGGTTGTTAAAAATATGACTTATTGCGTCGCTATAGCCGTGGATGCCGGGCTGGTATTTTGTTCAGACTCCCGAACTAATGCGGGAATTGACCAGGTCAGCACTTACAGCAAAATGTACCGTTTCGGCGTTGACGGGCAGAGACAATTTGTCATCCTCTCCGCAGGCAATCTGGCCACGACCCAGGCAACCATCTCCAAAATCAAGCGCGATATCAAGGAGCGGGCCAGTTACAGCCTGCTCACTGTTGATAGCATCAGCGAAGCAGCCGACTACCTGGGCACCGTCAACCGAGCCGAGCAGGAGAAACATGGTCCGGGCTTTGAAGCCAGCTTTATTATTGGTGGTCAGATCGCTGCCAGTAAACATCGCATCATGCTGGTGTATCCGGAAGGCAATCATATTACCAGTTCGAAAGACACTCCTTATCTGCAGATCGGCGAAAGCAAATACGGTAAACCGATACTGGATAGAATTCTGGCTCCTGACCTGAACCTGGACACCTGTGCGCTATGCGCCATGGTATCTATGGACTCGACCATGCGCAGCAATCTGAGCGTGGGGCCGCCAGTGGAAACACTGGTTTATCGTACTGATAAGCTGATTCTGGAGAAGCCTTTACGTTTTGAAGAAGGCAGCGAGTTCCTGCGTGAATTGAATCGAAGCTGGGACCAGCGCCTCAAGGATGCGTTCCGCCAGATGCCACCTTTTGCATGGGCTTCTACCTGGGACAAGAGCGCCGAAGAGCGGAACAGCAGTTACTATAACGAAGCTGATCACATGGAAAGCTGAAACTTCCCGAGGGCGTTATACAAGCGCCTTATACAAGCGCCGAAGAAATGTTTTTAGACTCCACCTGCGCACTCGCGTCTCCTTGAGTTTGTTCCTGCCTTTGCATATTGCTGACCACAGGTAAAAACCAGGCCTCTGCAATCCGACCGTGAATTTCGCCGATCTCAACCTGCAGCTCATCAATGAATTCCAACAACCCTTTCTGCAAAAGGGCTGGAACATTGGCCGTCGAAACCATCTCCTGCGCCTTGCTCACCTGCCTTCTGGCATTTTCATTACCTGGTAATTTCTGCAAACAGAATTCAAGTCTGGACAGGCAATGAATCACAGATCGTGGCAGTTGTTTATCCTGTAAAAGAAATGTCACCACATCTTCGCCGTTTACCCGGTCATATACATGTTGTCTGTACATCTGATAAGCACTCAGTGAGCGCAACACATTCATCCAGATGATGTTTTCATACGGCTCAATAATCGGTTCACTGGGAGCGCCTTGTGCCTGCAAGGTGGGCAACAGGCTGACTGATCCCACATCGACGATACGTGTGGTCATGTCGGCGCGCTCAAGGTTGCGACCCAGGCGGATAAAATTGTAAGCGCTATTGTGACTCATGGCACCAGCAAGCAAACCCGTCAATTGTTGGCAGTAAGCAATTATCTGTTGCAATAATTGATTGCGCGGCCCTCGGCTGATGCCTTTGCCGGCATTCTCCAGCGTATACAGATAAAGATTATTGATCTGTTCCCAGGCCTCGGCAGGAATGACTTCGCGAGTGGTGCGCGCATTTTCACGCGCCATTTCCAAAGAACTCAAGATCGAGACCGGGTTTCTGGTGTCTGACAGCAGAAAACGGATAACCGAGCGTTCGTCGGTCGTTTGAAATTTTTCATCAAAGTCGTTGTGTGAACCGGTGATCTCTACCAGGGTGTGCCAGCCGATTCGGGTACCTCTGGGTAGATCGAACAGCAGCGATGAATAGACATTCATCAAGCGTGCAGAGTTTTCTGCCCGCTCCAGGTAACGACTTAGCCAGTAAATTCGCTCGCCAACCCGTGACAACATTTTAGATACCCCCATCCGAAACGATCCAGGTGTCCTTGCTGCCGCCACCCTGAGATGAGTTCACAATATAAGAACCTTTCACCATGGCAACGCGAGTCAGGCCGCCAGGCGTCACATAGCAGTTCCTGCCCTGCAGAATGAACGGACGTAAATCAATATGACGTGGTTCCGCGCCTCTGTCTACCAGCACAGGCGCCGTGGACAAGGAAATTAATGGCTGTGCCATATAATTTCTGGGGTTTGCCTTTATCTTCAAGGCAAATTCGGCACGTTCCTTCACACTGGCCTGTGGCCCCATCAGCATGCCGTAGCCGCCAGACTCATTGGCCGGTTTAACCACCAGTTTGTCGAGATTATCGAGAACAAATTTGAGTTGCTTGTCATCAATGCACAAATAGCTGGGAACATTCGGCAGCAGGGGCTCTTCTCCCAGATAGTATTTGATCATGGCGGGGACAAAGGTATAGATAACTTTGTCATCTGCCACACCGGCTCCAGGGGCGTTGGCCAGTGCCACATTGCCTTTTAACCAGGCTCGCATTAAACCGGGAACACCCAGGGTGGAATCTTTGTAGAAAGCCTCCGGGTCAAGAAACATGTCATCAATGCGGCGATAGATGACGTCTACTCGCGCGAGTCCATTGATGGTACGCATATAGACACAATCATTTTCGACAACCAGATCGCTGCCTTCAACCAGTTCCACGCCCATTTGCTGAGCCAGGAAAGAGTGCTCAAAATAGGCAGAGTTGTAAATTCCCGGGGTGAGAACCACGATTTCTGGATAGTCCAGTGGCCGTGGAGAAATTGCCGCCAGCATATCGAACAACTGTGAAGGATATTCTGTTATCGGCTGGATATTATAGTTTTCAAAAAGTTCCGGAAATACCCGCTTGGTAACCTTGCGGTTTTCCAACATGTACGAGACTCCCGAAGGCACTCGCAGATTATCTTCAAGCACATAGAACTTACCATCTTTGTCGCGAATCAAATCGGTTCCACAGATATTAGCCCAGACATTGAAAGCGGGTTTCATACCGATGCATTCCTTGCGGAAATTGACGGAATCAGCCAATAATTCTGCAGGAACAACTTTATCTTTCAGGATTTTCTGGTCGTTGTAGATATCATGAATAAAACAATTCAGCGCCCGCAGCCGTTGTTCCAATCCCTTGCTTGTTTCGCGCCATTGTGTTTCGCTGATGATCCGGGGAATAATATCAAACGGCCATTCGCGATCTATGTTTCCGGCCTCACTGTAAACAGTGAAAGAAATTCCCATGGTTTTTATTGCAAGCTCAGCCGAGGATTTGCGTAATTGCAATTCTTCACTGGAAAGAGATGCGAGATAGCGAGCAAGAATGCGAGCAGTTTTGCGGGGGTAGGCTGGCGTACTTATGACTTCGTCGTAGAAGTCGCCGGGATTATATGATTTCCAGTCTATGCGCATATTGAGGATTACATTACCGCATGACCATACAAGTAGCAATACGTCACCGCACAAGCTATAGCTTCGACAGAGTTGTTGAGATCATGCCGCATATTGTGCGCTTGCGACCCGCTCCGCACTGTCGCACACCTGTTACAGCTTACTCGCTCAGCATCACGCCAGATACCCACTTTGTCAATTGGCAACAGGATCCTTTTGCGAACCATCTGGCACGTCTGGTTTTTCCAGAGCCTGCCAAAGAATTGATTGTGAGCGTTGAATTGATCGCCGACATGACTGTCATTAATCCATTTGATTTTTTTGTGGAGGAGAGTGCTGAGCACTTTCCTTTCAAATACGATTCCCAATTGGCGCATGACCTGGCGCCCTATCTGGAGATCAAGGATAACAGCAAGACGATGCAGGCCTGGATAAAGGCGGCCGATACCAAACGCCAACCGATAGTCACATTTCTGGTCAATGAAAACGCCAGAACTCAGCGCGCCATCAAGTACACTACTCGCATGGAACCGGGTGTGCAGACGCCGGAGGAAACCCTGCTCAAGAACCTGGGATCCTGCCGCGACAGTTCATGGTTGCTGGTACAGACCCTGCGCCATCTGGGTATGGCAGCGCGCTTCGCATCCGGCTATCTGGTGCAGTTGGCCGCTGATGTGAAGTCTATTGACGGGCCTGTTGGACCCACAGAGGACTTTACGGATTTACATGCATGGGCTGAAGTTTTTATCCCAGGTGCTGGTTGGATTGGACTGGACCCTACCTCCGGATTGTTTGCCGCCGAGGGTCATATCCCGCTCGCCTGCACACCCGACCCGGTGAGTGCTGCACCGATAACGGGCAGCACAGGCGTTTGCGAAGTCACCTTCGGACATGAGAATACCGTCACGCGCTTTCACGAAGATCCGCGCGTAAGCAAGCCTTATTCTCCCAGTCAATGGCAGCAGATAGACGCATTGGGAAAGCAGGTGGATGCTGATCTGAGTAAACAGGATGTTCGTCTGACTGTAGGTGGTGAGCCAACGTTTGTCTCGATTGACGATATGCAAAGTGAACAATGGAACACGGCTGCCCTGGGCAAGGATAAGCGCAAACTGGCCGGGGAACTTTTATTGAGTTTAAAAAACCATTACGGCTCCGGGGGTATCACTCATATCGGCCAAGGCAAGTGGTACCCAGGGGAAGCGCTTCCGCGTTGGGCATTGGGCATTTTCTGGCGCACCGACAAAAAACCTCTCTGGCACAATCCGCGCTTGCTCGCTGATGAAAGAATAACGGGTATCCATGCTCCAACAGATGCCGAGCAGTTCATGGAAGTCTTGTGTCGGCATATCAAGATAGATGCACGTTACATCGTCAGCGCGTACGAAGACAAAACCCACTATGAGAAGAAAAAAGCTGAATTGCCAGCCAATCTCTCTATCGAGAATAATCAACTGAAAGATCCGCTGGAACGGGCTCGACTGATCAAAGTGTTCGCTCAGGGCCTGGCCGCAGCGACCGGTTTTGTGCTGCCACTGGAGTGGCGTGGGGCTGGGTGGCAGAGCTGCCGCTGGTACTTCCGTAATGAAAAATTGCAGTTGTTTCCAGGTGATTCTCCGCTGGGTTTCCGCTTGCCCCTGGACAGTCTGCCCTGGGTAGCCCCGGGCGATGTTGAGCAGGAGTTTCCGAAGGACCCGTTTGCGCAGCGTGAAGAACTGGCCAGTCCGGCCGAACAGATGAGCAGTTCCGACGCCAGCGTTAAAAGCAGCAGTAAAAAAACTGTTGCCGCCAAAACCATGGCCAGGAAAAAACCAGCCATCAAGTCAGATTCCGATGAGCGAAAAATGTTCCATACAGCATTATGTGTCGAGGTTCGGGAAGGCAGGCTCTATGTATTTTTGCCACCCTTGTTGCATCTGGAACATTATGTCGCGCTGACCGCCGCCGTAGAGGCAAGCGCAGAACAACTGAAATGTCCGGTTATTCTCGAGGGTTATGAACCTCCTCGCGATCCTCGTCTGAAAAAATTGATGATTACACCTGACCCTGGCGTCATTGAAGTCAATGTGCAGCCGGCCAATAACTGGGAAGAATTCCTGGGCATCGTTCAGCCCCTGTATGACTACGCCAGACAAACCCGTTTAGGAACCGAGAAGTTCATGCTGGACGGCAGACACACGGGCACTGGCGGCGGCAATCATGTCACGCTGGGGGCAGCAAAACCCGAAGATAGTCCGTTTTTGCGTCGCCCGGATCTGCTCGGCAGTTTATTGCGCTTCTGGCAGAATCACCCCAGTTTGTCGTATCTGTTCTCAGGCCAGTTTATTGGACCAACCAGTCAGGCTCCGCGTGTGGATGAAGCGCGCGATGACAATCTCTATGAGCTAGAGATTGCGCTTCAGCAGCTGACCGAAGGCGAGACTAAACAGCCCTGGCTGGTTGATCGCATACTGCGCAACTTTCTGGTGGATCTGACGGGCAATACCCACCGCGCCGAATTTTGCGTGGATAAACTTTACTCTCCCGACAGTTCAACGGGCCGGTTAGGCCTGGTGGAGTTCCGCAACTTCGAGATGCCACCGCACTGGCAAATGAGCGCGGTGCAGGTATTGTTACTCAGGGCGCTGGTTGCCCAATTCTGGAAGCAACCTTACCGGAAGCCGCTCATCAATTGGGGTACCCAGCTACATGATCGGTTCATGCTGCCGCATTTTGTGCAGGAAGATCTGCAACAGGTAATTGATGATCTGAATGTAGCCGGGTATAAGTTTCAAACTGACTGGTTTGCTCCCTTTCAGGAGTTTCGCTTTCCGCATTATGGCAGTATCAATGTAGCTGGTATTCAATTGGATGTGCATTCAGCCATCGAACCCTGGCATGTGCTGGGTGAGGAATCCAGCACTCAGGGTACGTCGCGTTATGTGGATTCCTCGGTGGAACGCCTGCAGATAAGGACACGTAATATGACGGGAGATCGTTATATCGTTACCTGCAATTCGCGCAAAGTTCCTCTACGAACCACCCGTGTTGAAGGGGAGCACATTGCCGGAATCCGCTACAAGGCCTGGGCACCTTACTCTGCATTGCACCCAACGATTGGAGTTCACTCTCCGCTGACGATTGATATCGTGGATACTTACCTGCAGCGCTCCATTGGGGGATGCACCTATCACGTCTCTCATCCAGGCGGCAGAAGTTATGATACTTTTCCGGTCAATGGCAATGAGGCAGAGGCGCGCCGGGTGGCTCGCTTCTGGTCACACGGTCATACCCAGGGAAAAATGAATCCTGATCTCAGCGATCCACATCCGAGTCAGCCTTACACGCTGGATTTGCGCTACCAGGGCAAATGAGCAAAGCTGGTTATTGCAGAATCCCTCGCACAACTGGCGGAATATGCAGGCAACAAGTTTGGCGATTTTATCTTTCATGCACTGCCAATTGGAATGATTGCGGGAAGCCGAAGGTTTTTCTGGAACCCTCAGTTCAGCGCCGCCAATTGGTGTAGCTAAGACTGGTGAGTAGCTCTCCGGCATGCCAGATCCATCATCACTCCCACCGCCAGACTGTAATCCATCCGCTCTCCCTGCCAAAGTGTGACCGCAGTACCGTTGTCTATCTCCACGCCGATGCCGTTGTGCTCGCGCTCAATGGCTAACTCCTCTTCCACCGGATCATACGCGTCAAGAAACTGGTGCGGTATCGCGCGGGGTATTTCTCTGCCCGACGGTAATTGAAATTCAAAGTGCCCTTCATCCCTCTTTACGATTTCGATCAGCTGCTGATGCAGCAACCGATGGTGATGCCGACACAGCAGCACAAGATTATCGAGACTGGTCTTGCCGCCCTCGCACCAGTGCTGCACATGGTGCGCATCCACGAAACGCGCCTCGCAGCATCCCGGAAATGTGCACCCCTGGTCTCGCACCATCAGTGCGCGGCGCAGAGCAGCCGAGATCGTGCGGCTGCGCCGTCCCACATCCAGAACGTTGCCGCGGAAATCCTGCAGCATCGATTGCAGGGTCGAGTCGCAAGACAGTCGGCGCGCCGTGAACGGGGAAACATGAATGCTGGAACCGCCACAGTCGATGGAGCATTCGGGAGCGTGGCCCGGCCCAATCTGATCGGCAGCATCGTGGAACTCAGGTGAATTCGCAGCCGCAGCTGACGCGCAGGGTTGCAAGTTGGAAGAGCCCAGCGATAGTGACTTCGCCCGTTCAACGTGTACAATCACCTGCGCCTTTTCAGCGGAAACCAACGGTTGCAACCCATCACTGTGCAAGGATCGTGTGGCCTGCTCGGCAATAGCGACCAGCGCATCGGCACGTTTCTGCGGAAACGTTTTCTGCGAGATCACAGCGAGCCGATCCGAGGAGGATTGTGAGGACTCGTCAACAACCCGATCAACTTCGTCAGCGCGCATCGGCGGGTTCATCGCAGACACCATCGCATTGAGCACATTCACGAACGTGGCACCCTCCTCGGCCACCAATCTCGCGCGAATGACCAACATGCCATCTTCATCGAAGTGGTAACTCAAATCACGGCGTTCATAACAGTCGCGGTCATGCTGCGCATCGTTGAGTCGCGACACACGACGAAACTTGCGCACCAATTGTTCGACGTGCTGCGCCTTACCATAACGGGCAACCTGCAGCAGAAACGCTTCGTTTTCCGGCGTGGCCGACCGGGTCATGGCTCGCACTTTGGAATAACTCAACGCACCGCTGCGAAACGCGGCATCGATTTTGGCAAGCAACGGCAGCGCCTTAGCCACACGCACCTTTTCTCGAGCGGCGCCCAGATCGATACCACAGTAATAGTTAAGCCAGTGCGCTGGCGACTTCAATCCGGCACCCGCCCATGCCTCCCGCTCGATCAACGCGGCCAGGAGTTTGAGAAAGCGATACTGAGCGGCATTGATGTGACCGGCCAGACGGGTGAGCTCGTTGCTCAGAGCGATGTTATCGTCGGGGATGAACCAGTGAAACGAAGTATTCTCGGGGAGCGCGGACATGGAGTTCTCCTTTGTAACGGCAGAAGAAAATCAGATTGCTGTATATAAATACAGTATAGTCCTATGTGGCTGATATGGCTATGAACAACTTGATTTTTAGTGGGGGAATATTGCCTAGATTTTAGTATTACGTTCGGTCATTTTTGAATTGATTGGATTCTAGGGCCGCAGCGTGTCCTACCGCCTTCGTCGGTAAATGGACGCTAGTGTCCTGTCTGGATGGTACCCCATGAACCTTTATCCACGCTTCGTAGAAGCCAAAGTCGCAGCAGCTCTTCTGGATACTCCGGTGGTGTGTATGCCAGCTTGCCGCACTAAAACAATTATGGCCATTCACCTGCGCCAGAAAGTGATACCGCAAAGCACGGCACTGCCACCGGCCAAGGTCCTAACCGGTTTTTGCTCCTGCAAAACCGGCATACAGGCCGTCCATGGCCCTACCCGCAGCCTAGGCTGGCTACTGCAGAGCCTGATACACCATGCTTGGATATTTAGTCCGTATATCATTGCTGTTGGGCAATTGATTAATCATTAACAGAATGCTAAGTCCGGAACTGGGGTCGACCCGGTACAGCGAACCATAGGCACCGCCCCAGCCGTAGGAGCCGACTGCATCCATGCCGTTAGCTCCGTACAGATCGGTGGTTTCAAACCCAAGTCCGAAGCCGCGGCCATTGTCTGAGTGCAGTGTGCCGACCTGATTAGTGGTCATCAATGCGACCGAACGGGGCGATAGAACGCGCACACCATTCAATTCACCGCCACCGCGAATCATTTCCATAAAACGGGAATAGTCCTTTGCCGTGGAGATAAGACCGGCACCACCTGCCAAATTTCTACGCGGTCCTTCTATATAGTGTCCCTGACCCCTTGATCCTTCCGCTGCACGCACGGCTTTGCCCTCGGCATCGCTAGAGTACACAGCGACAACGCGTGCAATTTTTTCTGCCGGTACGAAGAAATGGGTGTCATTCATTTCCAGAGGTTCAGTGATGCGAGTACTGATCAGTTCATCGAGAGGCAGGCCACTGGCTCGTTCGGCGACGCAACCCAGCACATCGGTATTGTAACCGTAGACCCAGGCTTCACCGGGTTGCTCCAGGAAGGGCAGTGAGGCAAGCCGTGCCATGGTGGTACAAACCGCCTCATCCTTATCTGCGGTATACCAGCCTGCGCCAGCGGCCGGGCCGAGACCCTGCTGACGATAAAGCTCCGCGATGTGTGCCTGGGTGCCGTAGGAAATACCGGCTGTGTGGGTGAGCAGATCTCTTAAAGTAATCTCTCTTTTGGCTGGAACTATCTTCATGCCAGCGTCGCTCATTTCGGCGACGGTGGTGGATTTGTATTCTGGAATGAATCTGCTGACCGGGTCGCTCAGATTGAGCCTGCCTTCTTCCATCAGTGTCAGGATGACCACACTGGTCAAGGCTTTGGTCTGCGAGGCAATTCTGAACATGCTGTCCGTGCGCATTTCCTTGCCGGCTTCCCGGTCGCTCCAGCCGACTGCACGCTCATACACGATTTCGCCATTCTGCAGCACAAGTGCCACGGCGCCGGCGAGTTGTTGCTGGTCCACATAGTCCTGCAGGACCTGGTCGAGCCGCGCCAGCTTTGACTCGTCGATGCGAAGTTCAGGCTGAGCGTTAAGCGACAGCGCTGATAGCGTTAGTGTAAACAGCAGAACAAGACGGGCGATTGCAGGTGCAGAGGACATAACAGGCTCCGAGTTATTTTTGTTTTGTGAGTGAGTATACTGCTGTTTTTCAATCGGGTGTAAGCGGATTATCTGGCGCGGATGGCAACTTAAATCCGGCGCCTTCGATTGGTTCTGAGTTTTAAAGATTGAATCGCTGCCGCAAAAAATGGGCAATTCCGTCGGCATTGTGATGGCCAATCACCTCGGTTGCAGCGGCTTTGATCGCTTCATTGGCATTGGCGGGTGCATAGCTTTCATCCGCCGTCGCAAACATGCTCAGATCGTTATCGCTGTCGCCGAAACAGACAACCTTGCTGACT
>Ga0105052_10005610_pt1 | contig 13114 bp, 10 predicted proteins | sample FRY03_FD_78094 | JGI IMG/M metagenome (GOLD analysis project Ga0105052, IMG submission 78094) | Freshwater microbial communities from Lake Fryxell liftoff mats and glacier meltwater in Antarctica - FRY-03 | ecosystem: Environmental > Aquatic > Freshwater > Ice > Glacier meltwater ... | reverse complement strand
CGCCCATATTTAACCTCAAACATCACCCGTCAACTGCCAACTGCCAACTGCCTCAGGAGTCTGTCAGACCATGGTTGACCCGCGCCCCGGCATCTGGCCTTTGAGCGGATGCAGCCGCAAGCCCGGAGTGTCCATGTCTTCAACAGACTGCGCGGTGTCCAAGGCAGCGGGTTGCAGCCGCAGGCGTTTGGCGTGACTGGCCAGAGGCCCGAAACACAGCCTGCCATGAAATGCCTTCGCAGACCTTTGTGCCGAAACGAGCTGAGCATGGCGCGCATGATCGTGCTGCGCACCATGCAACACAGCGCAAAGCGAGTTGCCTGACACCAGCGCCCCTCACATCCCCCGCGTTAGGCGCCAAAACCGCGCATTCAAGACCACTGCTGCGACCGCCAGCCCGCCCACCAGCCCAACCCACAACCCGGTCGGGCCCAGCGGGCCAAACACGCCCAGGCTCAGGCTCAGGCCCATGCCGATCACCCAGTAGCAAAACACGGTGACCAGCATCGGGATCTTGGTGTCTTTGTAGCCGCGCAGCACGCCCATGGCACCCACCTGCAGGCCGTCGACCAGTTGGAACACAGCGGCGTAGACGAGAAACTGCGCGGCAACCGCGATCACCTGCGGGTTCGGTGTGTAGAGGCCAGCGAGCCATTCGTTGGTGCTCCACATCACGCCGGCAGAAACCGCCATGAAGCCGGTGCACAGCGCAATCCCCAGGCGGCCGCGGTAGCGCGCGGCCAGTGGGTCGCCCGCACCCAGCGCCTGGCTCACCCGCACGGTGATGGCAATCGAGATGCCCAGCGGCACCATGAAGGCGATGGAGGCGATGTTGATCGCGATCTGGTGACCGGCCACCGCGCCCACGCCGAAGCGGCCCATGAGCAGGGCGGTGGCGGTGAACATGCCCGATTCCATCGCCATGCCAATCGAGATCGGCAGGCCCAGGCGCACGATGCGGGTGATGTGCGGCCAGTCGGGCCGGGTCCAGCTCTGGCGCAACCGGTGGGCGGCGTAGCGCGGCGCGCGCAGCGTGTAGCCAAACAGCACGAAGCAGCCGGCGGTTTGTGCGATGCCGGTGGACAGGGCGGCGCCGGCGGCGCCCATGGCGGGCCAGCCAAAGTTGCCAAACATGAAAACGTAGTTGCCGAAGATGTTGAGCGGCAGCATGAGCAGCTGTGTCCAGAGCATGGGCATGGTGTGGCCCATGGACTCGTTGAGAAAACGCGGCACGAGATACAGGCAGGTGAACGGCAGGCTCCAGCCAACCCACAGCAAGTAGCGGCGCGTCTCGGTCACGATCTCGGGCGCAATGCCCAGGTACGGCATGAGCGCGGCCAGCGCACCCAGCGTGGCAACCTGCACCGTGGAGAGCAGCAGCGCAAGCCAGAGCCCCTGGCGCCACTCGCCTGCAATCAGGTGGTGGCGGTTGGCGCCAACATGGTGCGCCAAGATAGGCGTGAGCGCCAGCATCAGGCCCAGGCCGGCGATGAAGGTGAAGAACCACATGGCCGAGCCCATCGCCACTGCGGCCAGCGTGAGCGGGTTGATGCGCCCAGCCATGAGCGTGTCGGCCACGCCCATGCCCATTTGCAGCAGCTGCGCGGTGATGACGGGCAAGGCGATGACGGCGATGGCGCGGGTCTCGGCCCGCGCCTTTAGAGAGCGAGAAGAATTCACGAAGACAAAAAAGAAAATGGCCCCGCCAGGAGGAGCTGCGGCGCCATCAACAAAGCCACTTCAGTCCAACACGCCAGCACCAGTTTAGAAAATAATGCACTTGGGAATCCATACAAAATAACCATTTTTTCTCTATGGTTTTAAAGACGATTCGGGTCCAGTGCGATCGCGATAATTTGCTGAATTAAACCATTGCCAGCATGTCAGCATGTCAGCAGCGGCGCGGCATGCAACTGGCTGTTCATCGCAGCACCGCAACGCTGGCTAGCCGGTGTGCGACCAACAGGACTGCGCCACGAAAGCCATCCATGACAAAGTCCACCACTACCGAAACAGCCATGCCGGGCGCGCGCGCCCGGTGGGTGGCCATGATCGTTCTTTTGGTCGCCTCCTTCATGAACCTGATCGACGTGACGATCGTCAACGTCGCGCTGCCCAGCATCGAGGCCGATCTCGGCGCCACGTCTGCCCAGATCGAATGGGTGGTGGCGGTCTATATCGTGGTGTTTGCCCTGTGCCTGATTCCTGGTGGGCGCATGGGTGACATGCTGGGGCGGCGCAGCGTGTTCATTGCCGGGGTCATGGTGTTTACCATCGGCTCGGCCCTGTGCGGTTTGGCCCCAAGTATCGGGACATTGGTGGGCGCGCGGGCGATTCAGGGGATCGGCGGGGCGATCATGATTCCCCAGACGCTTGCGCTTGTGCCGGCACTATTTCCCGCAGCCGAGCGGGGGGCGGCATTTGCACTGTTCGGGTTGTCGGCGGGCCTGGCATCGGTGTCGGGGCCGCTGCTGGGGGGGGTGCTGATCGGTGCCGATCTGTGGGGGCTGGGGTGGCGGCCGATTTTCCTCGTCAACATTCCCGTCGGGATGTTGGCGGTGGTTCTGGCGCTGCGGTTTCTGCCCCAGGTCGCGCGCCGCCCTGACGTGGGAGTCGATGGCGTGGGCATCGTTCTGGCCAGTGCTGCGCTGCTCCTCGTGGTGTTCCCGCTGATTGAAGGGCGTGCCTTGGGGTGGCCGCTGTGGTGTTTTGCGCTGATCGCGCTTTCGCTGCCAACAGCGGCGGGGTTCGTCGCTTGGCAACGCCGACAAAACGTGCGGGGACGGGCGCAGTTGTTGCCCGCCAGTCTGCTGGCCAACCGCACCTATCTGTTGGGAGTTGGGCTGACAGCCGTGTTGTTTTCAGGCATTCCAGGTTTTTTCCTGATCGTGGCGCTGTTCTTGCAAAACGGCTTCGGGCTGACGCCGCTGGAATCGGGGCTGACGACGGTGCCGTTCTCCGTGGGCGTGTTGTTGGCATCGGTGGCCGCCGGGCGTCTGGGCAACCGCGCCTTGCGTGCGCGCATCACTGCTGGTGGTGCAATGCTGTCAGCGGGCATGGTGTGGCTGTTGGTCTTGGTGCTGGGGGTGCAGGACACGATCGAAGGCGGCATGTTCCTTTTACCCATGGCGCTGGCGGGCGTTGGGTTGGGCACGGCCATATCGCCGCTGTTCAACGTGGTGCTGGCATCGGTGTCGAGCGCTGATTCGGGTGGCGCCTCGGGGGCGTTGCAGGCCTTTCAGCAGGTCGGTGGTGCCTTGGGCGTGGCCGTTGTGGGGCAGTTGTTCTTTGCCCGCCTTGAGGGGGTTGCCTCAAACGGCAGTGCAGCAGCCCATGTGGCCTATTCCGATGCCTTTACCACCGCCCTGTTGTATCCCGCGGTGGCGTTTGGGGGGCTTGCGCTGCTTGTCCAGCTGCTGCCGGCGCCCCGCGCGACAGCCGATACCAGTGGCCCCAAAGATTGACCTCTAGCCATTGGCCCTGCGCGTGAACGGGGCCAGCGGTGCCCAGTTCAGGCGACCGCCTTCGCCGAGGAAACGCCGCCAGCGCGCGAGGTTCTGGCCCAGAGCTGTGCCATGCGAGGCGGTGGGGTGGCTGGGGTTGCAACCTTGGGCGCGCCGGGCGCCGAGGTTCGTAGACCCAGTCTCCAACTCGGTGGCGGATTCGGTGAAATACGCTGTGCGCCAAGGGCGCACGGTGCGTCTGGCGGCGGCGGGCATGATCACCCGTCGTACCCAGGTCTGTTCGTAGAAACTCCCCAAGAGCGAGCCGCAGGGTTGCACCTTGCGAGCCCGCTTGATGGTTCGCGTGGCTGTGCTCTCTGTACTTGCAAGGACTCGGGCGATGAGCACGCGCGTGGCCTGCGGAGCAATCCGTAGAAGCATCACGCACCATTGTGCTGAGCAAGCGCGACCTCGAAACGGTCGGTCTTCCCCGCACCCCGGCGACGGCGGCGCGCGGGTGAACAAGCGCTTGTTGGATGGGGCGCAAGCCCTGTCCCGGGGGCCGGGAGCACTGCTTGCCCGGCGAGACAACGCAGACCCATTCCCTGATGTGCCGTATTGAGGCACTGTGGATATTTTTTTAAAAGCGGTTCAACACCTGTCGCCTTCTGCCGGCAAATATCCCGTTTCACCCAGATCGGGATAACCATCAATCTCAGTCTTATCGAGTACCAGCCCGTGGGTGAGGCTGTTGCGGATGAACTGCTTCTCGTAATGCCGGTTGCGCCGGTTCTTTTTCGCGGACGATCGCTGGCCGAATCGCTTGTCAACAACGATGTCGTCCATGTGGCTCAGACCGCTCAAATCTTCAATCGCATTGGGTGAATTGCGCCTTGGCATATTGGCTGATTGTTGTGGGGAGACAAAACAAAGCTGGGGTCGGTCTTGCCGCTCAGACCAGGCCCGCCAGCAACCACCCAGTGGCACCAATGTGGCCCAAGGTCACCAGCACCGACAGGCCGTGCAGCCACTTAAAGCGTTGGCGCTGACCCGCATCGGTGGCGCGGTTGATGGCAGGCATCAGCACCTGGCGCAGGGGCACGGTGGTGACAGCCACCGTTGCCATCAAAACAGCAAACCCGGTGTTGTGGGGCCACCAGAACAAGGCGGCAGCCGCTGCAGTGACCATGACGAACAAGTAAAACCAAGGAAACGCCTGCCGCAGTGCCGCGCCTGCTGTTGCTGCGGGCAATGCGGTAAACAAAAAGGCGGCGAAGCCGAAAGAGTAAAGCGTCATACCGCCGAACAGCAGGGCTGAACTCAAAACAGCAAGCGACAAAATCATAAATGGTAACTATGGTGATGAATCTGAGGATGACTTTGCGTCTCGGCAATACCGCGACTGGCGCAGTTCCCGATCAAACCGCTGCGCTGCCTCAAGACAGCGCCAAGCCTTCTGCTACTGCCACACGCTCCAGCGCGGCTTCAAACAACAGGTGGGCCATGCCTGCAACCCGCTGGAGGTAGCTGGGCATCTCGGCATCTCGGCATCTGCCAGGTTGCGGTTTGCGGTTTGCGGTTTGCGCAGGTTGCACTGTAGCGCTCAAAGCTGGATATTTGCATCAGCAACTCTGCCACACAGCAGGGCATTCGCAGGCCATGGCTGAGGACAAACCAGCAAACGCCGTCAGGGCAGTGTTGTCAAAGCGCCGCACTGGCAGCGCGTTTCCACCAGCGCTCAGGGCCAATCATCGAACAAGCTCTGATCGATCCCATGCACAGCACCACCGCCAGTTTGCGCCCTGCTGCACACCATGCCAACCGAGTCATGAGCCGATCCAAAAGATGACCGCCAAGCAACAAGCGCCCCATCGTCTGACAGCTCGCGAACAACAGACGCGCCAGCATTCACCAAAGCGTCGCGTGCCGTTGCGCCAGCGAAGCGGCATGCCATAGCCATCAAGCGGGCTTGCCACGCAGCCTGCGCAGCCTTCAATTCGGTCACCGCATCGGCTGGCAAATCGGACGCACACCAAAGAAGCAGGTCGATTGAGATGCCCCCACACCCAGCGGTTGCTTGAGCCGCCTCATCCAGCGAGTCAGCGGATAGGATTTCCAACTGCCTGAGCGCAGGCAGCCTGAGCCTCAGTGTTGCACCCCAAACTGTCCTGAAAAAACGGGCTTCCCCTGAGATGAAGATCTGAATCCCCCAGAATTTGCGTCTCCTCATCTCAAACCACGCGCCAGGCTGCCGACGGACACAGCGCTACCCCGGCGCAGTCGTCGCAACCCATTGCCCATTGCTGCAAACTCACCATGTGGTGCGCTGATCGTCGGGGTAATCGGGCGGTGATTGGTTTGCCAGATCCCAGTCCGGCAAAGCCCCCCACACCCTCGCCCATCTTCTGAGCAGCACACCCGTCCCACAGCGGTGGCCCGCGTGCCGAGGCGATGCGCGGCGCTTCCGGTTCGACTCCGATGTGCTCCAGAATCTTGCTGACGTCCACGCTGAAGGTGATGAACGCAACAACTCACGACCACTGGTGCCGCATCCTGCGCCATGGCTGTCACCGCCGCCCGCTGTGACGAGTTCGGTGCCAGCACGCCGCAATAGCGATGTCGATGCGTGCGCGGGGGCGGCACCAGATGGGCGATGCGGTTGATCAGCTCCGGTGGGGTGAGCACCAGTTCACCCGAGTATTTCTCGGGCTGCAGGGGCTCTCACTGTGGCCTTTGCCACAGCCGCAAACCAGATCAGCGCCATGTTGCTTGAGCCGAGCCATGGCGAAGGGGGGGGGTGGGCGCAGCAGCGCAACGGGCGCTCCAGCCCAGCGCGGTCGGTGGCTTCGATAAGCACCCCGGCGTCGACCGAGAATCCGCCTCCGTGCGCGTAAGCCGCCATGTCTTTGGCGTCTCATGTGCCTCAATGTGGCCGCGCGCCACAAAGGCCCGCAGGATGCGTTTGGGCATGTTGGCCTGCATGGGAGCGATGGCGTTCCCACCTGGCATCCACGCCGGCTGGGTCACGCTTGCGTCGAGCGCTCTTTCTGTTGCAGCAACACCGACTGCCAGCGCTGCCAGTCTTGCGGATCGTCCACGTCCCACAAGGTGGGCAGCTCCAGCCAGCGGGCGCCGATGGCACCCAGGCGGTTGCGGGTTTGCGCCATCACGCGGGGCGTGCTCCAGTCCACCCGCTGAAACACAGATGGCAGGGCACTGCGCAGGCCGATCAAGACATAGCCACCGTCTTCGGCGGGAATCAGCACCGCATCGAACGTCTGCAATGCATCAGCAGCCTGCTGGAGGTGCTCGGGTGTGAGGGCCGGGCAGTCGGTGCCGACGATGAGCAGCGGCTGGCGCGGCGTGTGGGCGAAGTGACGCGCCATGACCGCCGCCATCCGCTCGCCCATATCGCCCTCGCTCTGCGGCACACAGGCCACGCCGTGGCGCTGCGCCAGCAAGCGAAACAAGCGGTGCCCGGTATCGGGCGCGCCGTGCAGCATGAGCGGGCCGGTGCTGGCCTGGCGGGCGGTGACAAGCGTGCGCAGAATGAAGCCGCGTTGCGCGCGCGCCGCGCCAGCGTCGCCGAGCAGCGGCGCCAGTCGGGTCTTGGCCAGGCCCGGCACCGGCGCTTTTGCCAGCACCGCCACGGCGGCATCAGCGCGCGGCGTGTAGCCGTAGCGCAGCGCCAGGGTCTGCGCATCGGTGCCAGCTGCCCAGGCCGCGCGCAGGCGCCACATGAGCCACACGGTGCGCCAAAAGCCGCGCTGATCCCAGCGCCGGCCATCGGTGGTGACACGCTCGCGCAGGCAGGCCGGGACACCGACGCGTTTCAGGCGAGCACTGAGGTCGATGTCTTCCATCAGCGGCAGCGGTGCAAAACCGCCCAGCGACTCGAACACCGGGCGCCGCACAAACACCGCCTGGTCGCCGGTGGCGATGCCGCTTAAGCGCGAGCGACGGTTCATCAGCGCGGCCACCAGCGGCAGCAGCGGGTGGCGGCCAGCGATGCGCACGTCAAAACGGCCCCAGGCAGAGCCGCTCGCCAGGGCCTGCTCGATCAGCGCTTCGGCAGCGGGCGGCAGGCGGGTGTCAGCGTGCAGAAACAGCAGGGCATCGGCCTGGCGCGCCAGCGGGTGGCCGGCGCCAGCGTTCATTTGCGCAGCACGCCCACGCGGTGCAGACACCACCGCATCGGCTTGCGCCTGCGCCAGCGCCAGCGAGCCGTCGCGGCTGCCGCCGTCGGCCACGATCAGCACCGCGCCGCGCGCGCGCAGATCGGCAAGGGCGGCCAAGCCCGCGTTCAGCGCCGCCGCCTCGTTGAGCACGGGCATCACCACGGCGAGTTTCATGCCAGCCGACTCATGTGGCGTTGAGCGCGCGCTCCAGTGGGTCGAAACCCACCAACACCTGCTCGACCACCGCCTCGCTCAGGTAGTGGTCAACACGCCCGCGCACATGGGCTACCAGGCGGTCGTCGCTGCGCTCGGCCGACCAGTCTTCGCCGGCGGCCGAGACGCTGGCGCGCTGGCGCGAGAGCACCCGCCACATGGCGCACCAGGTGATTGACCACAACCACATGGCGCGGCGCAGCGGCACCTGCCAAGCGCGCGACGCCGCCGCCAATGGCCCAGCCGTCTCAGCCCAAACGCGGTAGGCCTCGACCACCTCGCTCTGGCTCAGCACCGCGTGGGAGCGCAGGTCCCAGGTGGTCGAGGTGTAGAGCGTGGCGTGGGCGAGATCAAGACCGGGATAGGCGTAGCGGCATTTTTCCAGATCGACCAACACCGCTGTGCCGTTGGCGCGCACGATGAAATTGCCCGGGTGGCCATCGAACGCGATCAGGCAGCGCGGCGGACGCGGCGCCTGTTCGCACAGCCAGCGCAGGGTTTCCATCTGTTGCCCAACGACCAACGCCACCATCGGTTTCACCTGTGCTCGCTCCAGGTAGGCGGCCTGGGTGGTGATTTCCGCCAGCAGGTCGCGCAGCGGATCGGCAGCGTTGAGCAGCGGCGCGCGCTCGTCAGGCACGGGAAGCGCGAGGGTGTGCAGCGAGGCGAGCGCGGTTGCGATGGCGGGCAGATCGCGCGGCAACCTCGCCGGGCGACCCAAGATTTCCCGCACCAGCAGCGCGCCACGCGGCAGCAGCTCTGTGGGCGCCAACACGCTGTGAAGCTCAGGCGTGTGACCACCCGCAACGCAGCGCTCAAAGCAGGCGCGCTGATAGGCCAGGTTGTGCGCGGGGTCCAACCCCATCTGGCTTTGCTTGGGAATGCGCGCGAGCCAGCCGCTGCCAACCAGGCGCACATGGTCGTGCGCGAGGCCTTTGTCAGCCATGGCCTGCAGGGTGTGGTGTGCCAGCGGGTGGTGGGCGGCCAGCAGCGCGTGGTGCAGTGCGTCCAGAGCGCTGGTCATGTTGGCCCAGTGCCGCAGGGTTTGGACAGTACGCAACGGCGGCTGCACAACCCATCGGGCAGGCGAGACGTCTGTGTGGTCAGCATGTGCACGGCACTCTTTCCTGTGGGTTTTTTCAACGCGCAAAAATGACCGCGCATTGTGCGGCAAACCCGCCCACCGCTTGGGTGTGAGAATGTATTGCATTGGCCGACTGACCGCCAAGCCATTCAAGGAATGCCTGTGAATCCGAAACAAATCTTGCTGCTGGTGGCTGTTGCGCTCGCCATTGGCGCCTTCTTCGTGTTCGACCTGGGTCGCTTCCTGAGCCTGGACTATTTGAAGAGCAGCCAGACGGCATTTGCCGAGCTTTACGCCAGCCAGCCGCTGCAAGTGGCGGGCACCTACTTCCTGATTTATGTGGCGTCCACCGCGCTCTCGCTGCCTGGCGCGGCCATCCTCACGCTGGCGGGCGGCGCCATCTTCGGCTTGTGGTGGGGCACGCTCATCGTGTCGTTTGCCAGCAGCATTGGCGCCACGTTGGCGTTTCTGGTGTCGCGCTTTGTGTTGGGCAGCATGGTGCAGGCGAAGTTTGGCAAGCGGCTGGCCGAGATCAACCGCGGGGTGGAGAAAGAAGGCGCGTTGTATTTGTTCACGCTGCGCTTGATTCCGGTGGTGCCGTTTTTCCTGGTCAACCTGTTGATGGGCCTGACCAAGATGAAGGCGCGCACCTTTTACTGGGTGAGCCAGATCGGGATGCTGGCTGGCACAGTGGTCTATGTGAACGCGGGCACACAACTGGCACAGATTGAATCGCTCCAGGGCATCTTGAGCCCCGGCTTGATTGGCTCGTTTGTGCTGCTCGGCATCTTCCCGCTGGTCGCGCGCAAAATCGTTGACGCGGTGAAGAAGCGCAAGGTCTATGCGCGCTGGGCTGGCGTAAAACCCAAAAAATTCGACCGCAACCTGATCGTGATCGGGGCCGGCGCCGGCGGCCTGGTGTCGGCCTACATCGCGGCCACAGTGAAGGCCAAGGTGACGCTGATCGAGGCCCACAAAATGGGCGGCGACTGCCTGAACTACGGCTGTGTGCCCAGCAAGGCGCTGATCAAAAGCGCCAAGCTGGCGCACCAGATGCGCCACGGCTCCAACTACGGCCTGACCAACACCACGCCGACCTTCAGTTTCAAGGCGGTGATGCAGCGCATCCAGACCATCATCCAGGCGATTGAGCCGAACGACAGCGTGGAGCGCTACACCAGCCTGGGGGTGGAGGTACTGCAGGGCCACGGCAAGCTGGTCAATCCGTGGACGGTGGAGATCGCACTCAACAGCGGCGGCAAGCGCACGCTGACCGCGCGCAGCATCGTGATCGCCGCCGGCGCTCGCCCGTTTGTGCCACCGCTATCGGGCCTCGAAGAGGTGGGCTATGTCACCAGCGACACCATGTGGGACGTATTCGGCCAGCTGGATGAGGTGCCACAGCGGCTGGTGGTGCTGGGCGGTGGCCCGATTGGCTCGGAGCTGGCGCAAAGCTTTGCGCGCCTGGGCTCGCAGGTGACACAGGTGGAAAAGGGCCCGCGCATCCTTTCGCGCGAAGACGCGGAGGTGAGCGAGCTGGCGCGCCTGGCGCTGGTGGCCGACGGGGTGGATGTGCGCGTGGGCCACAAGGCGCTTCGCTGTGAGACGGCAGGCGGTGAGAAAACCCTGATCGTCGAGCACGAAGGCAAAGAACACGCCATCGCTTTCGACCAGCTGCTGTGTGCGGTGGGCCGCAGTGCGCGTCTGACCGGCTACGGTTTGGAGGACATTGGCGTGCCCACCCACCGCACGGTGGACACCAACGAGTACCTGGAGACGCTGTACCCCAACATCTTCGCCGCAGGCGACGTGGCCGGACCCTACCAGTTCACCCACGTGGCCGCGCACCAAGCCTGGTACGCAGCGGTCAACGCATTGTTTGGCGACTTCAAGAAATTCAAGGTCGACTACTCGGTAATTCCCTGGACCACCTTCATCGACCCCGACGTGGCACGCGTCGGCATCAACGAGCAGGAGGCGAAGGAAAAAGGCATCGCCTACGAGGTGACCAAGTACGGCATCGAAGACCTGGACCGCGCGATTGCCGACAGCGAAGCGCATGGCTTTGTGAAGGTGCTCACCGTGCCGGGCAAAGACACGATTCTGGGCGTGACCATCGTTGCCACCCATGCCGGCGACCTGTTGACCGAATTTGTGCTGGCGATGAAGCACGGCCTGGGCTTGAACAAAATCCTGGGCACCATCCACACCTACCCCACCCTGTCCGAGGCCAACAAGTACGCGGCGGGCAATTGGAAGCGCGCCCACGCACCCGAGAAGCTGCTGGTCTGGGTGAAGAAATTCCACGACTGGAGGCGCGGCTGAGCCAGCCCGACGTCACAGGTTTTAACCACCATCCCATGAAAACACCCGCCGCCACACGCCGCCACACGCTTGGTCTGCTGGCCGGCCTCGCTGGCGCCTCTCTGCTGCCGTTGGGCGTCTTTGCGCAGGCCGGGTTCGACCACCAATACACAGCCTGGAACGCGCTGCTGAAAAAACACGTGCGCTGGCTGTCCGACGGCAAACAGTCGCGTGTGAATTACAAGGGGTTCGCCGCCGAGCGCGCCGGACTCAAAGGCGTTTTGGATGGGCTGAGTGCGGTGCCCAAGGCCGCGTTCGACGGCTGGAGCCGGCCGCAGCAAATGGCCTTCTTGATCAACGCCTACAACGCGTTCACGGTCGAAATTATCATGACCAAATACCCGGATCTCAAATCCATCAAAGAGTTCGGTTTCTTCAACCGTGGGCCCTGGAAAAACGAATTCTTCACCCTGCTGGGTGACAAGCGCCACCTTGACTGGGTCGAGCATGAGCAGTTGCGCCCCGTCTACAAAGACCCCCGCATTCACTCGGGTGTGAACTGCGCCAGCATCGGCTGCCCGGCGCTGCGCGATGAAGCGTTCACCGCCGACAAGCTCGACGCCCAGCTCGACGACGGCTTGAAGCGCTTCATGGGCGACCGCACGCGTAACCGCGTCAAGGGCGGCGAGGTGCAGGTCAACAAAATCTTCAAGTGGTTCAAAGAAGACTTCAACAGCGGCTACCGCGGCATCAACAAGCTGGAAGACCTGCTGGCGCAACATGCCGAGCAGCTCAGCGACAAGCCCGACGAGCAGGCGGCTTTGCGCGCCAAAAGCCTGCCGGTGGCCTACCTCGACTACGACTGGTCACTCAACGACCTGGGACGCTGACCATGCGGCACATCCTCGTTGCGGCAGTCACCGCTGCCTGCGCCACAGCGTCACTGGCCCAAACGCCCGCACGCCCACCCGCGCCCTTGCCGCCGTTGGTCGCAGCCGGTGGCACCCTCTCAACCGACTGGCGCTTTGTCGGCTTTCCCAAGAACCAGGCTGAGATACCGCCCACCCGCTTCACCGCAGGTTCCGTGGACGGCGAGCGGGCGCTGCAGGTGGCCACCGATGGCTCCTACGGCACTTGGGTCAGCGACTGGGCCGGGCCAGTACCGGCGGCTCGGTTGCAGTGGCGCTGGCGGCTCGACACACCGCTCTCGGGCGGCAACAGCCCGGCCAACCTGCTCACCAAAGCCGGCGACGACGCCGCGCTCAAGGTCTGCGTGATGTTCGATCAGCCGCTGGAGCGCGTGCCGTTTCTGGAGCGCACCTTGCTGCGCGTGGCGCGCGTCGTGAGCGGCGCGCCGCTGCCCGCAGCCACGCTGTGCTATGTGTGGGACAGCGCCGGGGCGGCCGGCGTGCAAGGCGTCAACCCCTACACCCGGCGTGTGCGCTTCATCAGCCTGCAAGGGCGCGCCGCGCCGCTGGGGCGCTGGGCAGGAGAGTCGCGCGATGTCGTGCAGGACTTCGCCGCCCTGTTTGCCGACGAGCTGGCGCAAGACGCGCAGAGCACGCGCGCGGCCTTGCCGCCCATCACCACCGTGCTGATCGGGGCCGACAGTGACAACACCGCCAGCAAAAGCCTGGGCTGGGTGGCCGATCTGCGCTGGCAGTAGTGCGGCCCCCACACGCCGCCGCTGCGCGGGTCGTTGCCCCCCAAGGGGGCTGTTTCGGCTTGGGGCGGCCCGGCGCCGAAACGCGGCCCCCACACGCCGCCGCTGCGCGGGTCGTTGCCCCCCAAGGGGGCTGTTTCGGCTTGGGGCGGCCCGGCGGCGTAACTTGGCCCCCACACGCCGCCGCTGCGCGGGTCGGCGCCCCCCAAGGGGGCTGTTTCGGCTTGGG
>Ga0105052_10005605_pt1 | contig 13119 bp, 9 predicted proteins | sample FRY03_FD_78094 | JGI IMG/M metagenome (GOLD analysis project Ga0105052, IMG submission 78094) | Freshwater microbial communities from Lake Fryxell liftoff mats and glacier meltwater in Antarctica - FRY-03 | ecosystem: Environmental > Aquatic > Freshwater > Ice > Glacier meltwater ... | reverse complement strand
GCGCGCGGTTGGGCAGCAGGGGCGCGAAAGCCGGGGGGTCGGCATATCCCATTCCACATGGTAGCCGCGCTCGGTGTCCAGCGGGACCCGGTCACCAGCCATGAGCGCAAGGCGTTTGGAATGGGCGCCTGCCGCGATCACCACGCGGCGCGCGCCTAGTACCAGCCCCGGCCCGGTCAATCGCACAAGGCCCTGATCTCGGCTCAGCCCCTCCACTCCAGCCGTGATAAACCCGACCCCTGCCGCCCGCGCCGCCGTCGCCAAGCGCGCGACCATCACACCGGGATCAGCCATGAAAACCGCATTGGGGAAGAAGGCCGCGCCGCCCGGCATCTGGGGTATGTCCGGCTCCATGGCGATGAGTTCGGCGCTGTCCAACATCTCTACCGCCACGCCCAGGTCCTTGCGAAACGCCAGATCGGCGCGGGCCGATTGTGCGGCCTTTTCGGATTCGTACAGGTACAAGCATCCCCGACGTTGCAGCAAATCAGCACCACCGATCCGGTCCGCCAGCGCCTCCCATCCCGGCAAGGCTTCGGCCATCAAGGCGGCAATCGCATGGGCGTTGCGCAGGGCGGCCCCCGGCAAGGACTGGCGGGCAAAGCGCAAAAGCCATGGAGCAAGGGTTGGCAAGGCCGCGCGGCGTATCGACAGCGGCGAGTTGCGGTCGAACAACAACGACGGCAGGGTGCGAAGGACATCGGGCGTGCCAACGGGCTGGATCGCATAATCGGCAATCGTGCCCGCGTTGCCATAGGATGCGCCCGAGCCGGGCGTGGCAGGGTCGATCACCACCACCTCGTGCCCCTCATCCGCCAGCCGCAGCGCCACACAAAGGCCAATCACGCCCGCGCCGATAACCGCAATCTCCGTCCGCTCCATCACGGGCTACATGCAGTCTTCAAACAGCTTGCGGGTGTTTTCCTTTGTCATTTCAATAGGGTTGCCGCCGCAAGACGGGTCCTCCAGCGCCATGTCGGTCAGCTCGTCAAGCCGGGCCGCATCCACACCGATCTCTGTCAGGTTTGCGGGGATGCCAAGCGTTTCGCGCAGGCCCATCACCGCCTCGCGGAACCCGTCAAACCCGCCGCGAATGGCAAGATATCGCGCTGCCGCCTCGATCTTGTCCTCGATCGCGTGGCGGTTGAAATCCAGCACCATGGGCATGACAACCGCGTTGGTGGTCCCGTGATGGGTGCCGTAAACCGCGCCGACCGGGTGGGACAGGCTGTGGATCGCACCAAGCCCTTTTTGGAACGCCACCGCCCCCATGGCCGCTGCCGACATCATATGCGCGCGCGCATCCAGATTGTGCGGATCGGCATAAACAAGCGGCAGATTTTCAAACACCAGCCGCATGCCTTCCAGCGCAATTCCTTGCCCCATCGGGTGATAATGCGGGCTGCAATAGGCTTCCAGACAATGGGCCAGCGCGTCCATGCCCGTGCCTGCGGTGATGAATTTCGGCATCCCCACCGTCAGCGCGGGGTCACAAATCACCACCTTTGCCATCAATCCGGGGTGCCAGATGATCTTTTTCTTATGGGTGGCAGAGTTGGTGAGCACCGATGCCGCCCCCACCTCGGACCCGGTGCCAGCGGTGGTGGGCACGGCGATGGTGGGGTGGATTTTGCTGGCATCCGCCCGCGTCCACCAATCGCCGATATCCTCCATCTCCCACACTTCCAGACCCGGCTTTTGATGCGCCATCAAGGCGATCATCTTGCCCAGATCCAGCGCCGAGCCGCCGCCAAAACCGATAATGCCGTCATGGCCACCGCTGATGAATGCGTGAATGCCCGCGGTCATGTTCGCCTCATTCGGGTTGGCGTCCACGTTGGAAAACACGGCGCGACCAAGGCCGCCTGCGTCCAGAATGTCCAGGGCTTGTGCTGTGATCGGCAGGCTGGCCAGCGCGCGATCGGTCACCAGCAAGGGCTTGGTGATGCCAACCGCCTTGCAATGCTGCGCCAGTTCAACAACCCGGCCCACGCCGAATTTGATGGCCGTGGGATAGGACCAGTTGCGATTGGGAACGGCGTGGATCATTTTGCGGCTTTCTTGAGGTGATAGGATTTCGGACGGGTGACGGAATGAAACCCGAGATAAGAGAGAGAGCCACCGCGCCCGGTGTCTTTGCACCCGGTCCAGCACAACGCTGGGTCAAGGTAATCGCAGCGGTTCATGAACACGGTTCCGGTTTCAATCTGCGCGCCGATGTTTGCCGCTGCCGCATCATCTTTTGTCCAAATCGAACATGTTAGGCCGTAAGGGCTGTCGTTCATAAGGGAAATCGCTTCCTCGTCGCCGGAAACTTTCATAATTCCAACAACGGGGCCAAAGCTTTCTTCCATCATCACCCGCATCGAGTGGTCCACATCAACCAGTATTTGCGGGGCGAGGTACGCCCCGCCATCATCCGCCGGGAACAGCGATGGATTAATCAGCGCCTTTGCGCCTGCCGCCACAGCCTCTGCCACCTGTGCTCGCACCACGGCGGCAAAACGCTTGTTTGCCATCGGGCCAAGGGTGGTTGCGGCGTCGAACGGATTGCCAAGAGTCAGCCCCTTGACCCAGTCCACAGCCTTTTCCACGAACGCCTCATAAAGGCTTTCATGCACATAAATCCGTTCAATCCCGCAGCAGCATTGGCCTGCGTTGAACATCGCACCATCCATCAATCCATCCACGGCAGCGTCCAGATCGGCATCGACGCGCACATAACCGGGGTCTTTGCCGCCCAACTCCAGCCCCAGCCCCGTGAACGTACCAGCGGCCGCCTTTTCCATGGCCACGCCGCCGCCAACCGACCCCGTGAAGTTCACAAAATTGAAGCTGCGCTGCGCGATCAGATGTTCGGTTGTTGCATGGTCCAGCACGACATTCTGGAACACTTCCGCAGGCACACCCGCCGCGTGAAACGCCTCTGCCAACCGCTCCCCAACCATAAGGGTTTGGCTTGCATGTTTCAAAATCACGGTATTGCCCGCAATCAGCGCCGGGGCCAAGGTGTTGATGGTGGTCAGGTAGGGATAGTTCCACGGGGCCACGATGAACACCACGCCCACCGCCTCACGCGCCAGAACGCGGCGGAAGCCTGCGCTATCTTCCACCACCTGCGGCGCAAGCGTATCTGCCGCAATTTCCGCCATATAATTCGTGCGGTCATGCACCCCGCCAAATTCGCCGCCATAGCGCGTGGGGCGACCCATCTGCCAGGCGAGTTCTTCAACCAGCGTCTCCTTGATCTTGTCCAATTCGGCCACGCCAGCCTTCACCAAGGCAATACGTTCATTCAGCGGCCGTGCGGCCCAGCCCTTTTGGGCGGCGCGTGCATGGGCGACAGCGGCCAGCGCCGCATCACGGGAAAGGGGCGTGCGGGTGGCGTAAGCGCTGCCATCAACGGGAGAGGTGAGGGTAATCATATGCGTATCCTTTGCGCGCTCAGGCGCGTTCCATCAGGCGGGAAAGTTCAAAATCAGTCACGACGCGGTCATGCTCTGCCACCTCCCACATCGCGGCGTGGTGGTAGTGGTCAATCACATCATCGCCAAAAGCCGCGCGCAGCATAGTGGAGGCATTCATCCGCCCCGCCGCATCGCGCAGGGTGCCGGGAATGGCGCGCGCCCCTGCGGTCTCGTACATGTCGCCCTGCATTTCCGGCTCCAACTCCAGCTTGCGTTCAATGCCGTCCAGCCCGGCGGCCAGCAAAGCTGCCATCGCCATATAGGGGTTCAGATCAGCCCCCCCAATCCGGCACTCCACCCGCACGCCTTTGGTGCCTTCGCCGCACACGCGGAACCCGGCGGTGCGGTTGTCCCGGCTCCACACCGCTTTGGTGGGGGCAAACATGCCGACCGTAAAGCGCTTGTAGCTGTTGACGTAGGGGGCAAGGAAAGCGGTGATATCGCCGATATGTTCCAACTGCCCGGCCAGGAAATGCTTCATCGTGGCCGACATGCCATGCGGGTCGGATTTATCCTGAAACGCGGGTGTGCTGCCCGACCACAAGGATTGATGCACATGGCTGGACGACCCCGCGCGGCGGTGATCAAATTTCGCCATAAAGGTCACAGACCGCCCCTTGGACCAGGCGATTTCCTTGGTGGCCTGTTTGGTGATGACGTGATTATCCGCCGTGTCCAGCGCATCGGAATAGCGGATGTTGATTTCTTCTTGTCCCGCATCCGCCTCTCCCTTTGAACATTCTACCGGGATGCCTGCACCGAAAAGCCCGTTGCGCAGGGCGCGCATCACCTCCTCCTCCTTGGTGGTCTGGAATAGGGCGTAATCCTCATTATGCGGGGAGATCACTTGCAAATCGCGGATTTGCCCCGTGCGCTGATAGCTGTCGCGCAAGGCGCTGTAGGAATTTTCGAACAGATAAAACTCCAACTCCGTGGCCATCATCGCCTCAAACCCCATGGCCTTGGCGCGCGCGACCTGCGCCTTCAACACGGCGCGGGGGGAATGGGGGACAGGCTTGTGATGATGGTGATCGAGCAGGTCACACAGCACCAGCGCCGTGCCCTCCAGCCAGGGCACAAGGCGCAAGGTGGGCATATCGGGCTTCATCACATAATCGCCGTATCCCGCCTTCCAGGAAGTGGATTTATAACCCTGAACGGTGTTCATCTCCATGTCCGTGGCCAGCAGGTAGTTGCAGCAATGGGTTTCTTGCCACGCGGTTTCAATGAAGTTCTGCACATGGAAACGCTTGCCCATGAGGCGGCCCTGCATATCAATGCCCGCCACCAGAACCGTGTCGATAGAGCCCTTGGCGGCGGCGTCTTTCAGCGCGTCAAACGTCAGATTTCCCGGCATGATGTCCCTTTTTTGTCCCTTGGCCCGCGCGGCAGCTATGGCCAAACCGCTCTGACCCTTTGGTCAAAACGCTAACGCGGGGATTTTGGCAAGGCTAGCCCCAAATGGTGGGGGGACTGCGAAAATGCTCAATATCCCCGGGCGCGGTCGACCAGATGCAGCAACGGCGCACCCGCCTCGGCGCGGGCGATGTTTTCAACCACCACGCGCGACGCACTTGCGGGCCGGGTTTCGGCGGCGACATGCGGGGTCACGGTGACGCGCGGATGCGCCCAGAACGGATGATCCTGCGGCAGGGGCTCCTCGCGGAACACGTCGAGCGTGGCATGGCCAATCTGGCCATTGTTCAAAGCGTCCAGCAGCGCGTCATCCTCAATCAAATGTCCGCGCCCGGGGTTGAGGATCGCAGCCCCCGGGGCGAGCAAGGCCAATGTCTCACGGTTCAGGATGTTTTCCGTGGCAGCTGTTTTGGGCAACAAAAGCACCACTATCGCTGCCCCAGTCAGGGCCTTGGCCAAACCTTGCGCGCCGTGATGAGTGACAAGGCCTTCGATCTGCTTTTCGCCCCTGCTCCACCCCGTCAAGGGGAAACCTACGGCGCGCAAGGCCGCCGCACAGGCCAGCCCCAAAGCGCCCAGACCCAGCACTGTGACGGGGCGCTCCCAGGCCACCGGCGGGCAGGTCGGGTCCCAGATGTGGTCTGGGTTCACGATATGGCGGTCCATGCCCAGATGATGGCGCAACGCATGGCCCAGCACCCATTCCACCATGCCTTGCGTCAAGGCCGGGTCCACCATGCGGCACAAGGGTTGGGCCAGGGTCGGGTTGCCCACAATCTTTTCCACCCCCGCCCAAAGGTTCAGCACCGCCTTGCAGCGGGTGAAGGGAGTGAAATCCTCAATCTCGCCGCCGGGGGCGAAGATGATATAATCAACCAAAGCCGGATCGGCGCAAAAGGGCGACAGCACGGCCGTAACGCCCGCGTCGTGCAATGCGGCGCGCAAAGGGAGCGCGTAGGCCGGCCAGCGCGCAGCCCCTGCGGCGAAATAGATTTGGATCATGTGCGACTCCTCTCGTCAGGTCTTTGGGCGCGTGGCGGATGGGTATTTGGACCAAGATGAAATGGCGAGGGGGTTTCTTGCCTTTCATCTTGGCTTAAATACCTCCTTGCTGGCGGTTATCCCTAGCGCGGGCGGTGGATATGGGCGCTTTGTACCAAACCAAAGGCTGCCAGCAGCACCAGCATCGACGAGCCGCCATAAGACACGAGTGGCAGCGGCACCCCCACCACGGGCGCCAGCCCCATCACCATCAACATATTGACCGCAAAATAGAAAAAGAAGGTGGCGGCGATGCCAAGCGTCAAGAGGCTTGCGAAGCGGTCCTTGTTCTGGAGCGCGCTGGAAATGCAAAAGGCCAGTACGAGGGCGTAGAGGACAAGCAGGGAAAACGCACCGATAAACCCGAATTCCTCGGCCAAAGTCGTAAAGATGAAATCGGTGTGCTTTTCGGGCAAAAAGTTCAGCCGACTTTGGGTGCCTTGCATGAAGCCGCGCCCGGCCCAGCCCCCCGACCCAAGCGCGATCTTGGCTTGGGAAATGTGGTAACCCGCGCCTAAAGGATCGCTTGATGGGTCCAGAAACGTATCAATCCGGCGGTATTGGTAGTCTTTCAGCAATTGCCAGCCCGTCCCGCGTGAGGCGAGTGTGGCCGTCACCGCCCCGGCCAGAAGGGCTGCCACCGTCCCGAAATACCACCAGCTTACACCTGCGCAAAACATCACAGCCGCACCGCCTGCCATCAGCAGCAACGCCGTGCCCAGATCGGGCTGGGTCAGCACCATGGCTGTGGGCAGCAAGATCAGCACCACCGGGATAAGCACCCACAAAGGATGCGAGGTTTTGCGGATATCCAGCCAATCGTAATAGGCGGCAAGCAGCATCACCAAGGTGATTTTCGACAGTTCCGAGGGTTGCAGGCGCAGCGGCCCGATCTCGATCCAGCGTTGCGCGCCCATGCCCACCGAGCCGAAAAACTCCACTCCCAGCAGCAGTACAATCGACGCGCCGTAAGCCAGCGCCGCCATATTGCGCCAAAACCAGATCGGCACGAAACCGACAAAGAACATCACCGCGAGTCCTGCGGCAAAGCGTTTCATCTGCGGTTCGGCCCAGACGCCCATCCGCCCGCCCGCTACCGAATACAGCATCAAGAACCCGACCGAGGCAATCGCGATCAGCAACACCACGAGGGCCCAGTTCATATGTAATATCTTGGCCGCCCCGGTGGGAACGGGTTTCAGCCGGTATTCCAGAAAGCTCATGCGCGGCTGCTTTCCGGCGGGGTGCCGTCGGGGGCGCGCAAGGGAAGATTGCGGTGCATCGTATCGATCCGGTTGCGCTGCGATGCGGGGTAGGCCGAGGACGGCGGCACCCCGTCACTGAGCGCGCGCAGCAAGATATCGCGCGCAATCGGCGCAGCCGCGGTGGAGCCGCCCCCCCCGTGTTCCACCACCACCGCCACCGCATAGCGCGGCGCGTCATAAGGCGCATAGCCGACAAACAGCGCATGGTCGCGCCGGTCCCACGGCAGGTCAGCGTTGCTGATAACCCCCCGCGCCCGTTCCGCCGCACTGATGTTGCGGACCTGGCTGGTGCCGGTTTTGCCCGACATCTTCAACGACTTCTCATCCACCCGCGACCCGTAAGCCGTGCCGCGCTGGCTGTTGCACACCGCATACATCCCGGTTTGCACAGCGCCCAGCATGTCGGGCGTAAGGCCCAGCGGCGCGCCCGCATCGAATGGGGCTGCCACGCCGTCCACGCTTTGCACCAGCCTTGGCACCACGGATTTTCCCGTGGCAATCCGCGCCGTCATCACCGCCAGCTGCAAAGGCGAGGTCAGCACATAGCCTTGCCCGATGGAGGCGTTGACCGTGTCGCCGATCCGCCACTCCGTGCTGTACCGCTCCTGCTTCCAAGCCTTGTCCGGCATCAGGCCTTCGGTGATCGCCGACATCGGGATATCATGGCGCAGCCCCAGCCCCAGCTTGCGCCCCATCTCGGCGATCTTGTCGATGCCGACTTTCAGCGCCACCTCATAGAAATACACATCGCAGCTTTCCGACAGCGCGCGGTCCAGGTTCACCCGGCCATGGCCGCGCCTGCTCCAGCAGTGAAAGCGGCGGCCGCCTACTTCGTAATAGCCGGGGCAGCTGAAGGAAGATGCGGTTGTGATCACCCCCGCCTCGAGTGCTGCAAGCGCTGTGACCATCTTGAAGGTCGATCCCGGCGGATAGGCCCCCGCTACCGATTTATTCGACAAGGGGCGGTGATCATTCTCGGTCAGTGCATTGTAATCCTTGTGTGAGATGCCGCGCACAAACAGGTTCGGATCGAATGACGGCGCGGAGACAACCGCCAGCAGATCACCGTTGTTCACATCCATGATCACGGCGGCGGCCGATTCCTCGCCCAAACGCGCCTGCACATAGTTTTGCACATCGGCGTCGATGGTCAATTGGATATCTGCCCCCGCAACCCCTTCTTGCCGCCCCAACTCGCGCATTACCCGCCCAACCGCGTTCACCTCCACCCGGCGGTTGCCGGCCTTGCCGCGCAGATCGCCTTCCATCCAGGTTTCCACCCCGATCTTGCCGATCTGGAATTTCGGGGTTTGCAGCAACGGGTCCGGCTCCTCCAGCCTTTCCAGATCGCGGTCGCTGACCGGGCCGACATAGCCCACCACATGCGCGAAATCGGTGTCGCGCGGATAGGTCCGGCTTAACCCCACCTCGGGCGACACACCGGGCAAGGCAGGGGCGTTGATGGCAACCTTGGACACATCCTCCCAGGCCAGCCGATCCGCCACGATGATGGGCAGGGGGCTGCGGCGGCGGGCCTCTTTCAGCGCACGCTCAAAATCCTCGGGCGTAATGGGCAGGATGCCGGACAGACGGTTCAGCACATCCTCCACATTGCCGGCATCATCGCGGCTGATCACCACGCGGTAATTCTGTTCGTTCCCCGCAATCAGCTTGCCGTTGCGGTCATGGATCTGCCCGCGCGCCGGTGGAATAAGCCGGATGGAGATGCGGTTGTCCTCGGCCAGCAGGCGAAACTCATCCGCCTGATCCACCTGCATGTGGCGCATCCGTGCGCCCAGCACGGCCACCACTGCCGCCATGGAGCCCCCCAGCAGCAACCCGCGCCGGGTGATCTTGTTTGCGCTTTCGTCCGTATCGCGGGCGGAGCGTCTCATAGCCGTCTTCCTTTCGCGTCAACCTCGCCGGCGGATGGTTTGCGCAGGTGGATCACCACGCGCAAAAGCCACACGATTACCGGGTACATTAATATGGAACCGACCGTTTGCGCAAAGGCAAAGCCAAAGCCGGGCTGCGTCATGAACGTTACCGCAAAGGCCAGACGGTAGGCCAGCAGCATCGCCACCATCACCCCCGCAATCAAAAGCCATTCCGCCATGAACCCCAATTCGCGGGTGAGGGTGGAGCGGGCGCGCAAAAACTCGGTCGCCAGCACCACGATTGCGGTCCAAAGACCCGGCGGGCGCATCAAGATCATATCCTCGGTCAGCACCACAAGGGCGATCAGCCCCGTGGGCAAATGGTCGGGGCGCTGCGTGACCCAGGCCAGCATCAGGCATAGCATCAGGTCCGGCCCCGGCCAATCGCCCGCCATGGACCCAAGCGGCAACATCCGCAGAAACAAAAGCCCAAGGGCGATCCCGATAAATCCCGCGCGGTACACCCAAACGCTGTCTGTCACGCCGCCAAACATCTATTGGCCCACCGCTGAGGGCGCTTCGGTCTGTGCCGCGGGGGCCTCGGTTGCAGGCACCGCAATCAGGTTGCCGGCATCGGTGATCGGCTCCAGCGCATGGCTGCGCAGTACGCGCAAAAACTCCAACCTCTCATAATCAGCGGAAAGGGCAACCCGCAGGCGGCGGTCCGCACCCTGCACAATTGTGCCCACCAGCAAGCCTGCGGGAAACACCCCCCCATCGCCCGAGGTGATGACCTGATCACCGGGGCGCACCAAATCCGGCTTCTCCAGAAATTCCAACGGTGGGCGCAGCGTGTTGTCACCCGACAAAAGCCCCTTTTGCCCCGAAGGCTGCGCCGTCACCGGAATGCGGCTGTTGCTGTCGGTCAGCAAGATCACCCGCGCCGTGCGTTCCCCCACGCCCGAGATGCGGCCCACAAGGCCGATTCCGTCCATCGTGGCCCAGCCATCGCGCAACCCGTCACGCGCCCCCACGTTCAGCAAGACCGATTGGCGAAAGGGGCTGCCGCTGTCGGCCATCACCACGCCCGTCACATGGGTCAGCTTCGGGTCCAACCGCACTTGGTTCAGGTCCATCAGCCGTGCGTTCTTTTGCTCCAGTTGCAAGGCCGCCTCTTTCCAAGCCTTCATCTGCTGCAATTCGCGGCGCAACTCCTGATTCTGGTCATAGAGATTGGCGTAGGATTGAAAGCTGTCCACCATATCGGCGCTCTTGGTCACAGGCACCAAAGCCCATTCAAAGCTGGGCACCATCCGGTCCACCAGCGCGGTGCGAAACCGCTCCACCCGGGGACTGTCGATCCGCCAGATCAAGAACAGCCCCACCAGCGCAACCACAAGCAGCCCTACCAAAATCCGGCGCAGCGGGCGGGTATATTCATCGGGTGATGTGCGGTTCTTTGCCACCAAAGCCTCGCGTTACAGGCTGCGCCTAGCTTTCGTAATCAATCACATGCCGCAGTTGTTTTTCATATTCCAAAGCCTTGCCGGTGCCAAGGGCCACGCAGTTCAAGGATTCGTTAGCAACCGAAACCGACAGCCCGGTTTGTTCGCGCAACGCAAGGTCCAGATCGCCCAGCAAAGCGCCGCCGCCTGTCAGCATCACGCCCCTATCCACGATATCGGCGGCCAGATCCGGGGGGGTCGCCTCCAACGCCTGCATCACCGCATCGCAGATTTGCTGTACGGGTTCGGCCAGCGCCTCGGCCACCTGGGCCTGATTGATCTCGGTTTCTTTCGGGACACCGTTCAGCAAATCACGGCCCCGGATGGTCATCGACGACCCGCGCCCATCATCGGGCATCCGCGCGGTGCCGATGCTGGTCTTGATACGCTCGGCAGTGGACTCGCCGATCAACAGGTTCTGGTGACGGCGCAAGTAGTTGATGATCGCCTCATCCATCCGGTCGCCGCCCACGCGAACGGACCGCGCATATACGATGTCGCCCAAGGACAGAACGGCCACTTCGGTCGTGCCGCCACCAATATCAACCACCATATTCCCGGTGGGGTCGGTGATCGGCATGCCTGCACCAATCGCCGCTGCAATCGGTTCGGCAATCAACCCCGCGCGGCGCGCACCTGCCGACAGAACCGACTGGCGGATCGCGCGCTTTTCCACCGGCGTTGCGCCATAAGGCACGCAAACGATGATTTTCGGTTTGGAAAATGTCGTGCGCTTGTGAACCTTGCGGATGAAATGCTTGATCATTTCTTCCGCCGCTTCAAAATCGGCAATCACCCCGTCGCGCATCGGGCGGATCGCCTCGATGCTGCCGGGCGTGCGGCCCAGCATCAGCTTGGCATCCTCGCCCACCGCCAGCACTACCTTCTTGCCGTCCTTGGTGTGATAGGCCACCACAGACGGCTCGTTCAGCACAATGCCCTTGCCGCGGATGTAGACAAGCGTGTTTGCTGTGCCAAGGTCAATCGCCATATCGGACGAAAACAGACCCGAAAAAAACCACATGCTGAAGCCATCCTTATTGGTAAAACGCAAAGTGCCTGCGACTCAGGGAGGTGATGCAAGCGCTTCGTTATAGGGAGTGGGGGGAATAAGGGAAAGGGCCATGGCGCAGCGGATGCGCGCCTTCCCGCCCGCAGCGGCACCGCGGCGTCCGTGCCATCCTCTAAATAGGTTCGAATAGTATAATTTTTGGACGAGTTTGAAGGCAGTTTCCCGCCTTCAATGTTTGATTTGTTTGCTTTTTCGCACAGTTGAAAAAACTGTGATCAGCCTTGGTCCTTATAGCTCACACCCTTGGTGTCATAGCCCATTTCAGCCTTTTCACGCCGCACGATCAATCGGTTCAGCGCATTCACATAAGCACGCACGGATGCGACGATGGTATCGGTATCGGCGGATTGCCCGGTTGCAATGGCGCCACCTTCCTCCAGCCGCACCGAAACAGTGGCTTGCGCATCGGTGCCTTCAGTCACCGCCTGCACCTGATACAGTTGCAGCCGCGCCTTGTGCGGATAGATCATCTTGACCGCGTTGAAAGCCGCATCCACCGGGCCGTCACCCGTGGCATCAATCGAATGATCGACTCCCTCGATGCTCAGGGTCAGCTCTGCCTCTTGCGGGCCATCGGTGCCGCAAACCACCCGCAGACGCTTGACCTGAAGTGTATCATGCGCGGTGTTGGTGGCGCTGTCATGCACAAGGGCAATCAGGTCGTCGTCAAACACCTCCTTCTTGCGGTCAGCCAGCGCTTTGAACCGCACAAAGGCATCGTTCAACTGATTATCTGCCAGCTCAAATCCCAGGTCCTTCATTTTGGCCCGCAAGGCTGCCCGCCCCGAATGCTTGCCCAAAGGCAGCGAAGTGCCGGACAGGCCGACATCCTCGGGGCGCATCACTTCGAACGTCTCACGGTTTTTCAGCATGCCGTCCTGATGAATACCGGATTCGTGCGCGAAGGCATTCTTGCCGACAATCGCCTTGTTGAATTGCACGGCAAAGCCCGAAACCGTGGCCACCCGCCGGCTGATCGCCATGATCTTGGTGCTGTCCACGCGGGTCTGGTAAGGCATGATGTCATTGCGCACTTTCAAGGCCATAACCACTTCTTCCAACGCGGTATTGCCGGCGCGTTCACCAAGCCCGTTGATCGTGCATTCCACCTGCCGCGCGCCTGCCTCGACTGCTGCCAGTGAATTCGCGGTCGCCATGCCCAGATCGTTGTGGCAATGGGTGGCAAAGATGATGCTGTCTGCGCCCGGCACCCGCTCCAACAACATACGGATCAGGGCGGCACTTTCGCGGGGTGCGGTATAGCCGACCGTATCGGGGATGTTGATCGTGGTCGCCCCCGCCTTGATCGCGATTTCCACGACGCGGCACAGATAATCATGTTCCGTGCGCGTGGCATCCATCGGCGACCATTGCACATTGTCGCACAGGTTGCGGGCATGGGTCACGGTTTCATGAATGCGTTCGGCCATCTGGTCCATATCCAGATTGGGAATTGCGCGGTGCAAGGGTGAGGTG
>Ga0105052_10005598_pt1 | contig 13128 bp, 13 predicted proteins | sample FRY03_FD_78094 | JGI IMG/M metagenome (GOLD analysis project Ga0105052, IMG submission 78094) | Freshwater microbial communities from Lake Fryxell liftoff mats and glacier meltwater in Antarctica - FRY-03 | ecosystem: Environmental > Aquatic > Freshwater > Ice > Glacier meltwater ... | reverse complement strand
GGTAAAGATGACCCAGTGCGTTTAGTTTTTAACGCCACACCTGCACACGGTCGCGTAGTCGGGCTAATGGATCTAGGTGATCGCTTTCGAATTGTTTCTAACGACATAGAAGTGGTGAAGCCAGATAAAGATTTGAAGAAACTCCCCGTAGCATGTGCCGTCTGGAAGCCTGCCCCATCCCTGTCGACTTCGGCCGAATCTTGGATCTACGCCGGAGGATCCCACCACACCGTCTTGAGTACGGCGCTGGATCACGAGGTCTTGGCCGACTTCGCCAATATCGCCCAAGTTGAGCATTTACGAATCAGCGCCAGCACAAAAACCGATGAATTCCAGAAAGAAATCAAGTGGAATGGCGCTTTTTACAAGCTTTCTTCGTAACCAAATCGTTATCGCCACATGGCCACTTTCGGTTGACTGGCTCACACCTGCCCAGAAAGATAGAGGGATGTAATTCCTTGGTCCCCAAAAAATCCAAGGTGCTACATAAGAAGTAGTACAGAAAACCCTCAACATCTAGAAAGGTATTACATGTTAAAGAAGTCCAAAGTAGCAGCAGTATTTGCGGCACTTGCACTTGTTGTAACAACAGCTCCAGCATCATCTGCTGCAACTGATAAGCAACTTGAAATCTTTACCTGGTGGGCATCAGGCGGAGAAGCTGCAGGTCTCGAAGGAATGACAACAGAGTTCAACCGTTTGAACCCACAGACTCCATTCATTAACGCAGCAGTTGCAGGTGCAGCTGGCGTTAACGCAAAGGGTGTTCTTGTTTCACGTATGCTCGCCGGCAACCCACCTGATACTTTCCAGGCACATGCTGGTGAAGAACTTTCATCATATGTAAAGGCTGGACAGGTTGAAGACCTCACCTTCCTTTACAAATCAGAAGGCTGGGATAAAGTTTTCCCTAAGGATCTCGTCAAGACAATTACAGTTAAGGGAAAGATTTACTCAGTTCCTGTAAACATCCACCGTGCAAACGTTCTGTGGTACAACCCAGCAGCAGCCAAGAAGGCCGGAATCACAAAGGCTCCAGCAACTCTTGATGCAATGCTTGTTGACATGGCCAAGTTCAAGAAGGTCGGAATTGATGGAATCGCACTAGCCGGTAACGGTGACTGGGCGATTGCACACCTATTCGATTATGTACTTCTTGCATCAATGGGACCAGACAAGTTTGATGGTCTATGGTCAGGAAAGACAAAGTGGGATGGCCCAGAAGTTAAAAAGGCGATCACATACATGACAAAGATTCTTGCATTCGGTAACTCAAGTAAGTCACTTGACTGGCCTGATGCTGGCAAGCTTGTAACAACAGGTAAAGCCGGATTCTTCATCATGGGCGACTGGGCATCATCACAGTGGCAGTCAGAAGGCCTAGTACTTGGCAAGGACTACACATGGGCACCAGGTCCAGGAACTGCTGGAATTTATCAGTGGCTTTCAGACTCATTCACGTTGCCAGTTGGTGCAACAAACCGCGATGCAGGTATTGCCTGGTTGAAGGTCTCAGGATCTAAGGCTGGACAAGATGCATTTAACCCTAAGAAGGGTTCAATCGCAGTTCGCACAGACTCAAATCCAAAGCTCTATGATTCATACCTACAAGCAGCTATGAAGTCATGGAAGAAGGATCGCCTCGTCGGTTCAACTGTCCACGGCGTTAACTGGGGCAATGCAGGAATGGCCGCATATAACTCAGCACTTGGTCGCTTCTACACAGGTGGCGGAAAAGATGCAAAGGGCTTTGTAAAGGCTCTTATTGCTGCCGATAAGGCAGATGCAAACAGCTAATTTATTAGCCGTTTAAAAATGTAAGTTGTTCTAAGTTCTGGCGGAACTGTAAGGTTCCGCCAGAACTTAGAATTTTTATTCGATAATTTTAATTTTTGTAAAATATTTTGAGAGGCGAAATCCCAGTGATCGTAAAGAAAAATAGGGTCCATAGCCCATGGGGCGGATTTTTTTTCGTACTTCCTTCCATTATTGCAATGGCAATATTTGTTTATGGAATGATCGGATACACACTCCGTGAGTCACTTCAAAATCGCACAAATTCATATACCAAAAAGATCGAGTTCGTTGGCTTAACCAACTACACCGAACTATGGCAAGACCCTGAATTTACACATGCTCTATCTAACTTATTAAAATTTACTTTAGTCTTTATGATCGGTTGTTTACTCGCCGGTTTGATCATGTCTCTCTTACTTGAAAAAGGTATCAAGGGCGAAGGATTTTTCCGCTCTACTTATCTTTACCCAATGGCGATTTCTTTTATTGCAATGGGAACCTCATGGCGCTGGTTAATGGATTCAGCACGCGATGGCGACGCAACTGGTTTGAACTACATCCTTCAAAAAATGGGCTTAGGTTTTCTACAGAGTGATTGGTACACCTCTGAAGCAGGCTCCATGTATGCCATGTCTCTACCCGCAATTTGGCAGATGGCCGGATATGTAATGGCGCTCTTCCTCGCTGGCTTCCGCGGAATTCCAGATGACTTACGCGAGGCAGCTCGGGTAGATGGCGCTTCCGAATACAAGATCTATCGCCATATTCTCTTTCCACAGCTTTCTCCTACATTTTTAACTGTCTTAATTATTCTCGGACATATCTCTATGAAGGTCTTCGACTTAATCTTTGGTATCGCAACTAAGAGTTATGTAACAAAGGTTTTGGCTATCTATATGTGGCAGACCATCTTTGATTTCCAGAACTTCGCGAAGGGCGCAGCAATTGCGATAATCATTCTCTTGATGATCGCAGTGGCTGTTATCCCGTATCTAATCTATGTAAACAAGACAGAGGAGGCGAATAAGTGAGTGCAGATCTCGTAGACCGCATTGAACGTAAGGTCGATATTCGCAATAAGAAGAAGCTTGATGGCAAGGGGCAATTCTGGTTAGTCTTCCGATATTTTGCCCTCTCAATTCTCTTCGTAATCGCCGCTCTTCCGATTTACATCATGGTGATTAACTCAGTAAAAGGCATTACCGGTGTAAGCCAGTCAGCTGCCTTTACTCCACCAACAAGTCTTAACTTTGAAGCTTGGGGCCCAACGTGGGAGATCCTCAGAGAACCGATGATGCGAACCTTGTTCTTCGTTGTTCAATCATCTCTAATCTCTGCAGTGATTGGCGCGATCAACGGTTTCGTTTTTGCTAAATGGCGCTTTAAAGGCTCAAACATAATCTTTACAACTTTCCTCTTTGGAATGTTTATCCCGTATCAAGCGATCATGATTCCTCTTACTCAGTTCAACCAGTGGGCTGGAATAAATGGATCTATCTATGTTCTGGTCTTTGCTCACGTGATTTACGGAATTCCAATTTGTACTTTGATCTTCCGTAACTATTACGCAGTAATTCCAAATGAATTAATTGAAGCTGCTCGCGTCGATGGCGCCGGAATGGTCCGTATCTTCCGCACAATTTTCTTGCCACTTTCGATTCCCGGTTTCGTGGTTGTTCTGATCTGGCAGTTCACATCTGCATGGAATGACTTCCTCTTTGCAATCTTCCTAACGGGCGGATCACCTAAGTTATCTGTTGCAACTACTGCCCTTAACTTTATTACCGGTTCCGGCAATCAGGTTTACTACGGAAATAACATGACCGCATCGTTAATCGTTTCGATTCCAACTTTGCTGGTCTACCTATTCTTAGGTCGTTACTTCCTACGTGGCCTCTTGTCAGGTTCGCTAAAGGGATAAGTTACCTCGTGCTTGATCAAGGGTCGGCAGTTGCCTACCTTGCAAGCCGCGGATTATTAACAGGAAACGCCACCGTGGAAGTTCTCACGGGAGGCGTTTCTTGCATTGTCTTGGCCGTTTCTAACGGTGAGGTTGACTTGGTTTTAAAGCAGGCGCTTCCTGAGTTAAAAACTGAAATTAAGTGGGAGGCAGATCAACGTCGGGCGATAGTTGAGGCCGATGCGATGAGCGTTTATCACGCTATAACTCCAGATAACGTGCCAGAGCTTTTAGATTGCGACCCACAGCAATTTACTTTAACCATGTCACGTCTTCCGCGAAGCACCACAAATTGGAAGAGCGATATGTTGGAAGGCAAGATTTTCCCAGAAATGGGTAGCAAGTTAGGTGAAGTTCTTGCCGCTTGGCATAACCACACGGCACAGTCTGCTGAAATAAAAACTAAGTTTATGGAAGATTCGCTCTTTGAGCAATTAAGGGTTACTCCTTTTTATCGCGCTGTTTTAGCGAAGAACCCAGAATTGGCGCTAGTTATCACTGAACTCATCGAAGAAATAACCACTATCAAAACTACTTTGGTACACGGTGATTTCTCGCCTAAAAATATTATGTCTACTACTAATCACAGCCCGATAGTTCTAGATTTTGAGGTGGCCCACACCGGCAACCCTGTATTTGATTTAGCTTTTGTGAGTGCTCATTTACTCTGTAAGACAATTCGTACAGCCGTGCCAATTGAACGCAAACTCTTAATTGAGACGGCGGTTAACTTCTTAAAAGTCTATGAAAGTAAATCCGATTTGGCGCTAGCTCAGAGTTTGCCGCGTCATGTAGCCCTAATTGCGCTGGCTCGAGTTGAAGGAGTATCGCCCGTTAATTATCTAGATAAGTCGGCTCAGCAGCGACTCGTGCTTTTAGCTAAGAGTGCCCTTCTTGATTCTGAGGTAACCTTCGAAGAACTATTTGAAAGTGCGGCCAAATGAATATAAAGAAAGTTATTGGATACCAAGTTCTTGATTCGCGCGGTCGCCCCACAGTTGCCGTAACGCTTACCTTAAGTGATGGTTCTCTTCATACTGCGCGAGTTCCTTCGGGGGCATCTACTGGTGCTCATGAAGCCCATGAATTAAGAGATATCGATACATCGCATGCCGAGAAATATTATGGCGGCAAATCAGTTTATTCAGCAATTGAGAATATAAATTCGCGAGTTGCGCCAAAATTAATTGGACATTCGTTAAATCTGGCAGCGATCGATGGCCTACTAGTTGAACTTGATCCAACACCGGGGCATCAAAAACTAGGTGCAAATGCCGCACTCGCAACTTCGCTAGTGGTGGCTAAAGCAGCAGCGCATGCAACTGGTAAATCACTTGCTCGCTACTTCCAACCTGAGGGTCCACTTTTAATTCCGATGCCGATGGTCAATATTTTATCTGGGGGAGCGCACGCTAATCGCAGTTTAGATATTCAAGATGTATTAGTAATTCCGCACGGTGCAAATTCTTTCAGTGAAGCCTTATCGTGGATTGTCGCAATCCGCGAACGCGCCGCAGTCGAGGGTAAAAAGCACGGAATAACCCATTTAGTTGCAGATGAAGGTGGTCTGGGGCTCTCATTTAATTCAACAAAGGAAGCTTGTGAATTCGTAATTGAACAGATTCAAGCACTGGGTTTAACAGAGAAAACTTCTTTGGCACTAGACATTGCCGCAACCCAATTCTTCATTGACGGAAAGTATTCGCTAACTACTGCCGGAACTACTTTCGTGCCAGATAAATTTGTTGCAGAAATGCTCAAATTAGTTAATGACTATCCGATTTCATCAATTGAAGATCCATTCGCCGAAGATGATTGGTTTTCATGGATTGCTTTCAGCGCTGCGGCACCAGCGGGCTTGCAGATTGTGGGAGATGATTTATTTACAACAAACCACTCAAGACTCGAACGAGGTATCTCCGAGAAAGCAGCAAACACTATTTTGATTAAGGCTAATCAAAATGGACTCTTAACTTCTACGCATCGAGTTCTAGAGCAAGCACATCAAAATAATTTTGCGACCGTAGTCTCTGCGCGAAGTGGCGAAACGGAAGATTCTTGGCTAGCCGATATTGCAACTGGTTGGAGCGCTGGGCAAATAAAAGTCGGCTCCACTCACGGTTCTGAACGAACCGCTAAGTGGAACCGACTTCTCGAACTTGAAGCTACTGAAGTTACTGAATTTGCAAAACCTTTCTAGATTCGCTCTCCAGTTGTTGCATTGAAGAAGTGAACTTCGGCTGCCTTGGCGCTGACTGTGATTACATCACCAGGCTTTGGAGGATTCTTTGGATCCCAGCGAACAATTATTTGAGCGCCTTCATTTGTTGAGTTCGCAAACTTCACTACAGCATCGGCTGGCTTTCCGTATACGAATGCATCGGAGCCGAGTTCTTCAACGACTTCAACTACAACGCTAAAGCCTGAAGATGCTGGCTCGAAGCTCTCTGGACGAATTCCAACGGTTACGGTTGAACCAGCCGACGCTGGAGCATCTAGTGAGAAGTTTCCGAGAGCGGCTTTTCCACCGCTGACTGGCGCTGAAAGTAAATTCATCGCAGGTGAACCAATGAATCCAGCAACGAAAGCATTGGCTGGCTTATCGTAAAGATTACGAGGTGTATCAACTTGCTGTAGCAAGCCATCTTTAAGGACTGCTACACGATCACCCATTGTCATCGCTTCAACTTGGTCGTGTGTTACATAAACAGTGGTGATTCCAAGACGGCGCTGGAGCGCTGCGATTTGAGTACGAGTTGCAACGCGCAGTTTCGCATCAAGGTTTGAAAGTGGTTCATCCATTAGGAAAACCTGTGGTTCGCGGACAATCGCACGACCCATAGCAACGCGCTGACGTTGTCCACCTGAAAGCGCTTTTGGTTTACGTTCTAAATAATCTTCAAGGTCAAGTAATTTTGCAGCTTCGTTAACACGCTTCTCACGCTCTTGCTTAGAAACTCCCGCAATCTTAAGCGCAAATCCCATATTCTCGGCAACCGTCATATGCGGGTAAAGTGCATATGACTGAAAGACCATTGCGATATCACGATCTTTTGGTGCGACATTAGTTACATCGCGATCACCAATAAGAATGCGACCTTTGTCGATTTCTTCTAGCCCTGCCAACATACGAAGTGATGTTGACTTTCCACAACCTGAAGGTCCAACAAGAACTAAAAACTCTCCATCTTCAACGGTGAGATTTAATTTATCTACGGCAGGTTTAGTTGTTCCTGGATAAGTGCGTGATGCGTTCTCAAATACGACTGATGCCATGAGAATTTCTCCTTCTCCGGGCAGGTACGTGCCCGACGGTCCGAGGATGAAGGTGCTAGTCGGTTGACTAGGCTCGGTAAGGATAGGCCACGGAGCCTGAAAAAGGGAAGGGGAGGTAGAATTTCCCACATTATGGACCCTTACCCGATCGGTGCCTTATTCGGCGACCTAGCCACAGTGGCGGCCCTGATCCTTCTCGGATCCCTCTTTGTTGCTGCAGAAATTGCTCTCATCTCCTTGCGCGAAAGCCAGGTACGCCAATTAGCTACCCGCGGCAAACGCGGCGCCAAAGTCGCCTTACTAACTAAAAACCCAAATCGATTTCTTGCTGCCGCCCAAGTCGGCGTAACCATCTGCGGTTTCTTATCTGCCGCCCTCGGTGCCGAACGCCTTGGTGTTTATGTAATCCCGAAACTTGTAGATCTCGGATTATCTGATGATGCTGCAAATGTGACTTCGCTAATTGGGATTACTTTGATAATTGCTTACTTCTCACTAGTTTTTGGTGAACTGGTGCCTAAGCGGCTGGCGCTCTTTCGCACTGAAGAAATTTCACTCTGGAGCGCCGGTGTTATTGACCTTACTGCAAAGTTATTTCGCCCAGTCATTTGGCTTCTTTCGCGTTCAACAGATTTTGTAGTTCGAATATTTGGAGTTGATCCAAAAGAACAACGCAGTCAGATGTCTGAAGAAGAGTTGCTCGATTTAGTTTCTGGACATGCTGCCTTAACCGCTGAAGAACGTGACATTGTGGAAGAAGTCTTTAACGCCTCTGAACGACAAGTTCACGAGGTCATGGTTCCGCGCACCGAAGTCGATTTCATGGATGCATCCTTAACGGTTGGCAAGGCGATCGCGCTCGCAGTAGATCGTGCTCATTCACGTTATCCAGTAGTTCGTGGCTCGACCGATGAGGTTATTGGATTTATCCATGTGCGTGACTTGCTAGATACATCTTTAGTAAGCGCTGGTGGAAAAATTCAAGAGTTAGTCCGTAACATCATGTTTTTGCCGGGCACTAAAGGTGTTCTGCCCGCTTTAACTGAGATGCGCAACCAACGTCAGCATGTCGCCATTGTGCTTGATGAGTATGGTGGAACTGATGGAATTGTGACTTTAGAAGATCTCGTCGAATGCTTAATCGGTGACATCAAAGATGAATACGATGACGATGATTCTGAAGTCACTGAACAAGCGCGCCTAGGTGATTTTGAGGTGGATGGATTAATTTCAATCGATGATCTTCGCGAGCAGACAGGTATAGAAATACCTGCGGGCCCTTATGAAACCGCAAGTGGTTTTGTCATGCATTTCTTAGGCCGAATCCCGGTCGAGAACGATGTGGTTAGTGTCAACGGAAATCGCATAACCGTCTTAACTATGGAAGGCAAGCGCGCAGGTCAGTTGTTTATAACGCGTAGCTAGAGATCCGTGCGAGAATTACAGCCATGACGACAAAGAGAGTGCTTTCGGGGATCCAGCCGACCAGCGACTCTTTCCACTTGGGCAATTACTTAGGTGCCTTAAAACAGTGGGTTGAACTGCAAGAAGGCAATGATGCCTTCTACTGCATAGTTGATTTGCATGCTCTGACTGGTGATTTAGAACCAGCCTTGCTTCGTAAGAGAATTTTGACTTCGGCAGCTCAATTAATCGCACTTGGTATATCTCCAGAAAAATCAACCCTCTTTGTTCAGTCGCACGTAAGTGAACATAACCAACTAGGTTGGATTATGGAATGTATCGCCGGTTTCGGTGAAGCAAATCGAATGACTCAATTTAAAGATAAGTCAGCCAAAGGTGGCGCGGATTCAGTGCGGGTCGGTTTATTTACATACCCGATGTTGCAAGCGGCCGACATTCTTTTATACCAAGCACATTATGTTCCGGTTGGCGAAGATCAGCGTCAACATATAGAACTCACTCGAGATTTAGCTACGCGTTTTAATTCTCGCTTCGGCGACACATTCAGAATTCCAGAAGGTCACATTTTAAAATCTGGAGCAAAGATTTATGACTTGCAAGAGCCGACAAATAAAATGAGTAAATCATCAGGATCGGTTGCGGGTGTTTTGGAGATTATGGATACACCTGAAGCGAATACTAAAAAGATTAAGAGCGCGACAACCGATGCTGGACGAGAAGTAATTTTTGATGAGAAAAATAAACCGGGAATTAGCAATCTGCTCACCATTCACTCAGCGCTATCGGGCAAAAGCATCGCTGATTTAACAAATGAATTTGATGGTAAAGGTTATGGCGATTTCAAAGGCGCAGTCGCCGAGGTGGTTGTCGAATTTTTCCGTCCGATTCGTACTCATGCACAAGAACTTCTACAAGATGAGGCCCACTTAATTAAATTGTTACATGAAGGCGCCGATAAGGCACGAGTAGTGGCAAGTGAAACCGTGAAGGCAACATATAAGAATCTAGGGTTGGTTCTGTAATGAAATTACGCGCCCTTTCTCTTGCGCTCTTAATTCCACTATCTGCAATAGTTATGCCGAGCGCACAGGCAGCAACAAACATTTGTGTTGCCTATGACACTGGGGGACTAGGAGATCGCTCCTATAACGATGCGACTTTGGCCGGAATTAAAAAAGCACAAAACCAGTACACCTTTGTATTTGAAAGCTCTGTAACTGATGGAACTATCGCTGACCGTACAAAGCGCTTACGATCTTTACTCACTAAAAATTGCAACACAATTATTGCTGTGGGAAGTGGTTATGCAGCAGCAATAACTCCGTTAGCAATTGAGTTTCCGAATACGCAGTTTGCGATTATTGGAGACGCTACGGTTGCCGCTCTTAACGTAACCTCAATTACCTTCGCTGGTAATGAATCAGCATTTCTTGCCGGATACAGTTCGGCGCTCTCCACAAAAAGTGGAAAAGTTGGAATGATCACCACGCCTTCTAAAGTCGAAGATTACGAGAATGGATTTTTATTGGGAGTTGCTGCTGCCAAGAAATCAACACGTTCATTTGTTAGATTTACAACAACTGAAACTACGCTTTCTGCTCGATCTTTGATTGCAACTGGTGTCGATGTAATTTATGACGCAACTTCAGGTTCTGCGGACGGTCTATTCGAAGCAGTAGTAAAGGCAAATACATCTAAAACTCGCAAGAAGAACGCGCCAGAAGTAAGTGTGATTATTACTGAGCCAGATCTATATCTTTCGGTCACACCCTCAACTAGCAAATACTTAATTGCATCGCTCGTTAAGCGCGTTGATATTGCAGTCGCAGCAATAATTGGAGCGGCGGTAAATAACAGTCAGTTAGTTGATATCTTAGATCCTAAAGCTGGAATCTATGGAAAGCGCTATTCAATTAGCGATAAAGGAATTGAGATAGTTATTAAATCCAAGACTCTTACCGCTCAAGCAGCAGCGATTAATGCGGCAGCGAGTGCAGTTTATGCACGTTGATTGGGATGAGTTAAAAGCTCAGGCAACGCTTGCGATGAAGCAAGCCTACGTTCCTTATTCAAAATTTCCAGTTGGTGTAGCAGCGCTTGTAGATGATGGTCGCATCGTCACTGGTTGTAACGTCGAAAATGCTAGTTATGGCCTTACTTTATGTGCCGAATGTGGACTTGTTTCGGCGCTAGTTAATTCAGGTGGTGGACGATTAATTGCTTTTACCTGTGCAGATATTTCAGGAAATTATTTAATGCCGTGCGGACGCTGTCGCCAACTGTTGCAAGAACACGGTGGTTCTTCGCTGCAAATAATGACCGATACCGGAATCAAGACTTTGGCAGATCTTCTTCCATGGGCATTCGGACCTGAAGAGATTACAAAGCGCCTTGACTAATTTCGGGCTAGAACCATTTGCTGCAGTTGAAATAATTGCCGCAAAACGTGATCTAAATGAACTAACTGATACTCAAATTGATTGGACCATTGACGCCTATACCCGTGGCGTAATTGCCGACGAACAGATGTCAGCGCTTTTAATGGCAATTTTGTTAAATGGAATGAACTCCCGTGAAATTTCGCGCTGGACGACAGCGATGATTAATTCAGGAGAGCGGATGAATTGGTCGATGCTCGATCGCCCAACTGCTGATAAACATTCAACAGGTGGAGTTGGTGACAAAATCACTTTGCCGTTGGCACCACTTGTGGCTGCGTGCGGTGGAGCAGTGCCACAACTATCAGGTCGCGGACTTGGTCACACTGGAGGAACACTCGACAAGCTCGAAGCTATTCCGGGCTGGCGTGCCTCACTCAGTAACGCGGAAATGTTAAAAGTTTTACAAGATACCGGCGCAGTAATTTGTGCAGCAGGTGCGGGTCTGGCACCAGCAGATAAAAAGCTTTACGCACTGCGCGATGTGACCTCTACTGTTGAATCAATTCCACTAATCGCTTCATCAATTATGTCTAAGAAAATTGCTGAAGGAACATCTGCTCTGGTACTTGATGTAAAAACTGGCAGTGGCGCATTTATGAGCGACCCTAAAAAAGCAGGTGAGTTAGCGCGCGTAATGGTGCAACTCGGTATTGATGCGGGTGTAAAAACTCGCGCCCTTGTCACTGCTATGGATGTACCACTCGGATTAACTGCCGGTAATGCTTTAGAAGTGCGTGAATCTGTTGAAGTTTTAGCAGGTGGCGGTCCAGCTGACGTTGTAGAACTTACAATTTTATTAGCCCGCGAAATGATTGATGCTGCTGGAATTGTTGGGAAAGATCCGGCTGTAGCGTTAAAAGATGGCTCAGCAATGGATCACTGGCGGCGCATGATTTCGGCACAAGGCGGAGACCCTGATGCAAAACTACCGGTGGCGCGTGAGCAGCACGTAATCATGAGTACTGAATCTGGAACCATGACAACTTTGGATGCGATGAAAGTTGGAGTAAGTGCATGGCGCTTAGGTGCTGGCAGATCTAAGCAAGGAGAGAAGGTTCAGGCAGGTGCGGGAATAGAAATTCACGCAAAGCCGGGAGAGTATGTGAAAAAAGGTGCTCCACTTTTGACCTTACACACCGATGAACCCGCTAGATTTGAGCGCGCCCTAGAGATTCTTGAAGGTGCTATAAAAATTTCAGAAGGTGGCGTAGTAAATCGCTTACCTCTAGTCATAGAACGGATTCAGGGATGAGTTCACTAAATTCGATTCCAACCCCAGAACAGATTAAGCGTTTACCAAAAGCACTACTACACGATCACTTAGATGGTGGACTCCGTCCACAAACTATTATTGATATTGCCAAAGAAATTGGCCATGAACTACCTACTTATGATGCAACCGAACTTGCTGAGTGGTTTCGTGCATCTTGTGATTCAGGTTCGCTAGTTCGTTATCTTGAAACTTTTTCTCACACCGTTGCAGTAATGCAGCGCCCGCAAGACATCATCCGAGTTGCACGTGAGTGCGCAGTAGATTTGGCGCAAGACGGAGTTGTCTACGCCGAAGTTCGTATGGCGCCAGAGTTAATTATTGAAAAAGGTCTCTCACTTTCACAAGGGATTGAAGCAATCCTCAAAGGTTTCCGCGAAGGTGAATCAGAAGCTCTTGCTGCGGGACGTACTATTCGGGTCACACTACTTCTCTGTGGAATGCGACAGAATGCGTTATCTCAAGAGGTCGCTGAATTAACCGTTAAGTATCGTGATAAAGGTGTTGTTGGCTTCGATATTGCAGGTCCCGAAGATGGATTTCCACCGAGTGATCAGTTAGATACCTTTGAGTACTTACGTCGCGAAAATGCACATTTTACGATCCACGCGGGGGAGGCTTACGGCCTCCCATCTATTTGGGAAGCAATTCAACTCTGTGGTGCAGAGCGCTTGGGCCATGGTGTTCGCATCATTGATGATATCGATTTAAATCACACTCCTGCGCGCTTAGGACGACTTGCTGCCTATGTTCGCGACCGACGTATTCCACTTGAGATGTGTCCTTCTTCAAATATTCAAACAGGTGCCGCTGCTAACTTTGCTGATCACCCAATTGGTGATTTAGCAAAACTTCGCTTTCGCGTAACAGTTAATACCGATAATCGTTTAATGTCAGCAACCTCCATGACCAATGAAATGAGCGAATTAGTTAAAGCATTTAATTGGACTTTCCAAGAT
>Ga0105052_10005596_pt1 | contig 13131 bp, 10 predicted proteins | sample FRY03_FD_78094 | JGI IMG/M metagenome (GOLD analysis project Ga0105052, IMG submission 78094) | Freshwater microbial communities from Lake Fryxell liftoff mats and glacier meltwater in Antarctica - FRY-03 | ecosystem: Environmental > Aquatic > Freshwater > Ice > Glacier meltwater ... | reverse complement strand
TCTTCTTGAACTCGAGTTCTTCTGGAACTCCTTCGCTCTTCGGTATATGAAACATGCCGCAACCCTAGGGTAGTGGATCATGATGGCGATGTTGCCGGCCGCAAGCGCGTCCGTCTTGTCTGCAGCAGTGAAAGCGCTGTACAGTGGCATCATAACCAGCGATTCCGTCTTATCAAAGACGGCCATCTTCCCTCAGAAAGAAGCAAGGAAACGTGGGATTTCCAACGAATCTGCACGGGGTTCGTGGCTCCGCGAGACCAACGTCTAGGTGAGTGCCAAAGGTGCACCGCATGATGGGCAAGACACAGTGAAGACACTGCGAACGATCATTTGGTACGAAAGTGCTAGTATTAGGCAAACAACGCGACAACTTTCCCTTACTGTCCGAACCTCTTAAAACGGACGTCAACAAAAATGTCGTTATAGAACGCTTTCTAAACTAGAGACTCTGCTCTAGAACTAGGTCATGTCACGAACATGACCATTTTTCTCAACGAGACCGCAACCTCAGGATGGGGTTCTCGCTTACCTTCACACCAAGATCACCGCACGCCCGTCCCTTCACGAACTCAGAAACAAAAGTCGTGTTGGGTATCTTTCGACTCCTGGAGAATCCTTTGCGTACACGAGCGGGTTGAGTGATACCATGTTAATAAATAAATCATGTCGAACAATCCAAGGAGTCCCCACAAACACATGACTCATGTCATGCAAGAACTACTTTGCGCCCGTGTTCGTGTACACATACACAGTGCCTGTTTGCGTGTGTTTTGAGTGTTGTTTGAACAGTTCCCATAAACAAAAAAAGGCCGGATGTTGTGTTTTACTTGGTAGCCTTAGATGCATGGAGTTTGATAGGCAGCGCAACATCCTTAAGGTGCACGTGCGACACCGCTTTGCCCGACATCACCTGCCAGAGACAGCGAAAAGGGTTGCAAGAGTGTGGGCAAGAGCGAGAAATAGAGAGTGGGATGGGGGAAGGGACAAGAAAACGAGAGAGCGCACGCGCGAGCGAGCAAGAAAAGGTAAGAGAAAGGGCGCAAGAGAGAGTGTGCAAACGAGTGCAAAAGTGAGAGGTGCAAACGATTGCAAAAGTGAGAGCGATATACGCGCCTGAAAATATGACATGACTCATTCATATCGTTGAATGAATCATTCATGTGTGTTGACTGTACGTGCATGAATATGTGACACTACTGAGTCATATGATTGACATGAATGATTCATATTTCGATGGATGAAATAATTCATCCATACCCCCCCGGACACATCGACCTTGTTGTATTTTGGTCCGTAAACAAATCATGTCCATTCGAACATGATTTAAGGACCAAAACGTACCACTTTTCGATTCACTGGGTCCTCACCTGATAGCCCATATATGTGCATGAGAAACAATAGGTCTGGACCCTTATATCATGTCCCAAATGGACATGATTTGTTCAAGGCCCAAAACATGACAGGGTTGGTACACGGTGGTGAGTTTTCGAGTGCGGGTAGTACGGTCAGCAAACTTGAAGATTTGTGTCGGGAAAACAAAATATCCCGTCTCAGTAATCGTCCAGTCCCACACAATCAACTGGTGAATCGCTTTGTGCGGAACTGGAACGATTCTCCGTGCCCGGATGCTTGTGTCGACGGGTTATTTTGTCGCGACGGGTTATTTAGGTCACTTTGACAAAATCCCGAGTTCTGAACTCAGGCTGATTGCAAGCAGCGCGCGGTAGCTCCGGGGCTGAAGCCCCTCTGCTTGCGGCGCGCCCGATTCGCGTGTGTTTTAAGACAAGTGCGACCTGCCTAGCGAAGTCCCTTCCGCTGTTTTTCACGCGTCGATACAGCTTGTTGCTGCCGTGCAAGGCCTTGCGCTTCAACATGGGATGGCGTTCGTAGTCGGCCTTAGTGATCATAGGAACATGCATGTCATCAGTGAGCGCGTGCGACACGGCGTGGGAGGAGCTTTGGCCCATGCCCGAGTCCATCGAGCGGGGGAAGACAGCGTCGTTGATCTTGCTCAGATGATCCTCATAGGCGTTTGCCTGCTGGTGGGCTTTGAGACGCTCGAGGTTGATCTTTTGCTCAGCTGCTTTGACATGATCGTGCTCCTCGATGTGGCGCATCTTTGCCTGCTCCGAATGAAGCTGCTGCTGCGCCTTGGCGAACTCGTCGCGCATTGACGCGTCACTGCGCTGCTTCACCAGCTTGCCACCGGCAGCATTGTGGTGCACACCCTTGCGGTGAGCCATCTTGGCGTGCATGACCGGCTTCACACACACACACACCCAGCACACACGCACACACAATCAAACTTTGCTCCTGACAGGTGTGACGCTACGTAGGAACGAATCTGCCCTCTCTCGCTATTGCACTCACGCACCCACATATACACATAATAACTGCACATATTCTCACACACAGGCACAGGTAGTACACGCAGGAACCCCTCCCACACAATACACACATACCTTCCACAGCTTCACCGGCAGCTTGTGTGCAGCGTGCACGCCAGCGAGCTGCGACTGCGCTTTGCCCGCGGCCGCCCCCTTGAAGTAGCGGTCTTCCACTGCACGCTCCTGCTTGGCAGTGAGCGACATGTGCGACGAGTGTAGGTCCTTGGAGTTGTGCGAGCGCCGGTCCTTCGCGAGGTCTCTGGCGGCGAGGTTGTCAAAGAAGCTATTTTCGACGGCGTGCTCGGAGCCGGCGCTCTCAAGCACCAGGGCGCCGCCTTGTGGCGCCAGAGCAGCAATCACCACGAGGCACACAAGTACCCCCAAACCCACCACCCCCATCAATGGACGGAGTTGAACCATTCGCATTTGATTCGCCATATGGCGAAGTGTTGCGAAGTGTTTAATCAGGGTTTATTTACTAATACTGCTAATACTATATTTCAAACCTAGAACGTAAACGTGGCCAGTTTCAAGATTATGGATTTTTCCGAACCATACCACAAGCGAAAATTAGATTCCAAAATTAGATATTTGCGGAACGTCTGAAAAGAGCCCTGTAGAGGATGCTGATTTGTGACACTTGTGACATTTCTACGTTTTTTCGACGTTTTGGATTTTGCTAAAAAAACTAAAAAAATATATACCGTGTGACAAAAAACTAGAAATGTCACAAATTTCAAAATTGTGACATTGTGACATTTGGAAATGTCACAAAATGTCACACTTTTTCAAATCTTTGTACGAAGCTACGTTTACCTTTTATGTTTGGATTGAGCTCGAACGGCACTAAGTTATAAAGGTCCGCAAAGCAAACTGTCTTTCTGTCTTTGCTTTCGACACTAACGGCTCAGTCGCAACCTCCGCAATGCCAATGCCGGCGCGCCCTTATGGCCGCCCGCATACTTCACGGACCAGTGGAGGCGCGCAAAATAAGGTGGAGCATGGAGATTTCACACCCAGGGCACCGCACGCCCGTCCTCTCACGGCCCGGATACAGCCACCAGACTACAACACAGACCTGGAGCGGGGCTCAACGCCTAGGCACAAAAGGCTGACGCTTGCCGCCGATGCTGCTCTGGCTCAGGCCATGAACACGCACCGGAGCAGCACGTGCCAGCAGAGCACAGCGGCGACCCCCCGGTCGGACAAGGACAGCGCCAACCCAAGGCGAAGTGGGAGACTATTTCCGGGCAAGGAGGCCCCGGACCCCAAAGAGATGAAGCGCCAGGCAAGACGTCACATACGCATGGTGTCTGGGCGTGGCGACCACATTGAGCGGGAGCAGGCTGTGAACGAGCTGTGCGAAATGCTGCACAGCCACTACGTTACGCGGGCGTGGCTTGTCGACCAGGACAATCTGGTAGAAAGCCTGGTGGCACTGGCACAGATGGGAACGCCCGAGCAGAAGGACAGCACCGCTGTGCTGCTGTGCCTGCTTGCTGACGGCCCATCCAGCGTCAAGGAGGCCATCGTCCGTGTCCCTAAAACCATCCCAGCGCTCTTGCGGTTGCTCCGGGGCTCCAGTGAAGTGCAGCGGGTCAATGCCGCGGCGACAGTGTGGTTTCTGGCAGCAAACGAGGAGTTCCGAACGGCAGTTTTGCCACACGGAGAGATGTTTGAGCTGTTGGTTAACTGTATTGACCAAGGAACGTCGCCACAGAGCGAGCACGCCAGCGGTGCTCTGCGGATGCTAGCTTTTGATAACCAAAGCAATGCCCTGAGCACGCTGCAGGCTGAACGGCTGCCAGAAATTTTGCTCAGCGCTGTCAAGAGCGAGAGTCCAGGCGAATCGCTGCAGGCTGTGTCGCTAATGGCGCAACTGTCGTCTTTCGAATCAATCAGCCTCCAGTTCCGATCACACTTTGCGTCGCTCGACGACTCTCTCGAATGTCTATTGCGAATACTTGCACGCAGCTCCAAACACGGAGCATCAATTGAGATCAGGCTTCAGGCTGCAGTGTGTCTTCGGAATCTGATGTCGCTGCCGCAAGTGTGCGAATTGTCCCGCGCCATTGCCGAATTGGTGCCTGTCAGCATCGCTTGCTTCACTAGCTCAGAGGGTATGCTGAGGATACGAATTTTGGGCGCGCTCAGGACCATGGCAAGCAACAAGCTCATGAAGAAAGCCATTGTAAGACTGCAAAACAGACAACTTTGATTGTCGACCTTAAGTTAACCCGGGTGCGCGGCGGCAAAGGGCTTTACGCTGCCGCGCGGCAGCGTTGGGCCCGACGCTGCCGCGCGCAAAACCCCAAAGTCGACAACCCACACGGATTGTGTCCCGATTTGTTGAAGATAGATTTGATGGATTTGTGTCACGGTTTTGAGTCCCGATTTGCATCCGGATTTGGATTGTTTTAATCCATTAAGGAACGACTTTGAGCTTCGACGCACGATTGCTTCGGCACGGTGCGCCTCCCCGCCGCGCGCCCAGTTTGTCTATCGTTTTAACTTTTCTTTTTTGGAATGCACAGGGGCAAGACAAAAGTGTATACCCAGTGCTACTAGAAATGATGCGAAACACACGAAATCAGCTGGAAATTGACCACAGTCTCACCTTCATGAAAGTCATATCTGAGCATGCGGGCCAAAATGTGGCGTGTCAAGACGTTATTTCCGACATGCTCGTTGCATTGCTAGCGCTTTGCAATTCCGGCCATGATAGACGTGATATGTGCGAGCGCTCAGTTGCGTCCATAGAACAATCACAGCCGGAGATGACGGGTCTGTCCATGGAGATGACTGGGCGTTCCTTAGGGGCCTCAATGGCCTTGCCATTGCGATCGCCAGAGGCAATGCGGATAAAAGCTGCAGCTGTGATTCGAAATCTCGCCAGCAGTGAAGCATGCTGCCAAATTTTGTGTGAGACGGAGGGGGTGCTCGAAACGTTTGCGCCGCTGCTGGCTAGTTGCCCAGAAGCTGGCTACCGGCAGGCACTAGGTGCGATTTGCAATATATCTGCATTTGGGCCTGCGGCTGAACTCATACTTTCTTTCCCAAAACTGGATTTAGAAAACCCAAAAATGATCCGGGTGAATACCATATTGCAAAATCTATTAAGTTTCACGCAATCCAAGGATGAATGGACTTGCGTGCAGAGCATCATTACGCTGCAAAACTTGCTCGAGCACGATATCGACATGAGCCAGTGGGAGATGCTGATGATTGAAAAGTTTGAGACTATCGTACTACACCGAGGAGACATGCCTCTTCAGGCTAGAATCAAGGCAGCACAAGCTCTTGCAAGTCTCACTTGGCGAGAATCTGCGTGCAGCTTGATTGCTGGGCTCGACGACAACACGGACACCCGTATTTTCGGATTTTTGCTGGGACTCGGACGTGAAGAAGATGCTCATCCTGAGGAAGTTGAGGTTGGTCTTTGGGCACTTAGCAATGTTGCTGCACTTGAAACCAACACGGAGAACAAGTTCCTAGAAGTAGACTTTTTGCTCGACCGGATCGGACACTGTGCAGCAAATGGGACTGATGAGCAGAAGGTGGCAGCAGCAGCAGTTATTAAAAATCTATGTCCGCACAGCGTGCAATCTTCCGAATACATTGGTGCATTAAAAGGTGTAGTTGCATCTCTACACAACCTCGTGCTTTCTGACGATGTTGCTGTGTACGAGCATGCTCTGGGCGCGCTCTGCAATCTCACCACGGCATGCGTCAAAACCCGAGTGATGAGTGTTGGGGATTGCCTGCTAAGCCTTTCGGCGCCGCTGGCTGCAAAGGCGATCGCATGTGCAGCAGATGAAAATGAAATTCTGAAGATTTATGCGGCCGGGTTGATATGTAATATGGCTGCATCGGATGGTGGTAAGGACACCACGGCTCAAATAGGCCGCCACCAAGGTATCATGCAAAATATGGTTGCTGCCCTCGCGTCTCCTAGTGACGAAGTACGGATCAATGTGCTTTCAGCGCTCTGCAATTTGGCGCATACAGATATCAACAAAATCCACATCGGACAGGTGCCGGGGTGTCTAGAAAAGTTGAATTCGTTCTTGGAATTGGGTACGGATGCAGAGAAGGCGCAGACATGCATGTTGGTCTTCTATTTATCCTTCACATACAAAAATAACGCGGGGTTTGGCGAGCTGTCGGGATTGTTAGATCGGGTGGTGGAGCAGCTGAGACTGGGTAATGACGAGCAGATTGAAAACGCAGCGGCTGCTCTCAGTATTTTATCGTGCAACAGCAACAATGCGGCCATCCTGACAGTAGACGAAAAGAGGCCCAGCCTGCTGCAAACATTGGCGTCGACCTTGAGGCACGGCAACAGCCGGCAGCGCGTAAACGTGGTTGTGTGCATGTGGAATCTCTCTGCCAACTCCATGGTCGCCAAAGCCGATATCGGAAAACTCCCCTCCATCTTTATCTACCTCGTGGACATTCTGAAAGAGGACGCTACGAGTGAATTGGCTCAGCAGACTGTGGGGCTTTTGGCCGAATTACTGCACGAAAACCAACGGAATGCGATGCTATTTGGCAAGGTTGATTTGAGTGTCGAGACGTTACTGGAGCTCAGTTTTGAGACGTCTCTAAAGTCCGTTGTGGAGCTCAATGCGTGCTGGGGTGTGACAAATTTTGCAGCAGGAGATGATGAGAGGCTCCGCAGGGTCGCTGAAATGGATGGGGCACTCACTGCGATGTCCCGACTAATAGCCAGGGGCGACAAAAAACAGCAACAATATGCCTGCCAAATATTAGCAAGCGATGTACTCAAATCGCAGGCTGGCCGAAAAAAAATTGTCCGCGTGCCCGGGTTATTGGCGTCGCTTGCCACAGCCTGCACCAATTTCGAAGACGACCGACGGCGATACAGCGTGGAGGTGCTCAACAATTTGGCGGCCGGTCCCAGCACACGGCAAGCGCTTGCAAAGCTGGATGGCATTGTCAAGGCGCTTGAAACTGCAGTTGCAGATCCCAAAAGTAGCAAATGGTCGCAATATTATGCGTCGTGTTGTCTTGCGTCGCTGTGCCTCGACCCCGACCTCGCTGATCAGCTTGGAGACTGGGAGTGCACGCACGGGCTTCTGTTGTCCAATCTCAAATGTGATGATCAGGATCTGGTAGACGCGGCTGCAGAAGCATTCCACAATCTGCTGGCATCGAACAAAGACAATCGCGTGCTGTTCAGCGACAATCGAGAGCTCATGGATCGAATCGTCCAACTAGCTGGCGAGGATGAGGGCCGTGCATCTGGTACACATGCAGTCGGGGGGCTATTTCAGCTAGTGAGGGCGTCGAGGGAATTTGCGAAAGAGATCATCCACCACCCGTCGCTGGCCGCTCAGTTGGTCAAGGCGCTACAGTTTGGAAGCGACAAGACCAAAGAACTCTCGTGTGCCATCCTCGCCATCCTAGGCGAAAACGACGATGACATCTCAAGTCTGGACGACGATGTTTTGAACATGCGTATTGCTATGTGTGATGGGTCGTTTGATGCCCTGCAGCAGCTGTTTGTTGGGGGAACTCCCCAGCAGGCGATGCATGCAACAGCAGTCCTCAGCAATCTGCTCATCAGCGCGGGGTCCTTCATGAAGACACAACTAGCGGAAAACGAGCACTTTCTGCAGATGCTCATGAAGTTTGTCGAAAACGCCTCGCCCTTGCATCGCACATACGCTGTGCGGCTCTTGTATCACATGATGCATCATGACTTTCACATTATTGAATTGGTCAGCAAACTACCCAGTAGCATTCCCGTATTATTAGAGCTGCTAGACACGGGCAACCCCGACCAGCGCTTGTATGCGTGTCAGTGCGCAGTGCAGCTGGCAACTCTCGAGCATATTGTCCCCGCCTTGGGCGCCTATAACAAATGCCACATTTTAAAAGTTTTGCTGCAGATACTGATGGATCCGCGGTCACCACTCAAAGGGCCGGCGCTGGAGATGATGCGTATGCTCACGGCGGATGACGCCAACAAAGCGCAAATCATTCGCATTGACGGGTTGGTGGAGTATCTTGCCCAGGTGGCGTGCAAGGGCAGCAAGGCGCACTCCACTTCTGCCGCGGGCACGCTGCTGGAGCTCTCGAAATTCAGCAAAGAGCTCCGTGCGACTTTATCAAGCGGTGCAACGCCCCTCGCTGCGCTCGAGCATTTACTGCAGATGGGAGGAACAGCGCGACAACACGCCGCGTTGCTTGTATTTCATCTGGCTGCAGAGACAGCAAACCTCGATGCGCTAGTTGGCATTCCCAACATTTTTGATACGCTTGGCCACATGGTGGTGCAGGGAGACTACCTCGATCAGGATGCTGCGTGTAGCGCCTTGTGGAAATTGTTTGATCATCCTCTCTACGGAATGAAGCAGCTGAACAAAGCAAGTCAGGTTGTTCAGCAGCTTGTCTTGATGATGGAGGAGGTGGACGACAGCGGACATTCTGTGGCCACCAGTCATCGAGAAGAAATCGTGCTGTCGGCAATGCTGCAGATGGGCAAAGATGACTATGGTTGCTCGGTTATTTCGCTGGTGCCGGGCATCTTCAGAATGCTCATCAAGCAAAGTGCCCGTGAAGGTGTCGGAGATGGACACCCGTGGATTGCGCTGAGTATTGTCAAGCGGCTCTTGCACGGTAACAGCACGTGCTGCGATACCATGCTCAAAGAGCCCGACGCTCTGCCTGTTCTCTTGGGCGCCGTGCGCTTGAGCAATGCGTCGCTTGTGCGCGATGCGTTGAGCATCTTGCACATTCTTAGCGAGAAGCCTCGAGGATTCCACCCGCAAATCATAGACACCAATAAGGACAAGGGGGACGTGTGGGATACTTTGTTATCATTCACGGATCAACATCTGATGGCCAGTGTCTTTAGCACTACTGAGTACAATAAGCAGCGGCAGAGAGCCTTCGCAATCCTTGCAATGCTCGCCAAGGGAAATCCGGTGGTGTGCAACCGCATTACGCAGAAACGAGTGTGCACCGACATCATTGCGCGGGGCATCGTCAATGTGTCGGGCACCTGCCGCCAGAGCGCACTCAATCTTGCGATTGAGTGCAGTTGTCTCAACGAACATTTTGCCAAAAAGCTCGGCAACGAGAAAAGTTTCATCAAGGTCCTTACTGGCGCGCTAGGGGCAAAAGCAGAGGTTGACATCGAGTACCCCTTTGCTGCATACGATCAGAAACTCACACTTTCGCTGCTGTCGAGTCTTTGTGCAAACGAGCTGCACTGTCAAACTATAGGCGCTGCCTCAGGATTCTGGCTCGCACTTCTCACGATGATGCACGAGGGCGCAGAAAATCGAGCAAGAGCGCAAGTTCAGTTGGACCAGATGCACTGTGATGATGATGCAGACGCTGCTGGGAAAGTTGGGGCTGGAGACAAGGATGAGAGTAAACAAGGCGACATGCTTGAACGGAGGATTGACGAAGGGCTGCTGGGACCTGACGTTGTGGATGATGTAGACGATACTCTCCACGTGGATATTGAGGCTGCAAATCTAGTGCGGGTGCTCATCAACAAAGACACGAATTGCAATGCGCTCGTACGCGTGCCATACCCTATTGCCGAGACGCTCATCATGGCAGCTATGGCGCAGCAGGAGCAGCAGCGCAAGTATGCGCTTGCAATTATGTGGACTATTGCCATGACGTCACAATTTGGCCTCGAGTTGTTGGGTAAAAAGGCAACAGCCCTCATGCAGGCACTCTTGCACATCTGCTTGCGCCGCAAACAGCACACACAGGAAGTGCTTTTGTTGCTGGCTGATCTTTTGCACGACAAAAAGTGCAAACTGGCTATCCTCGCCAACAGAAACCTCATGTCCTTGCTTGTCGACTGCGTGGGCCAAATTGACAAGACGCAACTTGCGGCGTGTGCCATTCGCGCTGTCGAGTGCCTCGCACAAGACTTTGCAGAGGGCAAGCGGTCAATAGGCGAGCGGCATGGACTCATCAAGACATTGGTCAAACTCAAATATACTGGGGCAGAAGTGTTGGCACAGGCTGCGTCGGCAGCCTTACATCAACTTATCAAAGAGTGCGATGAGAATACTGGCATTTTCCATCGTTTGCGAGTTGAGTATGCGAGGTGATGCTTTTGATGAGCAGTAATGATTTTTTATGAAAAGAGGTGTAGGTAGAAGTGCTGTTGACATCGAAATCGATTCGTGGGCGACAGGCGACTGGGAGCTGCATACACCGCAGCCTGCGTTGGTGTCTCTTCACGTCGTGCCCCGCAGGAGCGAATATAAATACATTCTTAAATGAATAAATGAATCGTGGGTTGTACCACATACTGTGATACACGCATGTGCTCTACACAGTAGAAAATCCTTATTAGTAATATTCCCGAATCACGTTGTGGGAATGGGCGTCTGTCACATGACCAGCGAGAGAATGAAAAAACTCTTGTTTGGTCGTGTGACAGGTGCAATCTGCTGCCTCCGCCGGAGACGAGGATCGCTCGATCTTGAATCGCTGCGACATTCATGACTGGTACACTCACGAAAAGCAGTTATTGGCCCACTGCAACACACTGCATCGCACTGCAACGCACTGGTACTTCTAGGCCCCACAGATGAAACAAACTCAAATCCCAACGTCGTGTGGTTGCAAGAGCTGCAACTGCAATTGCGAGTTGCAACTGCTACTGCAACTTCCCATCGAACAGCTCACATACACGCCAAGGATTGGCACATGTCATGTCGCATGACTATTTAATAACGGAGCAATCTGTTCCAAAATTGCTCCATTGTAGATTTCAAGCTCAACTTTGACCGTCCTATTATTGAATTAAAGGTCCCAGACAACAGACCGAAAACTTGTCGTCGTCCCGAACATCTCAATTAGTACGAGAAATTGGCAAACAAATTCAGTCTATTGGCACATCTCGCATCTCGCAGACACCAGACGGATAGTGTCTCAATTGAAAATTTCAAGGAAAATAAATGATGCTGTTTGTCATTTGTCGCTGCAACACAGGAGGAAACACAGGAGATAGTCTTGAGCCCCCACTGTCGTGTCCTTTCTGCACGTATGAAATATCATGAGTGAGTCGTACATGCGTCTGCACTCCTGGATCTTTCACACACTCTCAGCTTCCAAAACAAGACACTAAAGCAAACAACTAGCACGTCAACCACCCCAACCAAATCCCAAATGGCACAGCCAGTCATCAAGCCACCTCTACGAACAAAACCGAGCGTGCGCGCAGCACACACACTTGATCAAGCTTCTTCTTGATCCACACAAGGTCATCTGTGAGCGTACGCAAGCATTCTCTCATTTGTGCGCGCGCGCTCGCACCCACAACATCTCATTCAGGTACTCCACCCACACCCACACACACACACACACACACACACACACCTCATCAAGCTTCTTGTCGATCCGCACAACGAGCTCCGTGAGCGTACGCACAGCATTTTCGAGATTGCCCATCCGGCTTTCGAGGGACACTTTCGCACTTGCCCCGAAGTCCTCGCCCGCTGCCTCGATGTTTGCCGTAGGTGATGGTGCATGCACGGAAAGGCGGGGGGGTTCTCCCTCAGTCACAGTGAATTTAAGTGATGGGGAGAAGTGGCAAGCACCCTTGGGCGGTTTGCCCTTGTCCTTCACATTGTCATCATTACCAAAGACCGTCTGTTCTTCGGCGCCAAAAAGCAGTTTGCTGCGCACGTTGTTGAGGCAACTCACAGTTAGAGAGGCACCGGGTTCTGTGAGACACTAATGTACATGTACATGTACGCGCATATCCCTTGATGTACATACATGTATATACATATATACAGCGCCAATATATAGATATATTTACACACGTGTATACGTGAGTGATCGGTGTGTGCAGTCAAGACAATGATATGCGCGTATGGTTGAGAGCGACGCAGGATTCTCGCCAGACGCTAATATACATACATCACACACACACACACATACACACATATGCACACACACACACACACACACACACACACACACACCTTTATATATAGGCAATCGGTGTGTGCAGTCAAATCAATAATAGGTGTGCGTAGTCGACAATGGCGCGGTGTGTGTGTGTGTGTGTGCGTGTGCGTGTGCGTGTGTGTATGTGTGTGTGATTGTGTGTGTGTTGGGGGAGGGGGGGGGATTCATGTCAGACACTAATGTACATAAACATATACATAATTGATGCTGACATTGTGCACACTGCGACAAACTGCCACGCACTGCAGCACACACAAACACACCAGAACACTATTGTTGACAGGTGTGTGCAAGAGGGACGCTGGCATTGAACACTGCAACACACTGCAACACACTGCAACACACTGCAACACACTGCAACACACTGACATACCCAGTGAGGGGATCCTTGCGAGTCCTTTGTTTGATTGTGGCACACCGGCGGATAGAGCGACTGCACGAGAAAATCTCAAAAGTCAGGTCACACCTAAATTTGCCATGCGAAATGACTATTAGCGCAGACTTTTGAGAAATTCTGTTGGTTTCAGGCACACCGGCGGATGGAGAGGCCGTAAATGAATATCTCAAAAGTCAGATCACTTCTGAATTTACTATGCGAAATCACTATCAGAGCTGAATTTTAAAAAGTTGTGCGCGATGAAGGCACACTAGTGGATGGATCACACTGCAACACACTAGTGGATGGATCACACTGCAACACACTAGTGGATGGATCACACTGCAACACACTAGTGGATGGATCACACTGCAACACACTAGTGGATGG
>Ga0105052_10005593_pt1 | contig 13143 bp, 6 predicted proteins | sample FRY03_FD_78094 | JGI IMG/M metagenome (GOLD analysis project Ga0105052, IMG submission 78094) | Freshwater microbial communities from Lake Fryxell liftoff mats and glacier meltwater in Antarctica - FRY-03 | ecosystem: Environmental > Aquatic > Freshwater > Ice > Glacier meltwater ... | reverse complement strand
GCGGCCCCCTCGTGAATGACGAAGTCCACATCCACCCGCGTCAGCGACACAGCGGTCAGGCGCACCGTGATTCGCACGTCGTCTAGGCCGCGCTGGCGGTAAAGGCGCAACAGCGAGTCAATCTGGCGGGCGATATCTGGGTCAGCCTCGATGGCCTCATCACTGGAATCGGGCTCAACCGCGAGAGGCGTGCCTGACCGCAGGAACACGCGCTTGATGATATCCCTCTTCCGAAAAATATCCTGCCCTTCGATGCCGACCCGGCGAATGAAGCGGGTCGGCACGACGGTCGCGACGACTCGACGCGCCTCGGGATCACAAACCAGCGCCGCGTCGACGACCAGGCCGGTCGCGATCATGCGCGCGGCCTCACGACGAAGCACTTGGCCGGGGGCGCCTTGGCCAAGGGCTGACCGCAAGAGGCGCATCAGCGGCGCGTGAGCATCGCAATCATTTGACCCGCAACCTTCGATCGCGACCGAGTCCACGACGATCGCCGCGCACGGGTCGTCATTGTCCGCGGACCGCGAGGTGCGGGCGAGCAAAGCGAGCGCGAGTACCATCAGGGGGATGGCGCGCCCTATCGTAGTGGGATTCGGTATCGGCAACGGGCTTGATAGGTCTGTTGGTTGGTGGTCGTGGCGGCGTCGCTGCGGCGCAGGGTGCCCTCGCAGACGAGGTTGTCGCCAAGCAAGAGGGAGAACCGCGCGCGGAGTGTGGTCTCGGCGTCAGCGGCGACGGTCGTCGTATCAAAACACAGGTTCGCCGCGAAACAGGTACCCACTCGATACTCCATCGCGCCTTTTTGGCCCACGCCGACCGACGCGGTCTTCACGAATGGGGCGGAGAGGACACCGTTGATGACCGCGGCGAGGTCCGCCGAGACGACCCGGCTCTCTTGAGCCCGATCGAGGTCGCCGCGCGGCTTTCCGGTGAGGAGGAGGGACTGAATATCGGCCTGGTCGAGGGTCGCGTCATCGGCGGAGAGCTCGATCTTTAGGTCTGGTACCCGGCCAAAGACCCGAAGAGTGACCGTGACCTCTCGCTCATCCTCGTCGAGCGCATCGGTCGACGCCCGCACGAGGTACGCGATGGTCGTCTGCGCCGTGACGTCGATGATCGGTGCCTCGGGAGGGCCATCGAAGTCCAAGGCGCCCTGGCGCACGCGGAAGGCGCGCTCGAACACGAAGTAGGTGAGCTTGCCACCTGCGAGCAGATCGACGCGCCGAAAGACGTTTGGCTTTGCGATGGTACCGGTGATCCCGAGGTCGAAACGCGCAGGGAGATCGGTCCGCGCGAGGGGCAGCGCGGTCTGAATCTGGAAATCGTCCGCCCTGACGTTGAGGTTGAGGCGCGTGGACTCGAACCAGGGAAACATCTCAAACACCGACCGCGAGTAGACGTCGCCGCGACCGGTGAAGGCGCCACCGAGGGCCTGCGATAAGACGTCAAAACTCTTAAAGAAGCGCCCCTCACTCACGACAATCTCACCGGCGAGAGCGAGGTCGGGCACGCCACCAAGGTGGGTTGCGTCGATCGTGATTTTGGGGGAGACGGTCGCCGTGAACTCGCCTGAGGACTGAATGAAGAGGTCGGTACCGACCAGCGAGAAGTGCGCCGCGTGGGGTCGAAAGGCACGAAACTCGAGGCGCCCGTGCAGGGTCGCCCAGCCATCATCGAGGTCGGCGCGCAGCGGCTTCGTCGCCGGCAATACCACGTCGAGATCCCCGCGCGCCGAGCCGGGCCGCAGCTCGACACGGGCGCCATCGGCGATACGAATGCCGCGCCCCGAGCCACGCGGCATCAGCGCGATCCCACGCGTGACAAAGGCTCCCTCGAGGCGGGGCTTGTCGAGGGTGCCGCCTAAGACGAGCTCGGGCGTGCCCCCCTCAAAGCAGGAGTCTGGCGTCGCAGGCTTATCGGAGGCAAGCGAGGCCACGACCAACGAGCCTTCGCTGAGCGAGAACGCCTCATCGAGCCAGGGCAAGAGGCCGAGGCTGATCCAACCCGCGACCCGCACGTCAAGGTCCCCGCGGGCGTCAATGGAGCCACAGAGCTGCAGCGGCGTGCCCTCGCGCCCCCGCATCCCCACTGAGACAGGGGCCAGCGCGACCTGTCTGCCATCACTCTTGACCGACAGGGGCGAACGGTTCTCCCACGCCAGGTTCCGCGACGGCGCGCTGAGTCGCACCCCTCCAATCGGGGCGTCGAGCGCGAAGGCCATCGTTCGGCGCCGAAGATCAAGGTCGAGGTTCAATGTCGATGTGATCGCCAGCCGGTACTGCTCGGACCTCAGGGCCTCAAGAAAGTCGCTCGGTGCGAGGCGATCCGTCTCGATGTCGGCGATGACGCGGGTCGGCACGAAGCCCTCGTGCTCGATCGTAGCCCGGCGAAGGGTCAACCCGCGGAAGAAGCCCTGATCCAGAGCCGAGACGTCGATCTGCCCGCGCCCGAGGCTCTGCACGTTGAGGAAGGCGCTGCCGATTAGGATCTCATCCCAGGCCAGATCGACCACGCCGAGCGAGCCTATAAGCGTGGGCGCGTCGAGGTGTCCGCCGATATTGAGCTCGCCCTCAATGAGCCCGCTCAGGCTGGGCAGCTCACGCTCGATCATCGCCAGGCTCGCCAGGGAGGTCGGCGTGATGGTCACAGCGCCTCGAATCGCCCGCGTCTTGCGATCGAGCTCGACTCGGCCCTCCCACACCGGCCCGGAGGCAAACTCGGCGCGAATTTGAGACGCCTGGACGACTCCTGGGGTCACGGACAGCACGGTGGCCAAGGTTCGCAGTCGCTCGCCGCCAATCGAGGCGCTATCCATCCGGACCTTTGCGTCGCCACGGATCGTCTCAAGGGGTCTCGACGCCTCTCCCTCGATCCGCGATGCCTGAATGTCTAGGCGGGCGCCAACCCCAAGACGGTCTGTAAACCGCTCGAGGTTCAGTCGCTCTGCGCGGAGGCGATCGATAAAGAAGGGCAGGCGTTGAGAAGGTGCGCCGTCTAGGAGAAGGCCTATTCGTCCATCCAACTGCAAAGAGCCGATGGCGTTGTCGCTGGCCAGTTGTTTGACGTGCAACCAACCATCCTTGAACTCGATCCCGGCTTTGACGCGCCCGAGGGCCTGGCCGTCGAGGCGAGCCTCAGTCCAGTTGAGCACCCCGCGAAGGATCGGCGACCGGATCGGACCCGACAGAGACATCGCCTTCAACACGACGCGACCGTGCAGATCGCCGGCCCCCATCGTGCGTGCGAGCTCTCGTATCTCGCCGAGGCGCAGGTAGGGCTCGAGGGACAGGGTCTCTCGGCCCAAGTCGATCAAACCGGCCAGCCGAACTCGAACCTCCCCGTGGTCGAGCAGCAGCTCGCGGACGGCGACTGTGTCCATCGGTCGGAGCGTCGAATCCCTGACCGCGGACGGCCCCGTCTCGCGCCGAATGCCCATGCTAAACGCCCAATCGCCCGCGAGCCCAGGGACGAGAGAGGCGACCCCATCGACGGAGAGCGCATCGACCCGGACCTCCATGGTCTCACGGAAGGCCTCTGGCGCCGGATCTAGATCAAGGCCGATCCGAGCGTTCACCCGGCCACTGGAGATAGGCAGGGTCTTGCCCCATTCCCGAAGCCACGGAAGCGCGAGGAGGCCGTCGAGGCTCGCCCCACTCAGCTCAAGCTCAAGCGAGACCCGGCGCCCGCCGTATGGGCCAGGCCCGGCGGGCTCCCAATGGAGGTCGTGGATCGACAGCTGCCCAGACGCGACCTCCGCTTGGAGCGAGTCGATCCTGACCGCATGCACGTCCTCTATCTGCCCCTCTGGACGTGGCTCAAACGCGCCTGCGACCGCGACATCGCCGAGGTCAACACCGGCGATCCGAAGGGCCCGGCTGTAGACTAAGAACGAGGCGTCGACCCGCTGGAGATCGCCGCGCGCCTCAATCGAGGCTCGAAACCCTCCCTCGACCGCCCCGTGAGTCACCCAGGCCCCGATCGGCGAGTGGTCCGCGACACGCAACGTGGCCGAGCCAAAAAAGGTCGGCTCAATAGGCGCCACGTCCATCCCACCCGAACTACTCAGCGTCCCCTCGGACCGCGCGCGATCAGACCCGAGGCCGGCCACGACTCGCGCCCATTCGAAGGCAAGTCCCCGCCAACGGAACCCGTGAACGCGGACGTCGTGTGCGTCGAGGCGCAGATCACCCGGAATGTGCGCAAACGTCGGGTAGTAAGTCGACACATTGTCAACACTGACGATCGACGGCGAGAACGCGATAATGCCCGGACCCGTGAGATGAAAGTCCGTCCGCGCCCTAAGTCCGCTCGCCTCCAAATGAAAGCCGGGGACCTCGATGGTGCCCCCGGAATCGAACACGGCCGCATCCGCGGCGTGAATCGCGAAAGAGAGCGGGGTATCGGTCTTATCCACGGGCGCCCCCGGATCGACCGGTGGCTGGAAGGCGTCGAGTATCCCAATGTTCCCCGCCTCATCGAGACGAATGTGCGCGGTCCCACCGAGGACCTCCGCGAAATCCGCGTACAGCGGAAAGGGATTCTTCGACGGATCGTCAATAAATGCCACGAGGCCTAGGAGAGTCCGCGCCATGTCGATTCGGGTCCGCACCCCCCTCACGGCGATGATGGTCTCACCATGCGCGCCGTGAATGCGGCCCTCGGTCACGGAGATCTGCCACGGGGAGGGTCCCCAGCGCACAGTCGCGCAGGTGATCGCCCCCGGAATCGCGCGGGAGACCGCCGTCTCGACCCAGTGCTTAAAGGGTTGAGATGCAATGACGAAATAGAGCAGACCCCAGACGGCGGCGATCGCGACCGCGAATCGCACCAACAGACTGTAAGTGGTCAGCAAAACCCACCCAGTCACACGCAGCAGCCCTCGCCCGCCCCGAAGGAGCCAGCGCCGCGGAGTCACTGCGGGCGAGATCATGGCTCGGCGTCCGGCGCGGCCCAGTCGAATCCGTCCCACACGAAGGTCTTGCCCCCACTGACGATAGTCGCGGCGTCCCGGAGGAGCTCGACGGCCGGCGGATCTCCCTCCACCCCGAAGAGCACGTCCACCCCCCGCATCGTGAGCGGTGCGGCGTCGAGCCCCGGACAGTCCCCGGCGAGAGACTCTCGCAGGGCTCCTTAGACCTCATTGGCGTCGAATTTGGCGCCGACGGAGACCTTGCCGCCAAAGGGGCTGCGCTTGACCGACAAGAGACCGCCGATCACACCCACATCGGAGGTGAGGAGCCCGTTGAACGTGCCGCCCACGAGCCCCACTGTGAAGTCAACGTTCGCCTCGATCCCCTCTGCTACCCCGCTGGGGGCCGTCCAATCCGCGATCGCCAGCGATTCGAGGGTGCCCTCGGCGCGTTTGTCAAAGGAGAGAAAGAAGCGCCCCAACCGGACCGCGGATGCGCTTAGGTCCGCGAAATGGATGGTGTCCGCCACGAAGCCGAGCTGCTCGATGTCAACGCGAGTCAGAATACCAGCCGGCCACACCTGGATCTGACCCGCGCCGCCCACGACCCCCGTCCCCCCGAGATCTGGGCCACCCAACGCCTCGATCCGAAAGGCATCCCATTGTAGGGCCGCTCTCTCGGGGCTCTCATCAAGGGGCAGCCCTGAGGCCCGAAGACCGCGGAGCTCCGTCCACCCTTGAATCTTCCCCCCGGTCCACGCCGACATCACGGTCGATGAGATCGCGAGGTCCAAGCCCACGGAGAGCAAACCCTGGTCAGGTCGGGACTCGTCGGGTTTGAGCCCCCCATAGACGGCGACCCGAGTCCCCGTGGGATCCTCAAGGATGACGGACGCATGCAGCCCGCCGCTGCGTAGCGTGCCGTGCATCTCGACGACACAGTGGCTGGCACCCCACGCAAAATCCAGACCCGTGGCCCGAATCTCGCACGTCGAGGCCTCGACGATGAGGCGACCGGCGGCGTCTTGGCGCGCCACCACATCCGCGAAGAAGAGGCGCAAGTCCGGAAGGTCGACCCAGAGCCGCCCGACCCCGCCGCGAAGTTTTTCCACGACGGGCCACGCGCTCGAATCGAGGTCTGACAGCGCGAAGGTGAGCGGCTCTTTGTCAGGCTTGGCGGGACCATCTTTGGGCCCGTCGCCGGTCACCACGATCTCATCCACCTTCGCCTGGAGGCTATCGATTCCAAAAGGCAGGATGGTCGTGTTCAACACGACGGAGCCGCCCGTGACGGCGACATCTTTGTCCCCAAAGACCAGCCCACTGACCCGAAGATCAAAGGGATCGGGTCCAAAACGGTGGGCCGCGATCTCCATGCCCGGAGGCAGCTTCGAGCGGACGTAGTCGCGCGCCCACGAAGCATTGAGAAGAAAGTAACTCACGAGCCACAGACACAACAAAGTAAAGAGGAGAGGCACGACGACACCGAAGACGACGCGGCGCGCGATGCGGCCCATTCGCCGCATTGTCGTCTCACCCTGAGGGATTCGTTGGGGCTCATCTTGGGGTGCGAGTGTCATAGGGTCGGATATTAGACGCGACGGTGCTAGTCTGTCGCGCACTTTGACCCCTAAATTCCGACGTCGACGGCTGGGCGGGGGCGCGCTAAAGAAATAGACCACGACGCGCCCACGGCCCGCCGTCACTGTCACCAAAGGTCCCAAGATGTCCAAGACAATTCGAGACGATGCGCTCTCCTATCACTCCGGACCCCCGCGACCCGGCAAGCTCGAGATTCGGCCGACCAAGCCGATGCAGACGCAGCGGGACCTCTCTCTCGCCTATTCGCCGGGCGTCGCCGAGCCGTGTCTGGCCATCGCGGCCGACCCCGACCTCGCGTTCGAATACACTATCCGCGGCAACCTCGTCGGTGTCATCACGAACGGCACGGCCGTGCTCGGCCTCGGCAATATCGGGCCGGCGGCCGCTAAGCCCGTGATGGAGGGCAAGGCGGTCCTCTTCAAACGCTTCGCGGACATCGACGTCTTCGACCTAGAAGTCGACGGGGACCCCGAGACTTTTATCAAGGTTGTCAAAGCCTTAGAGCCGACCTTCGGGGGCATCAACCTCGAAGACATTCGCGCCCCCGAGGCCTTCGAGATTGAAGAACGCCTCCGCGCGACGATGTCTATTCCGGTCTTTCACGACGACCAGCACGGCACGGCGATTATCTCCGGGGCCGCCTTGCTCAACGCCGTCGCGATCCAAGAAAAAGAGCTCGGGTCAATCCGGCTCGTGCTCGTCGGGGCGGGCGCCGCGGGCCTCGCCTGCGCGCACCTCTTCATCTCCCTCGGCGTGAAGGCCGAGAACGTCCTTACGGTCGATAAGGACGGCGTCCTTCGCGAGGAGAACGCCGACCAGCTCGATCGCTGGCGCCGGGCCTTCGTCCGCAAGACGGACCGCCGCACCTTGGCCGAGGCCATCGTCGGGGCCGACGTCTTGGTCTGCCTCTCGATGGGCGGGATCATTTCAGGTGAAATGGTCGCCACGATGGCCCCGCGCCCGATCATCTTCGCGCTGGCCAACCCGACCCCCGAGATCACCCCCGCGGAGGTGCGCGCCGTCCGGGACGACGCCATCGTGGCCACGGGCCGCACTGATTTTCCGAATCAAGTCAATAACGTCCTCGGTTTCCCCTTTATCTTCCGGGGGGCCTTAGATGTACGCGCGACCACCATCAATGAGGCGATGAAGATCGCGGCGGTCCGAGCGATCGCGGACCTCGCGCGTGAGCAGGTCCCGCCTAGCGTCGCGCGGGCCTATGGCGGCAAGTCCTTCACCTTCGGACGCGACTACATCATCCCCAAGCCCTTTGACCCCCGAGTGTTGGGCTACGTCGCGCCGGCGGTCGCCAAGGCCGCCATGGACAGCGGCGTCGCGCGAAAGAGCATCCCAGACTTCAACGCCTATCGCCTCAAGCTGGAGCAGATGATGGATCCCGGGCGCGGGCTCGTCCGCCAGATCATCGACAAGGCCCGCAGCGACCCGAAACGTCTCGTCCTGACGGACTCCGAGGATGAACGCGTCCTGAAGGCCGCGACCCTGCTGGCGCGCGAGGGCATCGCCCAGCCCGTGCTGATGGGCTCGCGCGAGTCCATCACGGCCCACGCGACGGCCATCGGAGTCGACATCAGCGGCATCGAGATCATTGACCCGCCGAATCACCCCAAGTTTCAGGAATATGCGCGCGCATTCGAGGACCTGATGCAGCGCCGCGGGCTCACCCGACCTCAGGCGTTCAATCAGATCCACTCGCACAGTCGCTTCGCCTTGATGATGCTGCGACAAGGCGATGTGGACTGTTGCGTCACCGGGGCCTCCAAGCCTTACGCCGAGGCCATGCGATCGCCGATGGACATCATCGGCAGCGATGGTCGCGTCGCGGGCATGTATATCCTCATGACGCGCAGCAAGACCCTCTTCTTCGCGGACACGACGGTCCACATCAACCCCAACGCTGAGCAGCTCGTCGAGCTGACGCTCAAGGTGATTAAGCAGGTCCGCAGCTTCGACATCGTGCCACGCGTCGCGATGTTGAGCTTCGCCAACTTCGGTGCGGTGCCTCACGCGGACAATCGCAAGATGTCTGAGGCCACGCGCCTCCTTCGGGCGGCCGACCCGACGCTGATGATCGAGGGGGAGATCCAGGTCGACGTGGCCCTGGATATGGACTTGCGGGCGCACATGTTCCCTTGGAGCCAGCTCACCGAGCCCGCGAACGTCTTTATCTTCCCGAACCTTGCATCTGCAAATATCGCCTACAAGCTAATGCACCAGGTCGGTGGCGCGAGCGTCTTCGGCCCTATCCTCCTCGGGATGCAGCGACCCGTGCACGTCCTGCCCCTGAACGCGGACGCGAACGACATCGTCAATCTCGGCGCTTGGGCCGTCGTCTCGGCGCAAGGCAACGCCGACCTAGGTCATGGGGTCGATCTCGTGATCCCCGAATAGGAGACACCCGCGGCCGCGCTCAAAGATCAGACGTGCGCGTGGCGGCCGTTGACGACGAGGACCTCGCCGCCGACCTGGACCTCATCGACGAGGCCGGGGTGCGCGCCGAGGAGCGCGGCGACCGCGCGATCCCCGGGCGCGATGCCCGCGAAGAAGCGGGCGTCTGCGCGCAGGCGGACTCGGTCGCCGTGGTCTGTCTCTGAAAAGCCGAGGGAGCGCCGCCCGGCCGTCGAGCCGATCGCGATGAGGGATTCGAGGGCCTCGCCGCGGGCATCGACGAGCACACAACGCGACTCACTGGCGGCCCGTGCGTCGTATTCGAGGCGCCGCAGCTCCGCGAAGGGGTCGATGATGGCGTGCGAGTCGCTGCCGATGGCGATGGGGATGCGACGAGCCCACATGGCCGCTGTGCGCGGGACGCCGTCGCCCAGATCGCCCTCCGTGGTCGGGCAGATGACCACTGTCGCGCCGCTACGCGCGATGCGGTCGAGGTCCTCGTCATCGCACCAGGTCGCGTGCACGAGCGACGTCTCCGGGCCCAGCGCGCCGCGCTCGTCGAGCAGAGCGATAGGGCTCAGGCCGAAGTGGGCGCGGCATGTCTCGACCTCGACCCGTTGCTCAGATGCATGGACGTGCAACGGTATTTCGCGCTCACGTGCGAGCTCGGCGATGGGTCCAAACCAAGAGTCCTCGACGGCCCGGACCGAATGAATCGCGAGGCCTAGCCCCAAACGACCGGCGTCGGAAGGTAGGAGCGTCTTGGCGATGCCGTCGAGGGCGCGCTCGACGTCGGCGAGGGAGGGGGTCTCAAACCGACGCTGCTCATCACGGAGAGGCTGGCCAAAACCCCCGCGGGAATAGACCGTGAAGAGCAACCGGAGCCGGATCCCAGTCTGCCGCGCGGCCCGAATGATGGCGCTGGCCGAGCCGAGGCCGCTATCGGCGGTGCCACCCGGATGGTGTAGGTAGTGAAACTCGCCCACCGCGGTGTAACCCGCCTCAAGGCACTCGGCATAGACGAGGCGCGCCGAGGCTTCGATATCTTTGAGTTCCAATCGATTCGCGAGGGCGTACATACCCTCACGCCAGGTCCAAAATGAATCGGCCACCGCCGGCGAACGTCGCTGGACACGCCCGCGAAGATATCGCTGAAATGCGTGCGAGTGGGCGTTCACCATGCCGGGTAGGGAGAGCTCGCCGTCTATCGTTTCAATCATGTCCCATCGTCGCACAGCCCCTTATCAATTGCATCGCATCGCATGTGCCACCAGACGCCCGGAGAGACCCTTGCGCTACCTATCCCCGACCCCGCTCCTCGCCGCGCTGATCGCATTTTGCGCGATCAGCACCAACCTCGGTTGCGGCACGGCCTGCCCGGATATCATCAAAGACTTCAACCAATTCGAGGCATCCCTAGAGACTCCTGTCGCGAGCCAGGCCCGCGAGCCGGACGCGCGGCTGCGATTCCCGCTCAAGGCCGCGAACGCGCTCATCGCGGAGCTCATCCGCGACCGCCTAAACCATCCCGTCGCCTTGCCCCCCATGAGCCTGCCTGGGGGCATCCGCCTACCCCTGCCCCCCCTCTTTTGGGCGCTCAGCGCTGTCCAGATGGTCGTCGGCGGAGACGACAAGCTCCGCGCTCACGTCGAGCTAGAGCTACGCGACGCGACCGGGTCGATCGTCGCGTTCGCCATCGACACCCGCCTGCAGACAGTCTTTGAACACAAAGTAAAGGGGCTCGTCACCGGGGCCCGATGGACGCTGGCGCCGGACCAGATTGAGCGCGTCGTCCCGACCCTCAGCGTGGGAGGACCGGACCGCATCGCGAGGTGGCTCGGTGACCAGCTGCCACCCGCCCTAAAGTTCATCGGCGACAGGGCCCTCATCGAGGCCCTGCTGCCCGAGCTGCTGAACGTCGCGACGAACGACGGTTGGCCCGACATCCGCGACCAGGTCCTCGGGACCGAGCCCCTCATCGACTTCGCCTTCGCGGTCCCCCCCGAGTGGGGCATCGCGCGCATGAAGCTCAACGGGACCCAGGCCACTGGGACGCACAGCGGCGCCATCGAGCTCGTCATGTGGCCAAACCTCTCCAAGGAAGCGGCCTCCGCCTCGCGAGGCGCCAGCCCGCTTGACTCTCGCTCGGAGGCGCCTCAGCTCGCCCTCTCTGGGCCTCTCGCGGTACATCTCGTGGCCAAAGCGCAGCATCGCGGCGAGCTACCCGGGCGCTTCGCCAGCGACGGCACCATCGACGCCGAGGGCCCGTGGCACGTCCGCGCCGTCTGGCAAGACGGCCGCCGACCCTTCGGCGCCTATCTCTGGCGCTTCGATTCGTCGTGCCGGCGCGTGGATCTCGACGCGAATCTCGACCTCGCTCTCGACGGTGAAGAGCTCGCGGTGACGGTCAAGGACGCCCGCGTCGAGGGCGTCAAAGGCCCCGCCTTCGCCGAGGCCTTCGCATGGATAGAGCGTCTCTTCGGAGCGGCCACCGACCTGACATTTCGTCAGGCCACGAACCTCGCGCTGGAGGTCGGAGACGCGAACTTCCACCTTAAACCGTCGGCCGTGAGCCATGACTCGCGCGGGATCGCCGCGACCCTCGCCTATGAAGTCCGACGGAGGGGTTCACCGTCATCACGATCGGTACAATGAACCCCAAGGGCACTATCATTCCTGGAATGAGAGGTTGACTCGCAGAGGCTTGCCGTCGGAATCGGGCTTGAGCGTGACGTACTTCTCGACCCTGCCGAGGCTGGGGTGGGTCGCGACGATCTTGTACGTCCTGCCCGTTGTAAGGTCGCCCGCGTAGGGCGCTTGGATCTCAGCCGAGCCGTTAATGCTCACGTTGCCCCACGGCTTCACGGTCACCAGCAATTGACGAGTCGATGGTGCGACCCTCGCTGTCTGGGTGACGCGCGTGGTGTCGCGCGGAAGATGCGCCGGCCCTTTGGACTGGACGGGGACTTGTCTTGGGTCCACGGCCGCGACAATCGGTTCAGCCACATCGGTCGCGATGGAGGCTCCAGCTTGGGTGACCTCCGGCCCCTCCACCGCCGCGATCGCCGTATCAGGCTCGGCGGTCGTGATGTCAGCCGCATGATCGACCTCCGCCGTGACGTCGGCGGTGTCCGCAACCACCGCGACCGTCTCCGAGTTGGGCACGACCGCCACGATCGGCACCTCGGGTGTTTGGGTTGGTAGCCCATCCTGAACGCCCGCAATAGGCACCTCGACTGGGGGACCGCCCTTACCGCCGCCTGTGGCCACAAGAATACCAGCCGTCGCGGCTAGGGCGACACCTAGGCCGATCGCGCCCATGGCCCACTTCGGGATCCCGCCAGTTGGCTTCGCGGCCCCCGTCCGCAGGCGCGTATCCATCGCCTGAAGCCCGGTGCCGCCCCGCCCGCGACGCGACGCGGGTGTGAGCCCAGTCCCTGCCGGCAGTGAGGTCCGGGCGAGCTCGATGGAGCTTGGTCCGCCGGACAGCCCCATGGCCTGATGCATGGCTTGCTGGAAATGCAGGATCGTCTCGAAACGGTGGGCCGGCTCTTTCGACATGGCCCGCATGATCGCCTCTTCCAAGCCGGGATAGAGGTCGAGGAGGGCCTTACCCTTCGTAAACCCGGGCGGCGGATCTTGGACGTGCATCCGGAAGACCTCGAACATGGAGTCCGCGTCAAAAGGCTTCCGCCCCTCAATGCCCTCCCAGAGCATCACGCCCAGCGAGTACTGATCCGCCCGCCCGTCGACGGGCTTTCCTTGGATCGCCTCGGGGGGCATGTACTGTGGTGTACCAAGCAACATGCCCGTCTGGGTTATCCCCTTCTTCATTGCGTGATCAGCCGGCATCTTGACGATGCCGAAGTCGATGAGCTTGGCGAAGTGCGCGTCGTGCCCCTGCGGGCAGATCATGATGTTGGTCCACTTAAGATCGCGGTGGACGATGCCAGCGCGGTGGGCCTCGGCAAGGGCCGAACACATCTGCGACGTGACGTGGATGAGGACCTCCAGCGTGGCGCCATTGTCCGCATCAAAGAGCTTCGAGGCGGGGTGCCCCGGCAGGAACTCCATCACGATGTAGGGGTTGTTCTTATCGTCCCGGCCGTAGTCGTGATAGGTAATAATATTCGGATGTTTCAGCAGGCATACGGCCCGCGCCTCGAGCTCAAAGCGGTCAAGGGTCTCTTTGTCTTTGACCCCTTCGAGGATCACCTTGATCG
>Ga0105052_10005590_pt1 | contig 13147 bp, 15 predicted proteins | sample FRY03_FD_78094 | JGI IMG/M metagenome (GOLD analysis project Ga0105052, IMG submission 78094) | Freshwater microbial communities from Lake Fryxell liftoff mats and glacier meltwater in Antarctica - FRY-03 | ecosystem: Environmental > Aquatic > Freshwater > Ice > Glacier meltwater ... | reverse complement strand
TTACTGAGATTACTGAGTACACATATTAGTCTGAAATAGACCCAAGGTGAATTTGGATATAAAAGTTACTAAATATTGTACCATTGGCTCTTATTATTGGACCGATTCCGATTTTGTCAAACACATTTTACTACATATCAGCGGATCGTGGCTGATCAGAGTGCCAGATCAGAGTGCGACTGATCGCCGATCAGTCCTTTTTTTATGACGGCCCGGGCCACACTTCGTTCTCATACACTGACCAGCGGATCGAGGGAGATGGTAGTGTTGCGACTTCCCAAACAAAACAAAACAGTACTGTCCAGGTGTGCGAAACACGATGTTTAACACACTACTACACCTCTTCCTAGGTCGACTGGAATGGGCGAGGACAGAGGTTGGTGGGTCGACCAAGTAATATTAAAACGGAGGGAACTCCTAGGTTTACTTCTTCATCTGCACCCTAGGGTCGATGAAGTAAAGTCGCAGCACACCACAATGAAACGGTTGTCGACTTGTATTTCATGTGACACAACAATTCATCACGATATTCAAATTCAGATGAATCTCTTAAATTAACCAACAAAATTTACACCTGATGTAATGGATTAAAAAACACAAAACACAAAAAAAATCAACACAGTCCCCCAAAATCTGTGTTGTCTTTGGAGGGGAGATGTTTAATTTTTTTATTTTATCCAGTGTTTGTAATACCAGATTTCGACGGATTCAATACAGTGGTACTATACCACTCACACAAATACAAACTATACACGCACTGTGATTTCATTTCGGACGTGTGGGTAATCGGCCGATTGACCTCTGGTCTTAATCTGGGTGTGATTGATAAGGGTTCGTCTTGTTTTAATTATCATCAACACAATAAACGATACATACATACTCATCATCAACCAGAAGATAACTTCTACTACCTCCTTTGATGGCAACCGCAACTTAACTTATGAGAAATTCCATTCCATGTCCTCTACCCGGGGGGAAATTCTAAAGCTAGTACCGGGAAAATCGTGTGTGTGTTATCCAGATACTGTGTCAACCACAGAAATTGTAGTCCTCCTATTTTATTATCAAACAACCCATGGGGTGTCAATGGGTTGACCAGAGATGAGGTACGAATGGCCTGGCGCATTTCCGTCAAACTGCCTTTCCCCAATGAAGATCTTGTGATCGGACGTTATTTCACTGACCAGGTGTTCGGTTCCCGCATCGCTGCCAGAGGAAATACAGAGCTCTTGTATATAAGCAGGACACTCACTGGGTGCGTGTATTAGGGATTTGTTTATAATCCTGCTGTACTTTGTTGCAAAGGCGTATTTCTATACTAGGACGATCCATTGTATGAACAGAGAGATTTAAGCAACAGTTGAAAGCCAACAAGAACAGGATTTGAAAACGACAACTGTAATAAATTATATTTTTGTCTCAAAAACAGAAACCGTGCAAGAAAACGCGGTAAAAAACATGAATTCGCACAAACATAGTCACCAACATGTGAAATGGGAAGGTGATGCAAAACATTTCGCAGCGGAGCCAAATGGATGCTTGGTGCGCAGTGAAGAATCTTGGTCCGATCAGGGAGAGGGCAATTCACTTTGCATATTTTACGATGCACGGCTGGGAAAGTATCGATGTGAGATGGAGTTGGAGGCAGACGCATTATTCCTCATCTGCTTGTTGTGCGAAGTGCAAAGTATGAAGACCTGGTGTCCCTTTGTGGCATCTTCTGAACAACACTGCGGGGATTTACATGATCAACTCGATTGCAACGATGAACAGTGTGATAAAAAATGCATATTCTATTGGATAGTTATAGACTCCTTTTGCACATTTCTCCTGGGACTCATGGTTCTCTACATCAAATGAGACTATCAAGCGGTTGATGGATTTATTTTTGTACAGTTTGGAACTGTGTGTCCACGCCGAAAAAACTCTCTTGTCACGGATTCCTACGTTTGCTTCGAGCCCTTTCACATCAAATTCGAAAGTGACGCCATGTCCAAAAAAACACGTTTCTCCTTTGAAATTTGGATGCTAATTTCGTTTATGTTTGTGCCCAGCGTTTTTGTGTATACAGTATGTCGCGAGATGATGGCCTGCTGGATAAAACACTGGACTCACATTGCTCGACTCTCGCAACCAAATTCTCTGGACACCTATGCGCTCAACAAAAACATGCAATGCAAACGCGTGTGGTACGCGAGAATCGCAAACGATGTCTCAAAACTCAAACACCCTGCACCACAAGCAATAAATTCGAAAATGTGAAAGTTTTGCCATATTTTTGTTGAAAAAAAAGTATTTGCATTCACGCATTGCCTCAAGTGCATCTTCCAAAATACCTTGTCTCCAGGAAAATCCACGGTGTCGGATAAAAATGGCATTAATACCCTGATATGCTACTCAAAATACGTGATTCCTAGATTCACTGTTTTCTTTTGAAAGTAGATAATTCCTGCGAGCTGCAATCTTTTTTGAAAAGTCACAGATTTTTTTGCTGAGATAATTTATTTGAGATTGCACAGAGCACCTTGTGCCTACACAAAAACTGAAGGTCGAAAAATTAAGATCATTACGCCTGTAAACGACATGAATTATGAATACATGACTCGAAATGCATGTTTGGCTGATGTTTGGTTTTCTTATGAGAGTAGAGATTTCTGGAGAGCTCAGATGGCAAAAAACGCACAGAGCACCTTGTGCCTGCACAAAATCTGAAAAGTCGAAAAAACATACGAGATTGTGCTAAAAATGACATAAAACTGCAAAATATGTGAATTAAAATGAACATTTTGTGATTTTCAGTTTTTCTCATGACAGTAGAGATTGCAATTATTTTTGACAAGTATCAGATTTTTTGCCAAGACAAATTATTTGAGATCGCACAGTGCACCTTGTGCCTACATAAAAACTGAAAAGTCAGAAATTATAAGAAATTGTGCTTAAAATGCCAGAAACAGTGAACATATGGCATAAAATGGACTTTTTCGTGATTTTCTGTTTGCTTGTGAAAGCATATATTTCTGAAGAGCTGCAAATGTTTTTTCAAGTCTCAGATTTTTGGCTGAGAAAATTCATTTGAGATCACACAGAGCACCTTGTGCCTACACAAAACTTGGAGGTCCAAAAAACACGTAATATTGTGGGTTCAATGGCATGAAGTACGAATATATGACACGAATTGATGTTTTTGTGATCTTATGTTTTTGTCGTGATGGCAAAGATGTTTTGAGATCTGCATTTTTTAGCAGTTTTTAGCAAAATAAACAAACCGAGGATGTGAAAGATGTCACAACAGAAGAATGATATATGTATACATCTTGTATTGATGAAGAATGTCGTGAAAATAGATGAGTTCGAGGAAGAACAGCTTGACAAGAAGCACGGAGGACAGTACGGATGATTGAGAGGAAAAGAGTCATAATTCTAGCGTACAAGGGGCTGAAAATTTTCCATTGCCAATTGCTTCAAACACAACCATCCAAGACCTGATATTGCCAGACCTCTTTTCTGTTGAATGCAGTGCAGATTTTGGCGTTGTATTTGTTGCAACTGGCATACTCGAAGGAGACGAATTTTTCCCGAATCCTCGCAGATTGGTTGGGGCTGCGGAGAAATCAAGCCAATATTTTTCTAGCCAAGTGGTTCCATAAACAAATCACAGCTGAAGTACAACGCAGACCAATTCAGAGTGTCATTGAAAACGAGCTAAGCACTTCTATAAGCCTCTTGCAGAGCCAGCTCATTTGCGACTGTGCAAGAAATAAGCAGAAATTCTGTTAATTTTTCGCAGATAAAGCTCTGTGTGCCCAGGTGCTGGACGAGAACGGAAATGTCTGCAAGGATGAAATAGGGGTGGTGGAAAGTGCATCCAAGCAGGCAGAAAACAGTCACGAAACTAATATGTTCCTGCGTGGTCTCTTGGAAACGCTTCAAACGAAGAGCTTGCCTGTGTGTCCGCAAATAGAAAAGCCCAGTGTTCTCGATGAATTCAACAAAATCATCAGCAAGCATGAGACGTCCTTTTCGCAAAAAATCGTGGAGAATACTGTCAGTACAACCGACATTATCAATTCAGAGCCTTGGAAATTCCGAGCCAGAACAGGTCAAGAGCCAGAACAGGTGTTTTCAACCACACAGCTCGGAGTAATGGGAGTTTTTTTCTCCAGGGAGTAGATGGAATTTATGTCAACGTATGGATCCGCTCATGATGAAAATAGTAGAGACCATGTGGTCACGGATTCCACAAGACGCTTTGACGAATCTCGTGCCAAAAATCGAACCCTCGCGTTTGCAAGAAGTGCTCATAAATCCTGCTATATCGCAACTACAGATTATTAACAACGAATGCTTCTCCACGAATCAAGTGCAATTAGAGAGTATTCAACTTTCACAGGGCCTGATTCACGAATTGAAAATAAAACAGTTGTCCGAAACATTTTCGACATGTACGCGTGAATACGAGGTGGACTGAAATCTCGTTCAACAACTCAAGACAGACATCATTACACTGCAAAGAACAATTGACGCCAAAAATAAAAATCGATCCATTTCACGGAAGCCGACAGAAACGAAGAGCAAACTCGTGCTGTGACAATTTATGTCAAACAAATGATGAAACTGGAGGAAGAACTCGCAACGAAAATCATTGACGTAAAAAATGAAGAGCTACAACTTCGTAAACCAAGGGGAGAAATTAAAAAATTACACGAAAAATCCAATTCGCATTCAGTCGATGCGGAAATGGTGCAGAAATTTTACTTCTTGATCAGTATTACTTCGGTGATGCTCAGTGGAATTCTCGAATATGTACGAGAATTTTTTTTTCGAAATCCAGCGACGGTCAGATGCGACATAAACTTTGTTAATTTTAACACTGACCCTCAGGCTGCACTGTTAGGATATATAATCCCCATCGCAGTGAAATCACATTTTAGTGACGCATTTATGAAGGTATTGTCGTCAATTTCCGAAGGCAGCCGTCGCATTGTTTCAAAGTATCAGTCCGACGAAAAAAGCACATTTCTCATTTTCAGCGTCGAATACAAGAGCGACGAAACGACCGTATCTACACAATTTGAAGCGTACAAAAATTTCAAAAAATCAAAATCCAAATCGTTTGATTACAATGGTAGAAAATACAAATGCATCAAAAAGGATGGTCAAAGCCAATTAATCATTACAGGGCCCTCCCTCGAATATCCGTATGACCCTGTAGAAAAGGTACAGCATGCGGCTTCCCTTCAAAACGTACCATAATAAATTCAACCATTTGATTCAATCTGTGTTAGCTGTTTTCTTACTCTTCCTCTCGTAAATCTTTTTGTGTGTTGTGCAATTCTGTATGCATGGCTTACACCCCCTGAGAAACAATCATACAGAGGGTTAGAGCACAGGGAAAGTTTAGTCCTACACGCGGTGTAAGCCCTGATTCGTGCTCCACGACTTTTTCACTGTGTGGTGTTTGTTGACGGGATTTTCACTTTCACGAACTCTTTTTTTGAGTTCTATTTGTTTTTTTTATCCAATTAGTGGAGTTTTGATTTTTTGGAAGTTGTAGATCGCCAACCTCGAGGGATATGCGCATGCTTTTGCAGCATGTGCAGCACATTACACCAGACGCACTAGATAGCAGCATTTTAAAAGTATATGGGTTTGGAGAGATGTGTGTCTTGTTGAAGTTCGACTTTGCACGTGTTTGGGCGTACACGGCCAGCAAATACCTGTTAAGTGTAAAGAAGGCAAACATTGAGATGGACAAGGAGGAGTTTTTCACTTGTAAAGACAAGGAGAGAGAGGTGCTTGCGCAGTGTAATACGGCATACTTTCTGCAGAAGAGGTGCACGGCGTGCAGGGATATTGCTGAAGGGAAAAAGACACCCTGCTGAGATTTTTTCAGCGTGGTTGCATGTGAGCTCCACAAGGAGAATCTGCAGCAAGAAAAGGCACGCATGGTCTTGGCATATGTCGAATACAAGCTGATCACTCAGAAAAAGGAGTGTCAGAGTAATTCGCCTTGTGTTGGCATTCACGTGATTAGCCCAAATCGAATACTGTCTGCGTGTTACTGCGTGATAGACGCGCTCTGGTTCATATTGTCTATTGTCAACCCACACTCGATGCACCAAGCCATGTCGTGTCCTATGTTCATGATTTCAATCGCAGTGGATATAATGAGTCTGCCATTGATTGTACACTTTTACTGCAACCATGTGCTTGCCCAGCTTCTCAACTACAAACAGATTGCAGCAATCGTGGATATTCTGTTTATGGTTGGTGAATACGTTTTGAAGACAGCGGTCGCCAGCCCGATGATTATTCCACTTATACCCGAGAATATCAAGAATCCAAATGTCAAATTTTATTTCGTCAAGTCGCCCATGCGTGAAATCGTCACTGTCATGCAAGCGACACGGCTGACCTGGCATGTGTTGGCATCTCCTGCAGAAAAAGACCATGCAGAACTGGTAGACAGTTTCTTCGATTTCGTTTCCCACGCCTCGAATCCGCCTGCTTGTCTGAAAGTGCCACTTGAACCATGGACACTGAAATACGCACTTTCCTTTTCTGAAAAGAACGAAAAGCAGAAATTAATCATGCTGAAGTCGGTCCCCTTGGTCAGGGTAGGCCTTGCACCACTGTTGGATGCGGTTCGTTGTTTCTCATACGCACAGCAGCTTGTTTTTTACACAGAGACACTGCACATTACCAACGTGACAGTGTACTCCAGTGCATACATTCAGGAGCTCGAATTGCGTTTCCTGCTCTTGTTCTTCTCGAAAGGATTGTCGCAGCAAAAAATCACCTTCTTTAGCGGCGATGTTTGTGACATTCTGCATCTCCCGAATTTCCCCGACACATAGACGCATTGTGCTTTGATTATACACCATTTAGAAAAGAAATTTCGAATTTATTCATAATAATTATTTGTGAACAAAGTGTTTCTACAAAGACTGTGGCTGGTGTCATTCTCTGAATATTGTCTCGCGAGAGTGTTATGTTCACAAAATTTGCAACTTCATGGGTTCTGTTTGAACTGAAAAATTCACGTGGACAGTTTTCTTGTGCGTGTAGTGTAGACATCAAACCAATAAATTGCTCGTTATTTGGGTGCATAGGTTTCCAAGTGTTCAGGAGAGGGATCGTACGTATCATCGAGGCAGTATTCGAAAATGCTGACCATGCAATGGGTGAATGTTGAATAATTTTCTGCCTGTAGCAAAGTGTGAAAGTCACGGAAGAGAGTTTCGTCTCTCCCATCACTTTGCTCGATTTTTGGCATGATTTGTAGATAGGACGAGTTGTTAGTGCGCAAATTGTGGCTGTATTCTGATAGTATATGTGAAGCGTATGCATTGTCATCTGTAATCACTAGTATTATTTTTCCGCTGGGCATTTGCTGTAAGACTAACTTCGTGTTGAATTCGTTTGTGTTGGTTTTCTTGTCTCCTCCCCGAATGTGTAACACAATGTATACTGCATGAGGGAGTCTGTATTGTTCGGTGTCTTCCAATCTCAGCTGTCTGCACACATCTTTGTAACACTTTTCAAACGTCTTTTCATGGAGTCGGGGAAACTCGCTGGGCAATCTCATTGTCTTCCACGCAGTTGTGTACACTCCGTCAAAAGTAAGGTGTGACATCAATAATCCGGGCGTATTGTACGTGATATCTGAAAGGTTTTGTATTTTGCTGTAAAAGTCGTCTCTGGATAGAACATGTAAATTTGATGGCCATGTGATTCGCAACTGGACCTCGTCCAAGCACAATTCAGCATGGTGATTTGAATCCTGGTTACATGCATGCCACCACACATACACGCTCCGATTGACAGTGGCTGCTGCAGCTGCGACACAGAGATAAACGGAAATCCTATGTCTAAAACCAGTTTCTAGGGATCTGTCGCATCTGAGTGCCCTTTCACTGAGAGTTTCGTTCTGGATTGTTGCGAGTGCCTTGATTTCTGGCTTGCAGTGTCTGTTTTGACTATTTTGCGTCGACAGCATATGTACAAGACACGTGAAAAAACAGGTCAATACGTTCGAAAATAACCATATTACGATGTGGTTGGTCTTCATGCTAATAGTTTGTTGGTCAAAATATGAATGGGCTTGTATTTTTATTGGTTCAAAGTGTGTAAGAAAAATCGAGACTATTTTAGGGCAATGACATCGAATCAGGCAAATCCCGAAAAGGCAGGTAACACCACAAGGTGGTGGTGGCTCCTCAGCCTCATCCATTTTCGTGTGTGTGTGTGTGTGTGCGTTAAAACCCCGAAGCTATGTGGTGGCTCCTCAGCATCATCCATTTCGTGTGTGTGCGTGTGTGTGCGTTAAAACCCTGAAGCTATATGGTGGCTCCTCAGCATCATCCATTTCGTATGTGTGTCTGTGTGTGCGTTAAAACCCTGAAGCTATGTGTAGTCTAGTGATGGGCAAAGTTGGAAAATTTCATGGCTTCTACTATGGATTTGTTTAGCGGGGTGTTGACGTTGTATGGATTTTGCATGAAGATATTATCCAACTTCGTGACGAAAACTGGCGTACTTTTGTTCATGATTGTTTCTTGTTGGATGAGTTTTATCCTCGTGGAGTGGGACATACCAGAGAGTGTGTGGTTGCCAGGATGTTCTCCTCAGAAGTAATTGAAACAATGATTGCTTAAACTCGCCAGATATTGAGATGGAGGTTTGCTGTTCGGGGAATCTGAGAATCAGCCACAAGACGTACTGGGTACACTGCGACTTGGCGCTGAGGCGCTGAAGTTCTTCATCTTTTTGAGCCAGGGTGCAGGCCCTACAACATCTGAAGAAGCTAAAGTTGAATATGAAATAAAAGTAGTCGTGAATGAAAGTCTGCTGGGAGCGATACAGGATGTTTTTGGTTGGAAGAGAATTGCTCTTGAAGGCATGATTACTGTTTTTGAAGTTGCTCAGCACCTGATCAACAAACTCTGCAGATTTTTCGACGTACAGGGCGTCGTTGCATACCACGGGATTCTTCCGCTGTGTGCGCAAATCTCAGTAGAGGACAGAAAGCAAGGTAATCCCCGAGGATCTCGAATTGAAACAGCTTATGTTGTACGGCAGCATTGTAACTTGTCCGCGGGCATCTGACGTCCGAATGTCAAACCTGACATGTCTGTGTTTTGCTTTCCCAGTAACACGCTTGTACCACGTCAAAGGTCGTGCGAATAGAGAGTAGACAGATCGAGTTTCGTTTTCCACGTCGTAGAACAAAACAATAAGGATGAATCTTGGCCCGCTGGAAGCCGGATTCACTTTCTGAGACGACAGACGCGCTTTGGTGAAAATTCCCAGACGATTATTACGGGCTACCTGCAATCATTTCCTCCACATGTTCGTTTTTCTCATTCCATTGCATAGTCCGGGATTCGTGTCGCACGAGAACAATGTTCTAGTATTGTCACCCGTACAGAACTACCCAAAAAAGTATTATTTATATACTCTTAGCACGTCACAACGAAGCTATGTGGACTCTAACTCACAATAATTATCAGCAGTTATCATATAGACGAAGTTATGTAGATCCACATGAGGTCGATAATAACCAAAAGCACAATGACTGAATACAACAATTGAGCACGTCGCAATGATGGTATGTGGAATCTGACTTACAATAATTATCAGCAGTTATCATATAAACGAAGTTATGTAGATCCACACGAGGTCGATAATAACTAAAATCACAATGACTGAATACAACAACTGAACATGATCCGAGTGCCTTCGAAACCAGCGCCTTTTATGCAGGTGTTCTAGTCGTTTACTCTTTACACGAATCAGGTACATCCAGTAAAAAAGCGAAATACCCAACTGATACTGCAGAGTTTTCTTTTATAGCAAGTCTCCAATATACCTTCGAGTCGTTTTTTGCACCGAAAATCCACTGAAAAGCTTCTGTTCTCCAAAATCCCTGCGAGACTTTCCTGCCTGTGACATTGTGTGGGTAAACAGAAGTATATGCGCATAGTGCAAAATGCTATATAAACACCGCCGCACTGCTTAATCATCAGCGCGGGCCCGTTTACTTATTTTGGTGTATTGGAACATGGATTTTGACAAAGAAGAAGTTGAAGTGAGTCTCGCTATGTTGAGTCTGACACGAAGTGCGCGAATGGGGACAGACAACAGCAGTGTTCTCACTGAATTTGTCGTGAACTTGTGCAAATCTCACACCCTCCCCGTCGTCATGCAGGAAACCGCCTCATTCTTGAGAGCCACTACACGCACCAAAAATTCCGACATGAAAAATGGCCCTCTACAGGGAGGCGTCGCACGCGAATATACCCCCGAAAACATCGAACTGCATCTCAAGTCGTGCATTGCAACGCGAGATACATCCCTCAAAACAATCATCCGCAACCATGAAATCATGTTCCTTTTGCAGACAGCCAGCGACTTCAAGCAAAAATACGACGTTCTCAAACTTCTCTTGCAGGTCGAAGCCTCTGAAAAAAAGAAATAAACCACACGTATAGTGTGAATTGTACATCACATATCGGGCAATTTATGCAGGTTTCAATGCCATTTTGTAAGTTTTTAGACTTTTGGTGTTTTGGTACAAGCACAGGGTGCACTGCAGAATCTAAAATATTTTTCCTTGACACAAAATCTGAGACTTGTTAAAGCTCCAAGATATACACAACTCTCGAATAAAAGCGATTCCCAAATTTTTTATATTTACATCATATACCGGACAATGTATGTAGGTTTCCATGCCATTTTATAAGTTTTCATGATTTTGGTTTTTTGGTACAAGCACAAGCTGCTCTGCGGAATCTAAAATAATTTTTTCCTTGACGAAAAATCTGTGACTTATTAAAAAAGTCTGAGTTCTAAGATATACACAACTCTCGGGAAAAATGGTTTTACAAAATTGTGTCTTTTATATCATATATCAAGCATTTTTTGTGTATTTCGACGCCATTTTATAAGTTCTGATGATTTTGGTGTTTTGGTACAAGCACAAGCTGCTCTGCGGAATCTTAAATAATTTTTTCCTTGACGAAAAATCTGAGAATTGTAAAGAGGGTCCTAAAGGAGTTTCGGCGATTCATCCGTCATCATAGCTCATTGGTGGAGAGCGCGGCACTTCAGAAATTTAGTAATCTGTAAGGTCCCGGTTCAATTCCGGCCGAAAACACGTCAACTCAGATTCACATGGATTTGAGCACAGAGACCCTCAATCAAGGGTTCTAAACTACTGTTTCCAGTAATAAAAGCACTTTAAATTAAATTAAAAAAGTCTGAGCTCCAAGATACAAACAACTCTTGGAAAAAACGATTTTCGCCAAATTGTGTCTTTTGTATCATATATCAAGCAATTTATGTGTATTTATACGCCATTTTATAAGTTTTAGAATTTTGGTGTTTTGGTACCAGCACAGGGTGCTCTGCAGAATCTGAAATAATTTTCATTGACAAAAAATCTGAGACTTGTTAAAAAAATTTGAGCGCCAAAATATACAAAACTCTCGGGAAAAAGTGACTTTATACAAGATTGTGTCATTTACAACATATATAAAGCAATTTCTGTAGATTTCAAGGCCATCTTGTAAGTTTTAGACTTTTGGTGTTTTGGTACAAACACAAGGTGCTCTGCGGAATATGAGATAGTTTTCCTTGACATAAAATCTGAGACTTGTCCAAAAAATCTGAGCTACAAGATATACACAACTCTCGGGGAAAAATAAAACGTTTACAATTTTTGAGTAATGAAGGAAACTTCGCTGGAAATAAAAGTGCAAAACGAATCACAGATTTTTCATCTGGTAACTATCGTCAGATGTATATACAAGCATATGATTTCCAAACAGATACCAGTTATGTCAATAAGGACAGCACCAAACCAATTGACTGGTTTACAACAAAGTGTGAATAGACGCGCACAGGCCACTGGTGCCAATTCAGATTTGAGAGATGGTAACTCTAGTGCATGGTCAGACGACGAAGAAAACAAGACAGTGAACAAAGAGATACTCATCAAATCCATAGAGAATTAAACATGTAAAATCGGAAAATTAGAAAAGCAAGTAGAAAGACTTGAAACTGATTATCGAGTAATTGAAACGATTTTCAGTGACAAGAAAAATCAATTAATAGATAGCAATAATGATCTACAGGTGAAAATCAGTGTTATAAATTTGGTAACTATTCAAGCAAGAGCGGTGGATATGCAAAAATGTTATAACAATTTGACAAAGGAAACTAGTATGTTCAGAGAGCAAACCAAAAAAAATCACTTCTAAGAAAAAAAATCCAAGAAACCCAAAACAAACTCATTGCTATTATGAAGAAAGCCTCACAAAATCCATCAGAAGAGCAAACATTAAGAAGAAATGAAGCCAAGTACGAATTGGAAATTCAGAAGGATGACAAAAAATTAACAAAATATGCTGGTTCAATTGCAGCACATACCGATGAAATAACAAAAATCCATGGACAATTTGAGATTTTTTTCCCAACATTTGTTTTCAATCCTCGAAATATGGATAAGGATTTAGAAAATGTGAGACTCCTTATTGAAACTGAACAAAATAATACAGCGAAAATTTCAGCGCAATTAACAACATTAAATCAACAATTAAAAGAAGGCAAAGAAATCCTCGAATCATGACACCTGTGGATATCATGAGGTACGCGTGAGACATGTGCGCGGGGTGTCGTATGCGAAAAACAAGAGATACCACGCTTTTCGGGTGCGCACTTTGTCGTGTCAAACATGAAGTAAATCAGAGTCTTGCTCAAACAATACAGTACATCGAGAAGTTGAATACATGCAAAAAACAACCAACCCCCAGAATGTGTGTGTGATGGCTACCGCGTTGTCATAAGCCTCGTTCCCAATGATGTTGCCACCATATCAGTATCATAACAAATGTCACCATAATGAGTGTTATGATGGACAAGAACATGCACGCACACGCACACACTCACACACACACACAAATCACACACACACACACACACACACACAGACGCACGCACGCTCGCACGCAAGCACGCACGCACACAACCACGCACATGCACTCGCACACTTTCACACAAACACACACACACACACACACACACACACACATACACACACACACACACACACACACAAACACACACATACACACACACACTGCAG
>Ga0105052_10005589_pt1 | contig 13148 bp, 13 predicted proteins | sample FRY03_FD_78094 | JGI IMG/M metagenome (GOLD analysis project Ga0105052, IMG submission 78094) | Freshwater microbial communities from Lake Fryxell liftoff mats and glacier meltwater in Antarctica - FRY-03 | ecosystem: Environmental > Aquatic > Freshwater > Ice > Glacier meltwater ... | reverse complement strand
TCGCCCACACGATTAATTAAAAACGCTTTCATATTGGCAAAAATAGCGGTAGGTTTGGTGTACCAAAAACCAATCAACAAGTAAGAAATCAGGCCGACCGCTTCCCAACCAAAAAACAACTGCAGCATGTTGTTAGCCATGACCAACATCAACATTGCAAACGTAAACAATGAAATGTAAGCAAAAAAGCGTTGGTAACCTGGGTCGTCAACCATGTAACCAATGGTGTAGATATGCACCATCAGAGACACTGTTGTGACAACAACCATCATCAATGCTGATAGCGGGTCAATCAAAAAACCAATCTCAAGCTTAATGTCGCCAATTAAGCTCCAAACATACCAAGTGCCGTTAAATGTGTGGCCATTTATGACATCAATTAACGTGTAAACCGAACCGGCTGCTGAAATAAAAACTAAGAAAATGGTGATCATGTGCGAAGCCCGACGGCTGACTTGACGACCTAAAAAACCGGTACCAAATAAGCCAGACAAGATTGCACCCAATAATGGGGCAAAAGCAATGATCAAATAAAGTGAGGGTACGCTCGACATAAGAGGCAGTCTTCCGATTTAGCCCTTAAGGCGGTCAAGTTGATCAACATTGATCGTACTGATGTTACGAAACAGCAAGACCAAAATAGCTAAACCGATTGCTGCTTCAGCGGCTGCAACTGTCAAAATAAAGAATACAAATACTTGGCCGGCGGTGTCACCGAACCACGTTGAAAACGCCACAAAGTTCATGTTGACAGCCAGCAACATAAGCTCGATTGACATTAACAACACAATGAGATTTCGGCGATTCAAAAACATGCCAAAAATACCCATGGCAAACAAAATCGCACCCAACACCAAGAAATGAGAAAGCGTTAAGGTCATGACGATTCACCAGGGGTTTTTGCAGTAACTGAGTCTTGGGCAGGCATATCAACCATACGCAAACGGTCTTTGGCTTTAACTCGCACCGCGTCACCTGGGCTAGTGTGCAACGAGTCTTTGCGATGACGCAGTGTGAGCGCAATGGCGGCGATCATACCGACCAGTAGCAATGCGGCACCCACTTGAACGGCAAACGCATACTGGGTGTACATTGCCTCACCAATACTGCGCGCGTTGTTATAGTCGTCGGGAATAGGTACCGCAGGGCCTACGTTGCCCCACCCTGAAATCAGCACAAACGACATTTCAACCACTAACACGATGCCAATAAACAGGCCCAAGGGTAAGTATGTGCGCAAACCGTCACGCAAGGTTTCATTTTTGATGTCGATCATCATGACCACAAACAAAAATAACACCATGACGGCGCCTACATAGACTAAAACCAACAACAGGCCTAAAAACTCTGCGCCCATCATGACCCACAGCATCGCAGCATTAAAAAATGCCAAGATCAAATGCAAAACAGCTGTCACGGGGCTTTTAGCCGTTATGACACGAAACGCAGCATAAATAAGAACAGTTGAAAGAATATAAAAAAGTGCAGTGGTGAAATTCATAAATAGTCTAGCGCCTGTCGTTTATCGATAAGGCGCGTCAATCGCGCGGTTACGGGCAATGTCGGCTTCATAACGATCGCCCACTGCAAGAAGCATATCTTTGGTGAAATATAAATCACCTCTTTTTTCACCATGATACTCATGAATACCCGTTTCAACGATTGAATCAACCGGGCAACTTTCTTCACAAAAACCACAGAAAATACATTTCGTTAAATCAATATCGTAGCGCGTGGTGCGACGGCTACCATCTTCGCGTTGCTCAGATTCTATGGTAATTGCCAACGCTGGGCAGACCGCTTCGCATAATTTACATGCAATACAGCGCTCTTCACCATTTGGGTAACGGCGTAAAGCGTGCAAACCCCTGAATCGCGGTGACATCGGGGTTTTTTCTTGCGGGTAACGCAACGTCATTTTGCGTTTAAAGAAATACTTACCCGTGAGTTTCATACCCTTGAGCATCTCTAAGAGCATTAAACTACCTAAAAAATCTTTGATTGCTTCCATAACTTACCTTTTAAGCTCGACAGATTGCTTAATGCCAAATGTTCCAGGGGGTTTGCATCCAGATGGCGACCACCACAAACCAAACGCCCGTCAGTGGAATGAAAACCTTCCAGCCTAAACGCATAATTTGGTCGTAGCGATACCGCGGAAATGATGCCCGGAACCAAATAAACAGCGACACCACACAAAACGTTTTCAAGCCAAGCCAGATCCAGCCAGGAACCCAGTTCAACAGGGCGATATCAAACGGTGAAGCCCAACCACCTAAGAACAACAGAGACGCGATGCATGATAATAAAATCATGTTGGCGTACTCGCCTAAGAAAAACAGCGCAAAGGCCATGCCTGAGTATTCGACCATATGGCCCGCCACAATTTCAGACTCGCCTTCAACCACGTCAAATGGGTGACGGTTTGTTTCAGCAACCGCTGAAATCACATAAATTACAAAAAGTGGAAACAGCGGTAACCAGTTCCATGACAAAAACGTTAGGCCCATATCAGCAAAGAAACCACGGTTTTGTACATGCACAATTTCAGACATATTGAAGCTGCCCGACACCAGCAAAACAGTAATCAGTACAAAGCTAATTGCCAACTCGTAGGAAATCATTTGCGCCGAGGCGCGCATAGCGGCTAAGAATGCATACTTAGAGTTTGACGCCCAACCCGCCACAATCACACCATAAACACCGATTGATGTGATCGCCATAATATAAAGTAAGCCCGCGTTAACATTAGCCAACACGGTTTCAGGGCCTAACGGAATCACAGCCCAAGCAGCTAATGCTGGCATGAGAGTCACAACAGGAGCCAAAACAAACAAAATCTTGTTGGCTTGACTTGGTACGATCACTTCTTTTGTCAGTAATTTAATCACGTCAGCAAAAGGTTGCCCAAAACCTTTAAAACCCACACGTGTTGGGCCCAAACGAATGTGCATGGCACCAATCATTTTGCGTTCCCAAAGTGTTAAATAGGCGACGCTAAGCATGAGAGGAATGATGTGAATCACGACTTTAAATAAAGTCCATACCACCATCCATGCGGTTGCACCAATCAACCCCACACCAACACTTTCTAAAGCGTTATACCATTCCATATTTAAGCGCGCTCTAGGTGTAATGGGTTTGAAATGTGACCCAAACCTGCTGTTGATTCAAAACCGCCAGCAGCACGAATGACGCCGTCTGGCAGGGTTTGCTCAACACCGATGGTGGTCAACCATTCACCTGAAAGCGTTTTAACTTTTACAGCATCGCCTGAAGCCAAGCCCAGCGCCGTTAGCGTAACCAAATTAGCTTGCGCTACCGGTGCCTTTGACGCATGCGTTTGTTGCAAGGGTGCAGAACGCCTGACCACTGCATCTGAGCGATAAATAGGGGTGTCAGCTACACGCTCAAGTGCGTGTGACGCCGACGCGTGCTGTTTAACGGCTTCAGTATTAGGGTGAGCTATGTCGCCCTTTTCTGCTGAACGAGAGGGGTTCAATTCAGCGCTTTGATTCGCTGCCAACCCTTCAAACGAGCCTTTAATGACATTTGATAAACGGTCATGAAAGCTGCTGGCCAAAATGGTGTCGCGCACTGCCTCAGATGACTCTTCGTCAAAGCCAGGCATATTTAATAGGTTGCCAAGCACGCGTAAAACCTTCCAGCCTGGGCGGCTTTGAGCAAAACCTGGAACAGTACCTTTAAAACTTTGTGCGCTACCTTGTGCGTTCACAAAGGTACCCGACGTTTCAGTAAACGGGGCAATGGGTAACATCACACGCGCCCATTCACGAGCAGCTGATATGTAAGGCGTTAGGGCGACGGTGAACTGAGCTGCCTTTAATGTTTCAACTGCCAATTGGCCTGCTGCCGTGTCAAGCTCAGGTTCGGCATGCAACACAATGTAGGCCGCTAAAGGTTTTGACAACATCTCGTGCGCTGTTTGACCCTTACCGCTGGGTACCGCGCCAGCCAAGTAAGCGCCCACAGTATTGGCGCCCGCAGTCAAAAAGCCTAATATGCCTTGGCAGTGCTCAGCGAGCCACTGAGCATATAAAGCTAAGCTGCTCGCATCAGAAGCATTGACAGCACCGTTACCCAGCAAGATGGCTACGTGTTCGCCGCTACCTAAGCTTCGTGCAATTTTAACGGCTGCATCAGACGCTACAACATTCGTCAAACCCAAAGGCACAGGCACTGACTTAATAGCCGCTAAAGCCACCATGACTTGTGCGAGCGCATCGGCTTGCAGAGACGGCCGCACTGTCATGCGTGCCGTCAAAGGCAACAACATGTCTTGCGCCATGACATCAATGCTACTGACTTGCGTGCCTTGTTTGGTCGCTTGGCGTAAACGTTGCGTCATCAGGGGGTGATCTTGACGCATGAACGCACCCACCAATAAGATGCGATCACGCGTTTCAAGGTCTGCAATAGGCATACCTAACCATGGCACACCCGTTAAGGCTTCGTTCAAATGACTATCTGTTTGACGTAAACGGGCATCGACATTGTCTGAGCCCAAACCACGCATTAAGCGTGACAATAAAGTCATCTCTTCAAGCGTGGCATATTCCGTACTCAGCGCACCGATTTGCCCGGCACCCGAAGCCTCTTTTACCTTGAGTAAACCTTGCGCGACCGCTTGCAAGGCATCACCCCAACTTGATTCACGCCAAACGCCATCATCACCTTTAATCATCGGTGCGGTCAATCGATCGGTATAGAGCCCTTCATAGGCAAACCGATCTCGATCAGAGATCCAGCATTCGTTAATATCTTCATTTTCAAACGGCACAACACGTAACACTTCATCGTTTTTAACTTGTACAACCAAGTTTGCACCCAAGCTGTCGTGCATCGATACAGTACGACGACGGGCCAGTTCCCAAGTGCGGGCTTGATAACGAAACGGCTTAGAGGTTAAAGCACCGACGGGGCAGATATCAATCATGTTGCCTGACAACTCAGAATCAACGGCATGGCCGACAAAAGAAGTGATTTCGGAATGCTCGCCACGCCCGATCATGCCCAATTCCATGACGCCAGCAATTTCTTGCCCAAAGCGGACGCAACGGGTGCAGTGAATACAACGCGACATTTCTTCGGCCGACACCAATGGGCCAATATTTTTATGGAATACGACCCGCTTTTCTTCTTGATAGCGAGAGGCAGAGCCGCCGTAACCGACGGCTAAATCTTGCAACTGACACTCACCCCCTTGATCGCAAATCGGGCAATCAAGTGGGTGGTTAATCAACAAAAATTCCATGACGCTTTTTTGGGCAGCGATGGCGCTCGCTGAACAGGTATGAACCACCATACCGTTGGTAGCTGGAGTCGCACAAGCTGGTAAAGCTTTAGGGGCCTTTTCAACTTCAACCAAGCACATGCGGCAGTTAGCCGCTATCGTTAATTTTTTGTGATAACAAAAATGTGGCACGTAGACACCGAGTTTATGTGCAGCATGCATAATCATGCTGCCCTCAGCTATTTCTACGGTCTTGCCATCGATGGTAAGTTCAACCATGTTGCGTCCAGATCAAATGTAAGATGCCACAACACATCGTTTATTTTCGATGTGAAAGGCGAATTCGTCACGATAGTGCTTTAAAAAGCCTCGCACAGGCATGGCCGCAGCATCACCCAGCGCACAAATCGTGCGGCCCATAATATTACCTGCCACTGAATCAAGCAAATCAAGATCGTCAGCGCGACCTTGGCCGTGTTCGATTCGGTTCACCATGCGGTATAACCAACCCGTACCCTCGCGACAGGGCGTGCACTGACCACAGCTCTCTTCGTAATAAAAGTACGACAAGCGTAATAATGATTTGACCATGCAACGGGTGTCATCCATAACAATCACCGCGCCCGAACCCAACATTGATCCGGCTTTAGCGATTGAGTCGTAATCCATTGTGGTGTCAAGCATCATGTCACCCGGTACGACTGGCGCGCTAGAGCCACCTGGAATAACCGCTTTAAGCTTACGGCCACCACGCATGCCACCAGCCAGCTCTAACAATTTAGAAAAGGGTGTGCCGAGCGGTATTTCATAATTACCAGGGCGCTCAACATCACCCGATATTGAAAATAATTTTGTACCACCGTTATTAGGTATACCGGCTGCTAAATAGGCTGCACCGCCATTTAGAATGATCCAGGGGGCAGCGGCAAAAGTTTCAGTGTTATTAACTGTTGTGGGTTTACCGTACATGCCAAAGCTGGCTGGAAAAGGCGGTTTAAAACGCGGTTGACCTTTTTTGCCTTCTAGCGATTCAAGCAAGGCGGTTTCTTCGCCACAAATATAAGCGCCGTAACCGTGCGTAGCATGAAGTTCAAAGTTAAAATTTGAACCTAAAATATTGTCACCCAAAAAGCCCGCATCGCACGCTTCTTTCAAAGCTTCTTCGAAGCGATCGTAGACTTCGAAAATTTCGCCGTGAATGTAGTTATAGCCTACAGAGATGCCCATGGCATACGCGCCAATCGCCATGCCTTCAATCACGCTGTGCGGGTTAAAACGCAAAATGTCACGGTCTTTAAACGTACCGGGTTCACCCTCGTCTGAGTTGCAGACTAAATACTTTTGACCAGGAAATGCACGTGGCATGAATGACCACTTTAACCCTGTCGGAAACCCTGCACCACCCCGACCACGCAAGCCTGATGCTTTCATTTCAGCAATCACGTCTTCGGGCTTCATGCCCGACAGCATTTTTTTCAAAGCACTGTAGCCGCCACGTTTTACGTAATCGTCTAAGCGCCAGTTTTTGCCGTCAAGACCCGCCATAATTTGCGGATTAATGTGGCGACCATGCAGAGACATTGATGCGGGCACATCATCGTATGGTATGGCGATTAAGCCTTCAGAATACTTTTCAAGTACTGACTGTACGGTCATGGTTAAACCCCCTTACCTAAGTTCGCTAAATCTACTGAATCTGCTGAATTCGCTTGATGCTCTAAAGTGACAGACGCTGAAGATGCTGAAGATGCTGAAGCAACTATTGCAGCCGAAGCGACGGCGGCATTTGAGCCCGCATTTTGTTCTTGCTCGGCTGCTTGTTTCAACTCTTCAAGCATGCTGTCAATACGATCAGTCGACATACGTATGCACATGTGTTTGTTGTTGACCAACAAAACCGGTGAATCACCACAGGCCCCCATGCACTCACCTTCAATCAAGGTGAACATACCGTCAGGCGTGGTTTCACGAAAGGCAATGCCAAGCTTTTTTTGCAAGTAGGCTGCGGTGGCGTCCCCATGACTTAACGCACAGGGTAAATTAGTACACACTGTAATTTTAAATTTTCCAACCGGTTTGATATCAAACATGTTGTAAAACGTGGCGACTTCTTGCACTGCAATGGGTGGTTGCTCTAAGTAAAGCGCAATGTCTTGAATCACCTCGGTTGATACCCAGCCTTTTTCATCTTGGGCTATGGCCAACGCTGCAATAAGTGCAGATTGCTTTTTATCAGCCGGGTATTTGGTTAACTCGGCGTCGATCTTTTTGTAAGCGTTTTCTGATAGCAACATAATCTTTAATTTGTTTCAGTTCTGGCTAAGGCGCACGCCCTAGCGATCAATTTCGCCAAACACAATATCTTGTGTACCAATAATTGTGACAGCGTCAGCAATCATGTGGCCACGCGACATCTCGTCAAGCGCCTGTAAATGCGCAAACCCTGGCGCACGAATTTTTAATCGGTATGGCTTATTTGCACCATCAGACACGATATAAATACCAAATTCACCTTTGGGGTGTTCAATGGCGCTATAAGCTTGACCTTCTGGAACGTGAAAGCCTTCAGTAAATAATTTGAAGTGATGTATTAATTCTTCCATGTTGGTTTTCACACCCACACGCTTGGGTGGTGACACTTTATGGTTGTCAATCATGACAGGGCCGGGGTTGTTACGCAGCCACTCAATACACTGACGAATAATGCGATTACTTTCACGCATTTCAGCCACCCGCACCAAGTAACGATCGTATGAATCACCGTTTACGCCAACGGGTATATCAAACTGCATACGGTCGTAAACCTCGTAGGGCTCAGTCTTTCTAAGGTCCCATGCGACACCAGAACCCCGTAACATCGGGCCCGTAAAACCGAGGGCTTTAGCACGCTCGGGGCTGACTACACCAATGCCCACAAGGCGTTGCTTCCAAATTCGATTGTCGGTTAGAAGCGTTTCATACTCATCAACACACTTGGGAAAGCGATTGGTAAAGTCTTCAATAAAATCTAATAGTGAACCTGAACGGGCATCGTTCATGGCTTTCACTTCTTTGGCGGGTCGGTAATCGCTGCTTTTGCCATACTGCGCCATGCTATCTGGCAAATCACGGTAAACGCCACCGGGGCGATAGTAAGCCGCATGCATACGGGCGCCTGACACAGCCTCGTAACAATCCATTAGGTCTTCACGTTCACGAAACGCGTACAAAAATACAGCCATAGCACCGACGTCAAGCGCGTGTGAACCGAGTGACATTAAATGGTTCAGTAAGCGGGTGATTTCATCAAACATCACACGAATATATTGCGCGCGAATCGGGGGTTTAACGCCCGTTAACTTTTCAATAGCCAAGACATATGCATGCTCGTTACACATCATCGAGACGTAATCAAGACGATCCATGTAAGGCAAGGCTTGCAAATAGGTGCGTTGTTCGGCCAGCTTTTCAGTGGCGCGGTGCAACAAACCGATGTGCGGGTCGGCACGCTGAATGACCTCACCGTCGAGCTCTAGCACTAAGCGTAAAACGCCGTGCGCAGCCGGGTGCTGAGGCCCAAAGTTTAAGGTGTAGTTTTTAATTTCAGCCATGATTAGCGCCCTATTCCGTAATCTTCTTCGCGTATGACGCGGGGAATAATTTCTCGTGGGTCGATGGTGACCGGTTGGTAAACCACACGCCCTTGCTCAGGGTCATAACGCATTTCAACCGTACCGTAAACAGGAAAGTCTTTACGAAATGGGTGACCAATGAAGCCGTAGTCTGTCAAAATACGACGTAAATCTGGGTGACCTTCAAACACAATGCCAAATAAATCAAATGCCTCACGCTCGTACCAGTTCACACTGGGCCAGACGTTAATCAGTGAATTGATAACGGGAAATTCATTGTCGGGCACCCACGCCACAACGCGTAAGCGCCAATTGTGGGTTAGCGACAATAAATGTACAACTACAGCGTAGCGCTGCGCCGAGAATGGCTCTGGCTCTGCCTGCCCTTCTTTACCAATACCGTAGGTTAAATAATCAACACCACACAAATCAACGGCAGTTTCAAATGTAAAGGCTTCGTCATCACGCAAAAGCTGACAAACGGTTTGCCACTGATCGGCCGCAACGGTAAGCGTAAGCTCGTCATATGCTAACGCAACGGCCGTTTCGCCGAATTGTTTATTTAACGATTGGTGCAGGTTATTGAGCCTTGACATATTTAGAGCCTAATTTGTTCTGCTTGATTGTTTGTTTCAGTTATGTGTTTTATCGCGCAATGGTGTGGGTCAAACGAATTTTATTTTGCATTTGCAACAAGCCATAAACCAATGCTTCTGCTGTGGGGGGGCAACCCGGCACGTACACATCAACGGGCACAATACGATCACAGCCCCTTACAACTGAATATGAATAGTGGTAATAACCACCGCCATTTGCACATGAACCCATTGATAAAACCCAACGGGGCTCTGGCATTTGGTCGTAAACTTTGCGTAATGCCGGCGCCATTTTGTTACATAAAGTACCTGCCACAATCATTAAGTCTGATTGGCGCGGGCTTGGGCGAAAAATAATACCAAATTGGTCTAGATCATAACGAGCCGCGCCGGCGTGCATCATTTCAACGGCGCAACAGGCTAAACCAAACGTCATAGGCCACATTGAACCTGTTTTAGCCCAGTTAATGACTTTGTCAGCACTGGTGGTGACAAAACCTTGTTTCAAAATACCGTCAATTGCCATGCATCACTCTACTTTTTTAGTTGTGCAGCCCGAACATACGGTGCAACACGCAACAACTTTTAAGGGCACATCATTAAGATATGTGACATTACAAATTGATTAAAAAAAATTCAAATACCGATCTAGTTATAACTAGACTATTCCCAATCAAGGGCGCCCTTTTTCCACTCGTAAATAAAGCCAACCGTGAGTACTGCCAGAAAAGACATGGCTGCAATAAAACCAGCAAACCCTACAACACCATTTGATATGGCCCAAGGCGCAAGAAACGCAATTTCTAGATCAAACAAAATAAACAAAATAGCCACAAGGTAATAACGCACGTCAAACTTCATACGTGAATCACCAAAGGTTTCAAAGCCGCACTCGTAGGGTGATAATTTTTGAGCATTAGGGCGGTGAGGGCCGATAAGCGAACCCGCAGTGATCAGTGCGAAACCGATTAAGGTGCCGACAATGATGAAAAGCAGTACGGGAAAGTATTGTTCAAGATTCATCGTTTTTTAGCCCTAGCCATTCGTACAAACCATTAGATTGTAGCACCCCAACCCCTAGAATAGATGCCTAATACCCGCCCCAACAACTTGGCTTTTAGCCGTAGAAATCATTTGAAAGTTATTAGATGCAGAGCCCCAAACATATAGATTGGTACTTTTTGATAAATCGTAGGTGTAAGCCAAACCAACGATACTTTGTGTGGCATAACCCGCTGTTTGGGCAATTAGACCCCGTGGTTGCATCATTTGCACTGAAAAAATGACTTTACTGTTTGCTGTTGTGGGTATAGTTGCCCCCAACATGGCAGATTGGTGGTTATAGCCCGACTCAAACAAAATAGCAGACCCCCTTGTAAAGGTGTCTAGGCCTGAACCACTTAGGCCATTACCGGGGCCTTGGCCACTAAAAGCGCCATCAAACCCTTGGCCCACCGCGGCAGATACTTGCATAAAACCTAGGTCATATTTAGCCCCTAATGCCCACATTTTAGGTATGGGTGCGTTCGGGTTTTCAATATTCACTGAACTATCAGTGATTGAACTAACCTGCGCGCTACCAAAAGCGGCATCAAATGTTGCAACAACAATGAATTTGTCTGCCATATAACGTAAGCCCGCTGTCGCAGCACGGGCATTATTTAAGGTGCCAAAGTTTTCTGTTGCAGGTTGCAACTTTATATTAGGCCCATTAGCGTAAATTGCACTTTGACCCACATTAAACGAGTACCCCAACATACCCTGAAAGCCTAAATAATCAGCGCTTTGCACCATCATTGAATTGTCGTAACGCACCGTATTAGCCTGACCAAACGAAGCACCCATGTTAGTTTGACCAAAGCTTAAACCAAAGGGGTCAATTGACCCAAAATAACGACTGGCTACATTCATTTGCCGCCCCCAATTGGTTTCACCATATTGCTTACTACTTAAGCCCAAAGTGGCTTGCCGACCAAAAGCACGACCACCCTGACCTTGTGTGCCGTTTTGAGCGTTAATGCCTGATTCGAGCACAAAATTCACTGACAAATCTTCGTTAATTGGGTCTGAACCCTTCAAGCCCCAACGCGAACCACTTTGCACGCCAGAATCTATTTGAATTTGGTTGCCATCAAGCGCACCACCCCTTGCGCCGGCATTGCGCGAAACATGAGCCGAACTAACACCCAAATCAACTACACCAAACAAAATAACCTTTGGGGTTTCACCAAAGACTAAAGAAGGCAGCAGTATTGAACTGATTAGTAGATATTTATGAAATATATTGTTCATTAGGGTTGGGTGTAATGCTTTGTAGATGTTTATGAAATGTATTGTTCAAAAGGCTTGATACTTATTTGATGGTTTTTTAACTTTTAAACCTTTCTGTTTTTAATATAATAAAAAATTATCAGTACTAATTTTTCAAAATTACGATTGTTATGAGCAACAAAAAAGCCCCCAAAGGGGCTTTTTTGACTCAAACGTTTAGATTACTCTAAAGTGTTTGATTAGAACAAGTGGCGAACACCAACACCTAAGCTGTTCGATTGTGCACCACTCAACATACCAATATTACTCATGTATGAGTAGTACGCATACAAGTTTGTGCGCTTTGACAAACTGTAGGTGTAACCAATGCTACCTACGTTTTGTGTATCAGTGTTAGCTAAAGTCTTGTAGCTACCGCCAGCCATCATTTGCTGCCATGACAAGAATACTCTGCCTGCCGCGCCAACCGGTGCTGACAAACCTAACATCCATGAACTCGTACGAACACCTTGCTTAAATAAGAACCCGCCTGCTGAGTTAGTATCACCACCAGATTGGACGCTATTTAAAGTACTAGTACCCTCAGCAATACCACCAATGTTTTGGCCGTATGCTGCGTGTGCTTTAACGACTTTAAAGTCGTATGTACCACCTAAGGTCCAGTTAGTCAGGTTACCAACATTCTGCTTTGTAACATCATTACCTGTTTTCCAAGCTGCAGGCATAAGGATGTCAAGCGTACCAGCAACAACCAATGGGCCGCTACCATAACGCAAGCCTAAGCCGAATGCACGGGTCTTAGTGGTGCTACCATATTTTTCAAATTGATCGGTATAACCAGCTGAAGTTGGTGCACCTACAATCGTACCGCCAGTGTCAAACGAGTAACCAATGTTACCGCTGAAACCTTTGATGTTAGGTGTTGAATACATAATCATGTTTGAGTAACGAGCAAAAGCCATACCCATTGATGAATCAATAGCAGCTGTACCGAAACCGTTACCGAATGGGTCAATACCAGCAAAAGCCGCTGTACCTGGTGTGGTACGGCGACCTAAATCTAATGCGCCCCATGACTTGCTCACAATACCTAGAGTTGATTGGCGAGTAAAGCCAGAACTTGAACCATCACCAACATTAACAGCTGATTCGTATACGAAATTAGCTGATAAACCATTGCCTAAATCTTCAACGCCTTTTAAGCCCCAACGTGAACCAGATTGCTGGCCTGAAGCCATGCCAGTTTGGTTTGAACTGCGGCTGCCTAATTTGTCGTTATCGCCCGTCTTGAGCGTTTGTGACAAAACACCGACGTCAACTACGCCGTATAAAGTAACTGATGATTGTGCCGAAGCGGCGCCGGCGAAGCCAGCTAACAGGGCGGCAGCAAGCAGAGTTTTTTTCATTTAAGAAATC
>Ga0105052_10005577_pt1 | contig 13166 bp, 13 predicted proteins | sample FRY03_FD_78094 | JGI IMG/M metagenome (GOLD analysis project Ga0105052, IMG submission 78094) | Freshwater microbial communities from Lake Fryxell liftoff mats and glacier meltwater in Antarctica - FRY-03 | ecosystem: Environmental > Aquatic > Freshwater > Ice > Glacier meltwater ... | reverse complement strand
AGCAATAGCACTTCCACCAGAGTAGTAAATAATCGGTATAAATCCGCCACCCCATTGATTGCTCATCCTATCTCCTTAAAAAAGGGAGGTTTTTACACCTCCCTTTTTTCATTACTTCATGATGACGTAGTTGAATGTTCCAACGCCAGCATCCGCGCTAGAAGTTACAACAAAAGAACCAGCACCAGGAACAATCTTTAGTACTGATGCAACATTGGCTTGTGTATTCCAGTTGCCGATAACATTGCTTCCAGCGGTACAAAAAGCATCAGTAAATGATTGAGCGGCAGCACCACCAGCAGCAGCAGCAGCAGCAACAGATTTCATTAATACTGCATTAGTTGATACAACAATACCGCCGGTAGCTGCGCCAATATCAGGAATGCTGTATACGGTTGCTTGACCATGCAATGCGTTGCTAACAGTAACTAAATCGTCATTGGTATTGGCAACACCAACTACTCGCAAAGAACCTTTTAATGCAGCACTTGGGAACGAAGCAAGATAACCAGCAGCACCAGAAGCACCCGCACTGACATTACCAGCTAAAGCAGCGAAATTTCCAGTGGTAAGCGATAAGCCGAAACCTAATGTGCTTGCTGCTGTTTGAGCTTTTAAGTTTCCAGCCGTATCAGAGAACACAGCTAGAGCATTTGCAGTTGACGCACCGCCAGAGAATGACACGCCACCAGCAGAAGGGTCAGCATTAAATACCATTGCATCAACGCCAATCACCTGTGGTAATGGTTCAACTAATGTGTAGAAGTTTCCAGCATTAACTGAGCCCGCACCTACAGCAACATATTCACCAGCCTTTAATTGCTCTAAGCTCTGTTGGTCTTCTGAACGTTCCAGAACAACTGTAGAGCCAATACTTTTAACAATGTAAATACCTTGCTGATAAGTAGAAGTTTGCGTGTGAAGTAATACGCGATCACCAACAGCGCAAAGCACGCTATCAATTGTTAATGAAGAAGCAGCAACAGTTAATGTCGCGCCAACGCCATTGTTATTTGGGCCATTGTAATACGTTCCAGAAATGTTTGAAGTTGACACCAAACGCACAGGAGTCAACCACGGAGAAAAAACTGTTTGCGATAAAGTCGTAGTCATTTTGAAATTCCTTTTTCAATTAAATTAAAGTTGAACCATTGAAGTTAGCTAACTTCCCCAAACCAGACTGGTCGCTGTGGTGAGGGTCGTATTTACCATAATCGAGTAAATAGGATGCCAAACGCCTGCTGACAATCCAATGAGAGTCTGATCGGTACCATCCCATTTTTTATATGAGACATTTCCCGCGCCGCCGACATATAGCCAGCGAGCAAATTCTACTGAACCATTGGGGCCATAAAGCGTGTCCAGCACAACCGACCCAGTTCTTGCCACACCTGCCATCACGCGAGTTGGCCCTGTGTAGGCATTGGGGTCAAGTGCTGGTACTTGTATCAATTGCACTGCCATGTTTATAACTCCTTTTTAAAGCTTGATGAAAACGTTCATGAATGTTGATGGCTGCATAATCGAATGAGGCTGATTACCGCCGCTATTTCCAATAATACCAATGCCACCTCCTCCACCCGCCTCAATAACACCGCTCCCACCTACAGCACAATTTGTACGAGCCGATGTAGAAGATATTGGGTCTGGAAGTTCAGAGCTGATCAATGTATGCGTACCGCTACCAAATGCAAACCCAAGAACTGAGAACATTGTTTGCGTTCCAGTTCCAGCCGAGGTGATGTCAATGGCTGTTCCTGCCAAGGCATTATCTACCGTAGTTGCCAACTTCAATGTGGTTCCACTGATATTGATAACGTAATAAGGCGTGCTAGCTAACAATGGCGCAGGTAAGCCACCACCAGAATTGCTAACCTGAACTGGTGTTCCTGTCGGCATATTGTCTGTGGATAAAACGGTAATCAGATCAGTTGCCGCCACCGCCGTAAATGTCAACGATGTGCCAAATTGACCATCCTGACCCAACAGAGCGCGACCCAATGACAATGGCAATCTCATGGTTTTGTTTGCCACGAAATCAGCCTGGGCTGTTGCACCGCGACCACCCGTGACGGGTGCCCAAACGTCTGTCACACCATCCCATAATGTCTTATAGAGCTGGAACGTATCTTTGTTAGCACGGTTTAATGCGCCAGAACCTACATTACCGATGAAACCATCATTCATGTTAATCCAGCCACCCGGAACAGAAGACAGCAAACTTGTCTTCACATCGCCAGTTCGAAAAGTTTGAATAATAGCGTCAATCTGATCGTAATTATCGAAGTCATTGTCTGGCTCAATATCACCCAAGTGAAGCGTTGGCTTGGTGAACCATACATCGCACAATGCGTTTAATGGCATCTCAAGTTGCATATAAGAAGCATCATCATCTGTCTGAGCACCTGCTGTACCAACAGATTTTCCAGCCGTCGATGGCATCGTAAATTGAATATTAAATTCTTGCCAACTCGTCGTTAAGCTCATCGTCCCAGCTAATGTTCTAACTTCTGCGCTAGGTGCGGTGCCAGAGCCAAAATATTGCCTGCTGTAAACACTTAAAGTAACAGGGGTGGCTAACACCTTTGCCCAGCATTGGAATGTCATAGATTGATTGTTGAGGTTTTTAACCTTTTGGCAAATGGGGAACTGAAATGCCTTGAATGTCTCAGCCGCGCCCAACACGGTGCACTGGTATCTCAAGTAATCAACAGGGGTGCTATCACCAGTGAAATTATCGGCTTGAGCAAACGCCACAAAAGTGATTTGGTCAGTAGCAGAAGTATTGTTTTTAACAAATCTTGTGTCTGGCCCAACAACGCCATACGTCCCCACAATAGGGTTGATCAATGCAGGTGTGAACCCCTTATGGTTGCCAGGGGCAATCAATAGGTTTGTCACGCCAACAGGACTAGCAGTATTGTCTATATGGTCAATAAATACACTGTTTCCAATGTAATTGGTTATTGATTGGTAAACCGTTACCGTACCGCCACCACCTGCGCCTGGCGGCGTATATTCATCCAACGTCCAAAGGAGATTATCATCACTGTCATAGACTTCTAAATAATAGAGATTGTCTGGAGTGCCATCATTGAATTGCCAGTAAAAAGGGCCAGCAGTGCCATTCAAATCGAATAGGATGGGATTAGTATAAGGAATCGAACCACCCTGATCTTGATAAACAGCTTTCTGTTGAACATGATTAAGGGAGCTGTAAGTGTAGAGCTTGGCACCGCCAGCAGCGGTTCCCTGGCTGTTCATAATCACCCACTTTGGGATGGGTGCTAAATTATAAGAGGTGGCCATCTATCACGTTCCTTGTGAAATTATTGACATTCTACTATTAGTCAACTTTAGTTACTATTGCCATCACCTTCAGTACTGTTCAAATAATCCAGCAAGTTGCCAATTTCCTTTTGCGGCAATCCAGTTTTTAAGGCAGTTTCCATGACATATTTTGACATTTTTTCAATTCGTTGCTTTTTATCAGCTATTTCAGCTAGTTTATTGAAGCCTTTTTCCCATTCTGGACGATGGATATAGTCTAATCTGGCAATACTACCCTTAGAACTGCCCATTTTTGTCAGCCAATTCTTGATATAATTCCCCGTATTTCTAACCATGTCGATATTAGCTGCTGCTTGACCACCTGCCTGACTTGGGGTCTTCATGTCAGATAGATGCTTCCATCCTACTTTCATATCCATAATATCTTGCTTGGCTTCAGGGAAATTTTTCACAAGTTGCATGACTTCGTTTTCACGTCTTTGACCTGAAAATAGTGTTGAATAAACGCGTTTCCCTGTCGCATCTTGAGGACTGCGATTAACAAAATCAATCAAGTCGTCACGAACAAATCGCGGATGAGCCAAGGCATTTGCTTGTTTATAAGCAACGTTATTGTCGCCCAAAAAGTCCCTGTAACCATCACGCACACTTTTAATATTGTTTGCCTCTATTCTTTCAGCCGCATTACCAGATGATCTATAAGCTCTGTGCATAGCGTCTAACTCACGCTTAACTTGTGACAAATATTCATAGTTGTTCATAGGAACATTTTCCATGCCTTTCATCCTGCTGACATTATCCATTGCTTGCTTGATAATAGGTTCCTGCGCCATTGCATTAACTATTACAGGGTCAACGTCATATTTGGCATCTTTAGATTCACGATATAGACGACTAATAGCGTTTTCATTCTTTTTAGTCGGGTTGTATATCTTATCTAGCATTTTGCTAAAAGCATTTCCTTGTTGTTTCGCCGCTTGCTTTTCAAGTTCAACTGCACGATAAGCCGCCTCATCAGAACTTGTCTTGATGCGCTCTTCTGCCGCTCTCGTGACATAATTATTGGATGCCTGCCCAGGTGTTGCATTGGTTCCGAGTCTACGATTTGCAGCAATCACTGGAGCCGCTTCCGTTTGATCTACGCCACGCAACATTTCACTCATCACATTAGCTTGAGGTTCTGCACCAAATATTCTGCGTAGCGGTAATCCCATTGCTGTCGCCGCGCCACCCGCCGCCATCCCCATAGGTGACACACCCATCGCTTTACCACCCATGTAGCCCAATGAACCGCCCAATGCCGCTTTTGCTGTAAGAGCCAATGGTGTCATTGCGCTTCTGGCTGCTGGTATCAATAGATCGCCAGCAAAACCCATTGCTAATCCCTTACCAAATTCAGGCCAAGGATTATCAGGATTTTCCAGCGCATTAACATAACCTACTTTTGCTCCCGTCTTTCCTGCCTTCTTAAGAGCATTTGTAACTGTTGCACCTTTTTTTGCCGACATCACATCTCTGAGAGCATTCATGGCTTTCGGGAAATATGACAATGTTTTCATTGCTCCTGTTTCAAGCATTTGTGGGCCAGCAAAAGGAGCGGCAAACTGACCAATTTTTGATGCCGTATCTTCAGGCGCAAAGTTAGCCCGTGGAATTTTGTGAGAAGTGGGGTTAATCATGTTCAATGTATCGGGAACAATATTAACTAATCCTTGAACACCCCCAACAATCGCATGACTCATATCTTGACCAGATTGCGCTGTTTCTTGCGGAGTAGGTGGTCTACCGACAAAAGGATAGTTCCATATTTTCGGTTCCCATCCTTTAGAGCCTTGTTGTTGCGGTGCGGGTGCTTGTTGATCGGGTGTGTTCAACTGCGTCAGAATATTAGGATCAGTAATTTTTTGATATCTTTGAGAAGAACCTGCTTGTTGAGCAGGAACATTCAACTGTCTTAATATTTCTGGGTCAGTAATACGTTGCATAATTACTCCAATTTCCAGTGCCATTCGCCATTAATCTTCACAGCCTGTTTGCCGTTAAGAGTTCTCACTTCCTGAACAACACCTTCAACTGGGGCTTGAGCAGACATATCAACCATACCTTCATCTTGTGACTGTCCCACAGCTTGCTTACCTTTTCCTTGCTTCCCTTCACCCATTACCTCCTTGATTTTCTTAGCAGCCGTAGGGCTAAACGCGGCATCACGTCTGCCAGGTGTAGCATAAAACTTATCCCAAGAGTCAATATTGGCGTCATCTTTAATGTGATGGGATGAATCATAAAATGGTCTTACGGACTGATAGTACAGCCACATAGTTGCTACTTGTGCGGGGGTGTAACCTTTCCCAAACATAGCTTGATTGAATGAAGGTTTTTCTAAAATTCTCTCATTCATTGCATCGTTATAGTCAATTAAGTGATTAAAAGCCGCATCAGGCATTGATCTGTTAGGCTTGGATGAAGTCGCAAGTCTAATGCCTTCCACCCCAGCATTACCACTTTCTTGCTGTTTTTTAACAGACGCGACAATATTCTGCATGGTTGTATCGAGTTCAGTTGCTTCACTGCCAGTCAGTATGTCAGGTGTAATATTCCCAAATACTTTTCCGCGTTGCCATTGTGGAATTTTAGCGTGTAATTTACGAGCTTTAATGAGCAATTGTTTTTGAGCAGATGCTTCATTGGCAGCGTCAATATCATTATTTTCAGTTGTCTTTTGTTGGTCAACCTGAGAACTTGCTTCACCTGACGCAGTAGCCTCGAGTCCTTTTGTCTGAGCACCCGCAATAGTGGATGGATTGACCCCACCATATTTGGTATCGCCTGCGCCACCCGCAGCAGCAATACGCTCAACTTTCGTGCTCGGCAAGCCAGTCGTTGATGACTGATTAGCACTAGGAATCATGTCAAGAGGGCTCGACGGAGCAGGAGCCATTTCTTGTTGCGGTTGCCATTGTTGTTGTTGTGGTTGTTGTTGCGGTGCATAGCCGCCTTGTTGCTGCATTGGTTGGTTTTGATTGATGGCATTGGCATTCTGACCATCACCGCCACCCATCATATTCATTAGCCTGCTAAACACGCCTGTGCTTAATGGATTTGGACGCACGGATGGCTGAGAAGACGTTGGATTTGCAGCCATTTGAGCGTAACGATTAAGAAGACTATTAACAACGCCTTTATCAGCCGCCGCATATAAATTTGGATTTGATAAGACTGTCGCTAGATTCTGCAACGGTAAATTCTGAGCATAGGCTTGTTGAGCAGCTATTTGCGCTTCTTGTGACGCAGGATAATAAGCATTAGTCATCATGTCTTTTCCAAGCGCATTTTGACCACGCATACCTGTGACAACGCTACCACCAGGGCCAACGTCAGAAACTACTTGAGGTAATGGTAATGCCATAATTTCACCCTTATAAGAACATCGACGCTAGTGATAAACCGCTTCCAATAATGTTTGACCAATCTTGCTGCTGACCAGCTTTCTGTCCATAGGCGGCTTCACCTATTTGCTGACCCATCGTTCCATACATGTTGGTTAAAGCATTCGCTGAATTTTGACCGCCAGTCATTAAATTCTGTTGACCCTGACCGTATTGGGTATTGACCCCTAAAACGTTCTGCAACCATTGATTTTGATCTTGAGAGGCAATATTTCTGGCATAGTTCTGGTTTTCTTGCATGAACGGAGTGCTTCCAATCATGCCGCTGGCAGAAGCAGCATTGTTTGCAGCGTTCTGACCTTGTTGCATCTGGAATTTTGCATAAGGAGAGGTTTGATATTGACCCATCATATTATTGATGAAGCCAGAAGGGTCTTTTTGACCTTGAAGCCAGTTTTCATAATTACCGAGACCGCGCTGACCTCCCTGGAGATAGGGTTGCTGTACATCTGCACCCTTTTGCCCCCATTGCTGGTATTGGTCCATAGCCGCACCATAAGGAGCACCAGAATCACCAAACATCCCGCCAATACCTTGAGCGATAGCTGGTATGCCAGCCCAAAGTGCGTTTCCCCAATCCTGACCTGTCCATGCCATAGTCACATTCCTTGTGATTATACTAAGTTGACCCAAGCCAAAGGAGACCCTTCATACCCTTGAAACTTAGCCAATGTCGTATTATAAATCAGTTGACCAGCAATTACATTGCGAAGCGCATCACGCTGCGTCGTTGTTAATTGCGGTACAAATATTCCATTTTGGGACAAATATCCCTGCAATGTCTGCATAAATGTCGCCATGAAATCCGACCAAATGCCAGACATCATATTGAGCGTTCCAGCCTTGATAAGCGGGTCATACGTCGGAAAATTGTCAAAATCAGCAGCCATTTTTCACCTATTCTGGTAATACTTCAAAATCCCACGCGGCACCTAGCACCACAAATGGAACTTGATTATAAAATTCAATTTTAGGGGTAAATCCCTGACCTCTAGGGGTTGTCCCTAGCTTGCGCCATACAGTTCGGAAGGTGCGTTCACCAATCTTGCCCATGTTAGCTGACCTAGCATTTCCATAAGATTGACCGCCATCTTTGGAGATCGACAAAAACACTCTTGGCTGGCCAACACCAACCACTATTTGCTGGTCAAGAAGGATGTTATCGCCACTTTCTGTGAGAATATCCTGCGTATTTTCCGCATCAAGATTGGCTAAATCAAAAATCTCTTGGTCAACTTTCCCTTGCAAAACGTCAAGCTGCCAACGATCAATCCTCAGTCTGTTATAACCTTCAGGCGAAATCTGTCTTCCAATTCTCATGCGTCTGATCGACTGACCATCGTTTGTCACCAGACTATCATCGACAATGTAGAGAATGGGCTGATCATAATGCCCATAATAGTTCACGCCATTGTAGTAAACATGCGTTTGAGCTGGGTGTCTGTCACCATTCAATACTTCTTCTTCATGCCATTTTGGTTTGTCCTGGGTACTCATTGTCACATTCAAAACATAAGTGTGATTTGCCAACGTGAAATTGAGACGATAAAAGATAATGCCATTTTCTTTAATCATAATGCCACGAGCATCAGCCACACCTGTCAATGGATTGGAGGCATATTGGGCTAACGCATAATCCAGTGCTCTGTTACTAACAGGAATAGACTCGGTTCCTTTCACTTCCATGACAGCACCTAAGCCATCACGATCTTGAGAGAGAAAGAACATTCGATCAAAGCCTGTTGAAATACTTCCAACACTGGGGGTGCCAACTTCCATCAGCAATGAATTGTTCCGTCTAACGGGTAAATTCGTCCCGATACCAGCGTTTTCCCATACCTCTGTGTAATTAGCACTGAATAGAAATAGTCGTCTGTGGAGCGTTCTACAAGCCACGATGTTACCAGGATGGGAGGTAATGCTACCTTGTTGTAACTGCCCTGAAACCGTCATTGTGTTGGTTGGTGTTCCGTTCGTTAGAACGTCAATAGCAACCCCGGTAATCGCGTCTTGATATGTTCTGGCAAGTTTAACTTGGCCAGGATTAGTGGCAGAAATTCCCTGCCTAATGACAAAATAAGTGGTCGTATTATTAAAAGTTGGTGCAGTGGAAGTTGGCAACGCTCCACCGCTATTAGCCAGGGTAATAGGAACCCCTGTTGCAAAGTTCGCATTAGTAACGCCTGCGGTAAGCGTGAATATATCGGTGACTGAAGAAACCGTATATGTAAATGGTGTTCCACCACTCCAAACCATGCCTTGATTGATTGCAGACATCTGGAATTGATTGGTATTGCCATTTGCAACAATAAAGAAACCGTCCAAAAAGCACACGTCAATCGGTGCGGTTGGAAAGCCTGTGTCAGTGATCTTCTCAAAGGTGCTAGCGTTTGTGTCCCAAATCCAACCGCCAAAACCATCAACAATAATGAGCTGAAAGGTATTAGCATCAATTCCGACATACCCACTCTGGCCGTCAGTGATTTCACCAATCTTAATCGTCATCAGACTGCCAGTCATGCCTGTGGTTTTGAAGACTGAGTTCCCGAAGACTTCGTAAAAAGCGTCTTTATAGACCAATGAAGCGCGTGAACCACCAAGTTCACCGCTGAGTTCCAAATTTGCATTTTCAAGACCAGAAGTGGGAAGCATGACCTTTGGTCGCTTCCCGTCTTCGTCCATATACTCAAACATATTGACTGTGCGTTCGGCACTAATAGTGCTTACTCGCTGATTGTCGTAACTGCCAACAATGTCATAGTCTTTTCTCATGAATTAATACGCCAATATGTTTTGCCAGTAGAACGGCTCTGGTCTGCTCAATATGGCTGACGGCCTGATCGTCAGGTCAGTCTCATTGGCATTTTTCAGCGTTGAGAAATAATCTTGATATTCATCCTCTGCTTCCTTCGTCCAATTCCCTGACGGGTAATAGGAAAGGAACTTTCTAGCCAAGGCGTATTTCATGAAGCCATAATAAAATGGTGGCAACTCAGTCATGAGCTCATGCTCATCTAACTGATCAACCATCTTTTTAACCTGTAATGTACCTACATATGTCTGATCTGGCGCAGGATATAGCGTAATGCTAGTTTCGGTATCTTGCTTATTCAGGAAGATAAATCCGGGCCTTGTATTAAGCGGCGTTAGCCTTGTTACGCCATAATATTGTGCCTTATTAAGAATTTGGAGCGGATAAATAATACCTTGCCCGCTACTTGGAACGATGTAATTCGCGAAACTCAAATCCACTACGCGATCAGCAACAATATCATTGGATGGAGCATTACCTATTGTATAAGTCGCCTGGCCAACAACCATATTCCATGTCAATGTCGACAGAAATGGAATGTAAATACTATCAGCACTGAATTTATTAATTAATTCGTTTATGAGCTCAAGTCCTGACGACAGCATAAAAGAGTCGGCTGGTTCACCAACACCTAATTCACCGAGCAAATAAAGAGAATTAATTATTAATTCGTTTGTTGTTCGTACTATTTGCCCCATCATGCTTCCTCTTCAATGAGTGATGTTCCCTGTAATGGTCTCCACATAACTATCTTACTTCAAATGGCTTATGGTAATCATCATGATGTGCCTCAACTTTCGATTTTGCGCACACCTCACAAGGTTGACGAATCAACAAACCCTTTCTAATTCTATCGTAAGGAAACACCTCCACGTGCGTGGAGAAGACTTTCTTTCCGCAATGCTTTCGACTCCTACGTAGAACTAGGAGTCGGAGCAATTAAACTTACTTCAACGGGAATGCGCTGTCTAAGTCTTTGCATAGCTTGCGGCCAGACTCTTGAGCTTTTTCACCACTGTTGCTCATAAAAGCATTGAACTTTTTCATTTCAGCAGGCGCACCTGGACGATCACCCATGCGAGCTTCCATCTTAGCTTGCTCTGCCTTTACAAACGCATTGTTAGACTTAACTGAATTTTTCATGTTTATTCCCTCTCTGTTTAGCCTTTGGCTTCTCAACCTCAGACTCTTGTTTAATCTCTTCCTCAACTTTTGCACGGTATTGCTTTGCCTTTAACGGACTATCAAACCAGACACCCGATGCCTTAAGGCGTTCCGCTTCATCTTCTTCGACAACTTGCATGTCGTCGATTGGGTGGTACACACATGTCAGCATCGGGTTATTCCTTATGAGAGTACGCGACAAGAATACTGAGCGTGCCATTTAAAGCCGCACAGTAAATCAATACGCATGTAGTTCTGATAACCAAGGATGTCGCCAGTCTGAGTAACAGCCAGGGACAAGCCAGTTTCAGGGTCAACCGCTACAGAAGCATAAGGAACTTGCAACTTGTAAAGCGGAGGGCAAACGATGTCTAACCCGCGTGATGGGTAGGCAACGTTCACGTTATGAGAACCAACCATCGTTACAGCAGCGTTATTAGGAACATCGTTGCTCACGTTACGGTTAGGATTTAAGGTGTCAGAGATAATGCTTGGGCTCACCTGAAGAGTGATTTCGCCTGCAACGTCTGAGCTTGCATTGGCAGTAACAACCCATTGCATGTTCTGACCAGTAGATGCACGACCAACAGGATTGACAGAATCAACACCAGCGATAGAGATAACGTCACCAACCACAAAGTAGTCAGCAATGCTTACTGTTGCACCATCAAGAACGAGAGTGCTACCAGAAGAAACAGCACCGTTCACCAACAAGGTGTCACCAGAGTAAAGGCGTGGGCCCGCACCAGCAACGTGACGCTTGATGTTTTGGGATTGGAAGATGTCAAAGTATGACAAGTGACCAATCGCGCTTGAACGAACGATGTCTTCGTTAAACACAGGGGTGAAGTTGTTCAACAGTGCGCCTTTAAGTGAGGAACCATCTCGTACCGTCATGGCTAGATAGGCATCGGAGGCAATATTTACGCCCTGTTCGAGCAACTTTGCACCCGACGTGTCAACAGTTGTGAAGCTGTTGATCGGAACGCCTGCTGTGCCTGTGAAGAAGTTAAGTTCTTGTTCAGCAGCAGAAGCGATGTCTTTTTCCATTTGGGTGATGACTTCTTGGATTGCTGGAGCAATAAACAATCGGCTGAAATCTTCAATTCTTAAGGATAAATCTTGAATGGTGTAAGCAATTAACGCGTGGTATTGGTGAGCAACCACAATGCTTTCCACTGTTTCGATAATACTTTGCGGGGTTGCAACGCTACCATCACCAACGATGAAATGGTTCTGTCTGCGAACTTGCAGAGTGTCGCCAATCTTATAACCAGAAGACACGAAGTCATCCTGATAAATACGAGAAGCAGTCATCACAAATGGTGCGTTGTTGGCAAACATTGCCAACGCTGTGTTCGACACGAGGTCGGTTGTAATAAATTGATTTGACATGAGTCGTAGTCTCCAATTAGTCCTTTAATTGGCACTGGGTTTGTCAACCATTTCGGCAAACTTTGTCAACCTTATGGGTCAACATTGTCAACCTTAGATCGTCACTTCCATGTGCCAGCCTTCATTCTCGCCCTGATTGCGCTGGGCGGAGTCTTATCCGTAACGGCAGTTGAGGAGGCGGCTGGATTTGCTCTAATCGTTCCCATTGGGTTCGACTTGCTGGGCGAAGATTGTGGTTTCCCACTGTTACCGCCCATTAGCGCAAACGACAGCTTATTCACTTCGCGTGCCTGATCTAATGGATGGAGTTTTGAAATTTCTGAGAGCTTAGAACGATCTTTACCAAGGCGATAAGCTACTTCAGCAGGATTATCAACGAGCAACAGTGCGTCCCGCACATGTGGCGTAAAAGGAGCATCATCCCCTCTCACTATGTCGTCAAAATCATCGTACTTGTCTGCGGCCTTATCAAATTCGTCGTTCAGGCGTTGATACTGCTTGTGAACGTGCGCTTTTGACTCTTCCGCTCTAGCCTGTTTCTCTTCATGTTCTTTCATGCCGAGAGCCATGCGTACCGCTCTTTGTATCTTATCCTCTTCACTCATTCCAGGCGCATCAGACTGCCCAGGTGAATGATAAGTATTATTAACGTTTTGACTTTCGCTATATGGATTATGGGCTTGATTTCCCATTTGAGACTGCAATTGCATCATCTGCTCTTGCACTTGCCTCATCTCCCTCTGGTGCTTTTTGGCTTGCATCCCTAACCGCTTCTTTACGCCGTAAGGGTCATCCTTGTCTGCATGTCCGTGGTCAGCATCCTGAGCTCCTTGCTCTTCAGCATCCCCTGGGCCAACACCACCATTTGCTACGTCATCACCATCGTTAATATTTTCGTCTTGATTTAAAACGTTTTGTTGCTCTTCCATAATTTCAACTCCATTTCGGCATTATTTGCCCAAGAGACTACGGTGCTCTGAAAACCCAGAGTGAATCCTTCACTCGTACACTGACATTTTAACCCTTTCTTGATTAATTTATACGCCATATATGGGGGT
>Ga0105052_10005574_pt1 | contig 13170 bp, 9 predicted proteins | sample FRY03_FD_78094 | JGI IMG/M metagenome (GOLD analysis project Ga0105052, IMG submission 78094) | Freshwater microbial communities from Lake Fryxell liftoff mats and glacier meltwater in Antarctica - FRY-03 | ecosystem: Environmental > Aquatic > Freshwater > Ice > Glacier meltwater ... | reverse complement strand
AACCGTCGTAACGGCCTCTGGCGCGGTGACTTTGACCGCTTCAACGGTCGTTGCTGGCACGGCCACGGTGGCTTCAGCATCGGTCGTTGCTGGCACGGCCACGGTGGCTTCTGCATCGGCTGGCGCGGCTGGCACGGCTGGCACGTCCACGGCGGCGGCGGGTTCCGCAGCGTCGGGTTGGATTGGCGTTGCCAAGTTGTCGATGGCCGACTGCGCTGCTTGCACTTCGACGACGACGGGCACGGGGCGTTCGATGGGGTTTTCGGGGGCGGCCGAAATTGCTACGGCTACTGCGCCGATGCCGATGGCGGCTTTGGTCAGCAGCGGCAGGGCGGTCGGGGCGTGGATGACAACAGAGTTGGCGGTGTCGATTGCGGGCTGGAGAGTGATTGCTAAGCGGCTTGCGGCGCTGACAGTCTCGGATGCTTTCATTGCCGCCATGGGGTCGGGCGGTGGTGCTACTGCGAGTGCGCCTTTGCCGGGGCGCCGGAGTAGGACGTAGCAGGCGAATGGGAAGGCTGCGGCGCCTTGGATGGCGCGGCGCATTGCGTTTCGGGCGCGGCTGACGCGGGCGCGGGCGTTGGGTTCAGAGACGCCGGTGTTGATGGCGATTTCGTCGTAGTCGAGGTCGTCGACGAAGCGCATGGTGAGTGCTTGGCGGTGGGTGTCGGGGAGGTCGGCGAGGGCCTGGTCGAGGCCGGTGTCGTCGATGTGCAGGCCGAGTTGCTGTTCGATGCTCGGCGCGACGAGTGACGTCGTGGTATCCCAGGAGAGGCGTTCGGTTTTGTCGTCGTCGCGGCGGCGCCGGTGGGCGTCGTCGACGCAGACGTTGGCGAGGATCTGGTGGAGCCAGGGTCGGACGCGGCTGTCGTCGTCGAGCCGGTTGAATGCGCGGTAGGCGCGGATGAATGCTTCTTGTACGAGGTCTTCGGCGGTGCCGGCGTCGTTGGTGCGGCGGCGGGCGTGGCGGATCAGTTCGGCCTGGTGCTCGGCAACGATGGCTTCGAACACTTCGTGGTGACCCGACTTGAACGACCTGATGAGGTCGGCATCATCGATTGTCATTGACATTGTGGTCTCCCGTCTTGCTGTTTGAGAGTCTAGTGCAGCTACTGCCTCCGAAATCATGCACCATCGATCGAGGCCCGCTTGACACACGTGTTGGCGTGGCTGCAGTGGGCCCAGAACGTCCCCGAAAACGTGAGTGGCCCCGGGCTATTTGCCCGGGGCCACTCATCAATTACCTATATTCAACTCTCGTCGCTGAAGAAGATCAGGACGGGTACATAGCCACTGTGAGGGTCGCTCCGGCCGTAGCGGCAAGGCTGCTGCGATCCGTCACGCCAACCGCAGTGGTTATTGTGGACACCCCGGCGACAAAGGTGTCTGCTGTCTGCGCAGTCAGAGTAAGAACGCCGGTCAGAAGACCAGCGTTCGTGACAGCATTTGCCGTCAGAGCCGTGCCAATGACTGTGTTCGAGAAGCTGAAGTTGCCAGCTACTGCTGCGCTCAGCGGTTCATTGAACGTCGCAACGGCGGTCAGGAGATCCGTACCGCCAGTCAACGGGGCAACTGTCGTGACCGTGCCGTCCATGTTGGCCGATACGGCCACGCTGGCGATGAACAGCGCAGAGAACGCTGCGTTCCCGTTGAGGGCGTCCGCCACATTAATGGCGGTGATCGTTGCGGGAGTGAGGTTCGCAGTAACCGTCACCACCTTCGTTGTGGAGTTCACTGACACTGCGGTTGCGCCCTCAGCGTCTGTGACCTTCAGGCTCCAGGCATTGCCAGCGTTGCCTGCGGCAGCCGTACCAGCACGCGCCGTGACCGTGACCGCACCAGCAGTAGTGCCTGGCGATGTGGTCAGGGATGCCTGAACGCCACCCACAGCACTGGTGCTGTAACGAGCGCTCTGGAGCACCGGAGGTGTGATGTCGGCGGTCGCTGTTGCCGAAGCGGCGGCAGTGTTCAACACCGGGGTGGAGGCCTTCGAGCTGATGGAGCCCGCCTTGAGAGTCACGGTCTCACCAGCCGCAATTGTGCCGGTGGCGATGTCGCAGGTGTAGGTCTGCGACGTCGAAACCTGCGCACAAGCATTAAACGCTGCGGGCGTGCCCCCAAGAACGGCAGGCGTGTGCACGAGGTCAGTAGTGCCGACGAAGGAACCGAGAAGGGTGTTTGCACTGAACGTGACCCACACCTTCTGCGTTGCTGCAGCAGCACCCGGGTAGGCAACGAGAGTTGCCGACGGAACCGAAGCATCGACTGCGACGGTTGCCGAAGCACCCGCCACGGTCGTGCTATTTGTTAAATGCGCAATGGAGAAGCCGAGAACACGAATCGTGTCATTGGGTGCGAGGACTGGTGCGGCAAAGGTCACAATGGCCTGCGACACCCCCGTGGTTGCGTTGTAGGTGTAAGCAACACCGCCGGTATGCGCGTACGTCGTTACGCCGGCTGCGTTTGTGCGGGTGTATGAGGTCAAAACCTCAGCGCCGGCAGCACCGGCACCATCCGTAAGCGGTGCCGAGAATGTGACAGTCGCAGTTGCCGAGCCGTCAAGCGCCACGATCGTTGCTGTCGGCTTGGCGAGGGTCGCAGCTGCAGCAGCAGCCGTGACAGTCGCGGCAGAAACAGCAGCTGTCCCACCAATGGTCTCGATGGTGGCAATGGTTGCGCTGTTGGCAGCAATGAACGCCGAAACGCTCGCCGGAAGCGGGTCCGTCACCGGAATGATCGATGCGCTATCGTCGGACGCAAGCTGCGAGGCCGCCAAAGCATCCGGGAAGTCTGTTCCACTGACGAGGATCAACCTCGTCAGGAAGGCCGGTTCGGCTGCGCCGATGGTCGAGGCGAAGAGCGTTGCCGTCTCGTAACGGTCTGCTCCGCCAATGCGGCTTGTTGTGATGACACCGGTGACGGCGTCCACAGCGGACTTCACGTCATCAGACACGGCTGCAGTGCCACCAAGGACGATGACCTGCTGCACTCCTGCGGCAGTCATCGCAGCTGCGGTCCCAGCAGAAAGCGTTGTTCCGTCAGTGAGGAAGATCGGGAGCTTCAGCTTGTACGCCACGCCACTCGCCCCGAGAGCATCCGCAAAACCTTTGCCGTTCGCAAGGAACGCTGTTCTGTAGCCACCGAACGTGCCGATCGCACCTGAGTTGTTGAGCTTGACTGACGCTGCGACGGCATCCGCCGTGGAATAGCGATCAGTACCAGCCACACGGGAAACCGTGTAGCCAATCGATGCCAGCTGCGCGGCAATGTTCGCGCTGACGGCGTTCACGCCACCGACAATCACCACGTACTTGGGGGACTGTGCGCCGCTCATGCTGGTGAGCGTGGCCAGCACGGAAGCAGGAAGAGCATCCGGAGGCGTCAGCAGCAGGGAGGCATTGCCGAGCGCCCCGGCAAGAGCCGACGCTGCAAGGCCGTCGGCGAAGTTGGTACCGCTGGCAAGCACAAATTTGGTCTGATTTGTGACGATGGGATCGTTGGCGACCGCATTGGTGGTCGCGTATCGGTCTGCACCCGCGAAACGGGCTGTGGCCGCCACAGTGGCGGTAGCGCCAATCGGCGAAGATGGGAGAGCAAGCAACGAAGTACCGAGCGCTGCGGTAGCTACCGCTGCGACGATTCGCTTCATTACTCGCGAGTTGCGAATAGTCAAGGGTGTTCCTCCTGGTTGTGTCGATGCCGGGCGCCCGGAGGTCCCGGGCATCGGCTGTTCACGTAACAACCCTTACGGACTGCACGCTGCTTTCTAACTCGTAGAACTGTAACACGTAGGTTTCTGTGACAGTGGCTTTACGAACGGCCCGTGACTCTACGGACATCTCGTGGCCGAATCAAACATTTCATGGCAACACTCACCGAACCGCGAAAGCATGAAAACCCTGCTCCGGGCCCCGAATCACGGCCTCGGTGCAGGGCGACGGGGCGACCGAGAGACTGACGTCACACCGAAGAAACAGACGAATAAATATTTGTAGACGGCCGGTATTCGCGCAGTATTTGGCCAGACGGTGACCGCAATCAGCGTGTCAGGTGACAGCTTCCGGCTCGACGGGGCTCGACCATGGCCGAGTCCGCAAAGCAATCCAGGCGTCAGGATGAGCGAGATCAAGCACCGTCACACTCGTTGCACGGTGCTGACGAACAAAGATCCGCAAACGCCCCGCGGCATACTCCGGCCATAGTTCAGGCGCCTGGCGCCAGTTCCGCCGACTGGTAATCACCTCGGTCTGAATCCCCGCTGACAGCGCCGACGCAGGCGGCCGTTCAGTGGTCACAATCACCGGCACAAAACCTGCCGCAAACGCCCGCTGCACAACAAGGAGTTCAACCGCCGCCTCAATCTGGGCGACAGAAGCCCCGAGCGCCGCAACCACAACGGTCGGCAACGCCTCGCGCTGACGCTGCGGGATCAACTCCGGATCGGGCGCCGGCACAGCCCGCAGCTTGGCCGTACTTGGCGGCCCGATGAGCTCGGTGACCCGAGCGACATGGGCAGCAGGCGAAAAACGGCGACCAAGCTCGGCCAGGCCGATGTCCGACTGACGTTGCCGAGCCGACGGGTCGGCCCGAAGACGCTCCACGATCGCCATAACCCCCGCCGGATCCGTATACAGGCACGCCGCGCCAAACAAACCCTCGAAATGTGGGGGGACAACGACAACTGCGCCACTGGCCAGCGCTTCAAGAATGGTGCGACCAAATGCTTCGACCAGGTCAGGGTGATGTTGGTACACAAACACGTCGATACCGGCGAGGAACTCACGAGCGGACACGGCACCAAACGGAAGGACCTCCCAGTGCGTGGGCTCAGAGCCAAGCACGTCGACAACTCCGTCGATGCCGCCCAGGACACGGACCCGGACACTGCCGTCATCGGGGTAGGCCGCCAACAGATCCTGCGCTGTCGACGGCCATTTCATCCGGCTCGGGCGGCTGTGACGGCCAATCACGGCGCGCTCGGAGTCGACCGGTTCACTCCTGTCAACCAACCAGCCCTCGGGATCAATGATCTCGACCCAATCCGTCGGGGCCAGAAGAATCTCCGCCGCCTCGGCAGCAGCCCGGAGATACCCCCGGACCACCGGGCTGACCGGCGCCCACACCGCACGTTGGCCCAGCGCCGCAACCAGGTGAGCATCGACACGCGCCGGGTCGTAGTGGACGGTGCCGTCCAGATCGTGCGGCACCTGACCCACCACAAGGATCACCCTGTCGGCTTTGATCGCAAGACGGCCACCAAGCGGCAAAGCGAACAACGTGGGGTGTTTCACCACAAGCAGACGCGTGGTGACAGCTTGGCCAGGCAAAATCAGCGTCGCTGCGCCACAGTCCAGTTCCGCACGGATAAGAGGATGGATCGGCCGATCGGTGCTCAGGCTCGAAGAATCGAGATGCAACAGCCCGAGACGGTAACCAGCTGCGGCTGCGGCCCTGATCTCGTCGACGACACTGGTCGACGTGCCACCGGGGAAACGAAGATCACAGACGAGAAGGACGTCCATCACGCCATTCTAGGTCGACATCACTCCGTGTAGCTTGACGCAGGTGAAGCCCTGGCCCAGATTGCGACGCGCCCTCCAGCCCAACCCAGCTACTTCGCCTACCGCGCCTACTTCACCTACTTCACCTACTTCAGCTACTGGGGTGGCGCCAGCGACCAAGGCGGCGGGCCCATCAGCGACAATGCGCCAAGCGGTTCGCCTCGGCGACGCCCTCTGGGCAGGCCTGGCGTCGTTCGCCCACCCGCAACTCCAGACAATGGCCACCGATGGCCTCGTCGAACCGCGTGAGCGATCCGTTGCTGCCCACGAACTCGCGGTCTGGCACCTGGACCGTAACGAAGTCGACGAAGCCGACAAGTGGTACGGCACGCTCAACGAAGACGAAATCGAACACGCCATTGTTGCCGCCCACATCGATCAGCGCCTCGGCCGCAGCGAAGCAGCCCGCCAACGGCTCGTCGATTGGATCGAACGCCGACCCGACGACCCGCACCTCACACTGCACCTCGCCAACCTCGAAGCCGAGTCCGCAGGCGCAGACCAGGCCCGACTTGAACTCTTCAACGACGTGCTCCGTGCCGGCGGTGCAGCACCCGTTGTTTCGTCGGAACCAATCCCGCACCCGCTGCACTTGCGGGTCGACCCAACGACCCTGACAGAACGAGCCGACGGTCCGCTCGTCACCGTGATCATGCCGGCCTTCAACGCGGCCGAAACGATCGCCGCCGCACTCGGCTCGCTGCTCGCCCAAACCCACCGCCAGCTACAGATCATCGTCGTCGACGACGCAAGTACCGACGCCACTCTGGCAATCGCCAAGAGGCTCGCCGCCGACGACGATCGAATCTCCGTTGTTGCACTCACCGGCAACGGTGGTGCGTACGCCGCACGAAACATCGGCCTCGAACGTGCCGCAGGCGCATTCGTGACCGTCCACGACGCCGACGATTGGGCTCACCCCGAGCGCATCGAACGACAGGTCCGACACCTCGAGGGCGCACCGAGCGTGCCGGCGAACGCCACACACTGGCTGCGCGCCGACCCGACGATGATCTTCCAGGCCCACGGTCGCCACCCATACAAAATCGTGGGTAAAAGCACGGCCTCGCTGATGGTGCGTCGCGAACTATTCGCCGTCGTCGGGCCGTGGGACAATGCACTGCGCGGCGCCGCAGACTTCGAATTTTTGAAGCGCGTCGAAACTCGCTTCGGCGCAGTCAGCCACCTGTCACGATTTCTGCCGCTTGCAGTGTCGCTCCGCACCCCGGCGTCGCTGACGGGCGAATCGGCGACAGGTATTCGGTCGCTGTGGCACGTCGACGGAGCACGCCGCCAATACCTCGAAGCATTCACCGCCTGGAACCTTGACGAAGGCTTCCCGGCCACGCTCCCCTTCGACCCCCGATTGGCCACTCGGCCATTTCCTGTCCCGGCGCTGCTCACCGGAGGGAAAACCGACAGCTCGGTCGACGTCGTCGTCACAGCTGACTTCACCTCCGGTTCGAACTTCACCAGGGCTGCGCTCCACGACGTCAACGCCGCCGTGCGGGACGGCCGTTCGGTCGCACTGTGGCACCAGCCCGACTCACTCGATGCACTCGAGCGAAGGCTTGAAGCTGATGTCGTCGACGTGCTGCGCGATGGGCGGGCCAGGCTGTTGTCGAGTGGCGAGACGGTGCACTGCATCGAGTTGCGCCAACACAGCAGCGGTGTAGCCGGCGGCTCGCTCGACGGCGGCCCGCAAGTTGTCGCCGACACAATCATTCCCTGAACGGGTCAGCGGCCGGACTTCTTCATGAGCCAAGAACGTCAAGCTGCCATACAGGCCGAAAGCCCGACCGCTTAGAGCCGTTCGACGTTCTCGCCCACCATCAGGCCGCGGGTGTCGAACACGGCGCCTGCAAGATCGGCGATTCGCACGAGATCGTACGCCGAGTGGGCCTGGAGGAGTACGACGATGTCGGCGTCGCGCAGCGCCTGGTCGAGGTCGTGGGCCAGATCGATCTCGACGCCGTCGACCTCAAAACTCTTGAGATGCGGATCGTGCGCCTGCACTCGTGCCCCGCGGCTCATCAGCCCCCGGATCACCGGGCGAGCCGGAGTTTCCCGGTCGTCCGCGATATCGGGCTTGTAGGTGAGGCCGAGCACCAGGACCTTGGAGTTCTTGACCGGCTTCTCCATCTCGTTCAGCTGGCCCTGGACCCGCGACACGACATATGCCGGCATGCGATTGCTGACGTCTTGGGCCAACTCGACGAACTTGAACTGGTAGCCGAGCGAGCGAACGCTGTGCGACAGATAGTTGGGGTCGATGGGAATGCAATGCCCGCCGACGCCCGGACCGGGATAAAACGCGGTGAACCCGAACGGCTTGGTCGACGCAGCGCGCAACGACTCCCAGACGTCAATGCCCAGGTCATGTGAGAAGACCGCAATCTCGTTGACCAATGCGATGTTCACGTGCCGATACGTGTTCTCCAACAGCTTCGACATCTCGGCTTCGCGCGTCCCCGACACCGGCACGACCACGTCTACCAGCTGCGAATACAACTCGACGGCCCGCTCGGTGCACGCCGCGGTGTAACCGCCGACCACCTTGGGCGTGTTGCGAAGTTGGTACGTCGGATTGCCAGGGTCGATCCGCTCGGGCGAAAACGCGAGTGCGAAGTCGGTCCCGGCAGACAACCCGCTCGTCTCCAGGATCTCGCGCAGCAAGCCGTCGGTCGTCCCTGGGTAAGTAGTCGACTCGAGGACCACGAGCATCCCTGCCCGCAACCGCAATGCAATGTCTCCTGCAGCCCCCGACACGGCACCCAGGTCGGGGGTCTGGTCTTCCTTCAACGGGGTCGGCACACAAATGACCGCCACGGCGGTCGTTGCCAGGCAGTCGGCGTTGGTCGTTGCGACGAATCCGCCGGCGAGCATCTCGGCAACCGTTTCGTCGCTCACGTCGTCGACGTGTGAACGGCCGCTGTTGAGCCCGTCGACGACGGCGGCGTTCAAGTCGAGCCCGACACAGCGCAGGCCAGCGCGTGATGCCTCGACCAACAACGGAAGGCCGACATAGCCGAGGCCGATGACCACGAGGTCGGTTGACGATGAGTTGAGTGCATTCACGATGTGCTTCTCTCAGATTCTGGTGGCCTCAACCGCCGCTGCGCCCGCCGGAGCTGCCTGCGGAGTACCGCAACAACTCCATCGAGGTGGTGGCGGATCGATTGGACCCGTGCAAGCGGCCCGCTCTTTTCCGGCACCAGCCGCACCTGTGAGGCATCGGCCACGCCGACGGGCAAGAGCTTAGGGGCGATCAGTGTGGACGCATCGCCGTTGCGCCCCGCCCGAATCGCCCTGGTGCGGACCACTTCAAGTACCGGCGTACCAGCGACACCGACGATCAACAGCGTGCCCAGGTTGCGCTCGACCAGTTGGCGCGTGATGGCAGCGGCGACTCCGGAGGGCCAATCCATCGGCGCGGTCAACGCGACCTGCGCAAACGCGGTAACAAACCGGTCATCGGGGAGCCCGATGCGGACCTCGACGTCAGCTCCGTCGGCACGCCGAATCTGCGCGGCGAGAACGTCGGCATCAACAACGCCTGGATCGATATGCACCAAGAGCCGAGGCACCACCGGCACCGGGCTGCCAGCAGCAGGTCGCGCCCCTCTGAAACGACCGATGGGAAGCAGCGCATCAGCAAACGGGGCACGACCCTGACGGATCGCAGCAACGCGCTCGCCACTCATGGTTCGGCCGCCCTGATGCCAATGCAGTGCACTTCGATCGGGGATCAAGATGGCACCGTTGTTTTGTAACCGGTAGCCGAACTCGATGTCTTCGATCCCGCGGACCCCGAGGTCAGAGAACCCCCCGACGCTGGCGTACTGCTCGGCGGACACCGCAAGCGACGCCCCAACCAGCGTCCGAAACATGTCACTCGACTCGTGCTGCAAATCGGCAGTCTCGCCAAAAGTCCGCTCGCGCCAGTGCTGATCATCGACTCGGCCGAGCTGCTCGAATGCTGCGAGGTCGTGGTCCCTGATCGCAGCGTGCAGTTCAGCTTGCGACATTCCCGACATGTCCACGAAGCTCAGAAACCCGAACGGGACAACCGCGTCGCATTGTTCGAACCATCGGAGGTACGACTCGACCACAGATCGGCTCGGCACCACGTCGACATCAAGGAAGAGCAGCACCTCGCCTGCCGCCGCGCTTGCCGCCAACGCCCGGGCACGGCCCGCAGCGAAACCGTCGACGTCTTGACGTAACACCTTGCACGCAAACGGGATGTCGAATTTGGACACGTCGAGCGGTGGCGATGATGAATCGTCCGCGACGATGACCTCGAAGAGGTCTGCCGGATAGGTCTGCAACGCCAACGCCGAAAGCGTCCGACGCAGCGTCTCGTCGGTGGATCGAGCCGGCATGCACACCGAGACGCGGCGATGCGGCGTCCAGGTGGCCCCGGGTGGTGGACGCAACAGGCCCCATTCGTTCCCCGGCACCTGGTGCCGCGGGATCGCGGCAGCACGGTCAAGCATCGACACCCTCACCCCAACCAGCATCGACACCGCAGAAGGAGAGGTCGAGACCGGCCAGCACATCGGATGCCTGGCCAAGGAAATACTGGTCGTCAGCACTCCAGGTATGGCCGCTGCCGCTGCGCCGCAGCAGATACTCGAAACCGTGCGTCCGGTAGACGAGTCCGCCCGAACGCTGCACCGCTTCGATCAGACGGCGATCGACGTGGCGCGGTACCGCAGCCCACCCGCCGACCTCGCGGAGTGTGGATGTTCGCAGCAGCAAGGTCCCACCGGCCAGCGTTGAGCTGTACTGCTCGGCGCCCTGCGCAAACCGCCGGATAGTGAGATCCATCGATTCGAGGCGAACGAATTCGGCGGCCTTGCCGACGAGATCGGCGCCCGAGTCTTCGAGTGCGCCGACCAAGTCTTCGAGATGGTGGACGCCATACCAGTCGTCATCATCCCACTTCGTGACCAGTTCACCAGATGCACGGTCGGCGAGCGCCGCCAACACTGCGCCCAGCGGCAACGACTCGTCGAAGTAGTCGATCGACACCGCGCCACCCAGGATTTCGCGAGCGAGGTCGGCATCGCTGTCGGACCATGCGGGTCCGTGCATGCCGATCAGTACCTCGTGCGTGCGGACGCTTTGGCTGGCGATCGTACGGAGCGTGTACTCAAGGTGCACTGGACGGTTGGTCGCGAGCAGCACGCTGATTGTCCGAGTCGGCGTGCCGTTGCCCACGATGCGCCGCGCCGCCCTTCTGACCAATATGGAGTGGAGCTCGCGGTCGCGATTGTCGGTGAGCGACGCAGCATCCCTTGATGCGACCAAAGCGAGCGGGTCAGCATTTGGCGCCGGTCGATGGTTGACGAGGACGGCACCGGCAAGCGCGAGTTCGAGCATCGACGGCGCGTCGGGCAGCGCCTGCTCGAAGCGCACAACGCGTGCGCGGTGCACGCGACGGACCACCCGCGCCGGTTGGCGCTTACGGCCGGTTAGGTCGGCGAGATCGATCACCACACCGTCGTGATCCGGGTCGAAGCCGACTGCGTTGAAGATGCTCCGATCGGCCAGATCAGAGGTCGGCGTGTCGAAATTGCGGTTGCGGCGGCGGCGGGGCAGCCAACGCAGCACATCGCGACGCCGCGGCCGCCAACCAGCAGCAGCACGGACCAACCGGCGGAGCCGAACGCCGATCGACAAGATTTGTTCCCGGGCCTGAAGCCGGTCGCGTCGAACCGGGCCCGCTGATTCAGAACGATCAGCACGCGCCGTCGACTGGGCAGTCGAGGCCACCTCGTCGAGGTGGATCCACGGCCGTTCCCACGAACTGCCCGATGTCGAATCCGGACCTCCCGCCATCACGCCACTGTAGCGCTCGACCCCCTCTCACTCTCTCTCTCACTCTTGCCCCTCTCTCCGCTCGTGCCCGACAGATGAACCCCAGCGCTACTCTGGCTCATCATGCCTCGTCGATGCGTCTTGCTGTGCACGAGCAACGGGGCCGGCCTCGGCCACGTGACGCGCATGATGGCCGTCGCCGAGCAACTCGGCCCCGACGTCGACTGCATCCTCTTCACGCTGTCCGCGGCACTGCCGATTCCTGTCGAAGCCGGGATGCGGGTCGAGCACCTCGCCTCAGCCGGGTACCTCGACGTGACGACCAACGAGTGGCACGAACTACTCGAAGATCGAGTCGAGCAACTCATCAGCCGGTACCGGCCTGGCGCCGTCGTCTTCGACGGTGTCCACCCGTACCGCGGCCTGACCAATGCACTCGGCCGCCGACGCCTCGGTCGCCGCCCACATCGGGTCTGGATGCGACGTGCCATGTGGCGACCGGGCGTCGGTGACAACACGATCCGGTTCGCCGATCACTTCGACGAAGTGATTGAGCCCGGTGAGTACGGCGCCGAGTTCGACCACGGTGCAACGTCGACGGTGCTCACCGGCGTGCACCGAATTCCACCGGTCAGCTATGTCGGGCCGAACGAAAACCTGGATCGCGCCGCAGCGTGTGAAGAACTCGGGCTCGACGCCCAGGCCCTGAACGTCATGGTGCAGTTAGGGGCTGGCACGATCAACGACCTCGACTCGACGCTGGGCAGCCTGGTCGGCGAGCTGCAACGCGTCGGTGCTCGCCCGTGCATGGCGCGCAGCGTGCTCAGCGCTCCTGCCGATGACCCCGCTGGCGACATCGCAGTCGTCAGACAATTTCCGATCAGTCGGTATTTCGCGGCGTTCGACTTCGCGGCGATCGCGACCGGCTACAACTCGTTCCATGAGGCGCTTTCGCTCGGACTCCCCTCGATCCTCGTCCCGAATCTGGCCACCAAAACCGACGACCAGGACGCCCGGAGCCGATGGGCGCACGAGCAGGGGCTCGGCCTCCGCTGGGACGGGTCTGACGAACAGACCCTGCAGGACGCGGTCGCAGCGCTCGTTGACGGCGAGCAACGCGCAGGCATCCGCACTCGGCTCGAAGCGCTGCCCGCCGCCGACGGCAGCCGCACCGCTGCGCGGCTCATTGAGGGTTGGCTATGAGCGCGCCCGATGACACGGACCAGCCCTGTCGGCGTGGGCCGCGCGGACGCGGTGCGTATCTCTGGTTGATCGAACAGATCCCCGACCGGTACGAACCGCAACTGCGCGACGCTGCAACGGCTGTCAGGAATCGTCGGCTTCGAATTCGGCTCTTCAGAGAACGCCGGATTCGCCGGTCGCGACGCGCCGTCCGACGGTCCGAGCGGGCATGGCAGCGCCGCATCCGTCAAACAGCACGAACAGCCACCCGGACTGCAGCCCGGACTCGACTGGGCATGCTTCAGAGCCGGCCGAACGAGCAGCCGGCCGAAGAAATTGCGTGGACACCACGTGGTCGTATTTCGCGAGCGGTGTTCAGGGCGACGGTCCGATTTCCGGGTGACGGCGAGTTCGTGGTCATCGATGCCACCGGACATCCGACCTCAGATATTGTTGCGTGTCAGGATCGCCTCCCCCAACGGTTCCTCGTCGTCACCGACGCGCCATCGGTCGGAGCGCTACGAGCCGCCGGGATGCCGTACGAGTACCTGCCGACAGCGTCAGCCAACCATTGCGCCGAGACGTTTCGCGAACGGCTGTT